>OLNP01000021.1_pt1 | contig 156353 bp, 156 predicted proteins | sample 1671951 | NCBI WGS metagenome assembly OLNP01 (sample SAMEA3136629, study PRJEB25190) | human gut metagenome | biome: human gut; feature: human-associated habitat; material: faeces | place: Austria | collected 2013
AAGAATACTGTATTCATCTTATATGTCCTCCTAATTATCTATCACACCTCAAATGATAAAAAGGACAAAAAAATTTTAAAAAATAGTAATAATATCGTTATGGATGTTAGCTAAGCTATTTCCTGTCTTGTTTTTTTTTAGAGGCTTTGATATAAATATCGTATGAAAAAATTTGTGCGAGGAATTAGAAAATTTATTCAATTGTTACGTTCTTTTGGTCGAGCATTACATAATCCAAGAACTTGTATCTTATTTGTGATCGTGATTGCCTTAAGCTGCGTTTCTGTTTTTTTGTATGTCACAAGACCAACACAATTAGATAAACTGGGTATATCATATTTAGAACTTTTAGATAGAAGTGTTGTTCAAGAAAATGTTTCAGAGAAATTCAAGAATGCATATGAAGCCAATGATTATTTGATTTATGGTGAGAATATGATGTTCTATGCCAATGAATACGATGGCAATGTAGATCCAATGCAGGGGATGAATGTACTTCTTAGAAATGTAGAGACAGAAGAAGAAATCAGCTATACTTTTTCTGGTGGTGTAGATTCTGGGATTGGTTTAGCTTCTCTTTCACAAGGCTTGTATGAAGTCTATGTATATGATAACTATGTCAAAAAAAGATTATATTTCCAGGATGAAGAAGAATCTTTAAATTTTTCTACTATGCGCCGTAATGAAATGGTTAAAAATATTCAGGTTCATGCTTCTAAAGATTATTTAAAAGACTTTGGAGTCAATATGGATAAAAACTATGTTTTTATTTCTGTAGTGGATAATATACCGATGGTCAGGACCATTGACGTTTTGATCGATCCAGGTGGAAATGTATACAATGAAGCAGATAACTCCATTGATTATGGCGTTGGCAACGACTTGATCAATGAGGCATCGGCAAGTTTGGAATTAGCTGAGATGTTAAAAGAAAAATTAGAGGCCAAGGGTTTACGTGTGGAATTAACACGAGATGCAGAGTCAACACCTAGCTATTATGGAAAGAGTGGCAGAGCAGGTATTGGTTATGAGAAACAGGCTAAAGTATTTATTTCTTTAGGCATGCTTGTGGATGAAACACAAACTCGACCAATTATGATGATATCACCATATACAAGTGGCTTGCTGGCGAATGAAGTTTCATATACTTTGTTGCAGAATGGAATAGAATTGCCAGATATCAGTGCACAGGAAAATTTAAATCTAGGTATCTTATATGATTCACTTCGTGTGGATGAAGAAGGAAATAGTACGAAATTTGAATTATATCCTCAGTTAAGAGAAACAGGAGGAAAAGCTACGTTTGCTGGACAAGCAGAAAGCTCTAAGTCGAATCAAGCATATGCGGATTATTATGGAATGAATTCGATATATTTTCAGTTTGCCAATTTAGCCAGTACCGACAGCATTAATTATTATTTAGAAAACAAAGAAACGATCGCAACAAGTATTGCGGATGCGATCACAAATTATTATGAGATAGAAGGGGAAACGGATGAAACTGCAACTGAATGATGTTGTGAAATCCTATGGAGCTGATGTCGTGCTCGATAGGGTGAACATTCAGATCAAAGATAATGAAAAAATTGCGCTTGTAGGGCGTAATGGGTGTGGAAAGACGACTCTATTAAAGATCATATGCGAAAAAGAGCCTATGGATTCAGGCTCAAGGTTTGTAGCCAATGGAACAAAGATTGGTTATCTTTCTCAAATTACCTTCTTAGATGAGACAAAAACGGTATATGAAGAACTGTTGGATGCCTTTAAAGAAGTTCGTTCTTTAGAAAAACAATTATTAGAACAGGCAAATCGCTTAGAATTTGATGCCAATGAGAAAGAATTAGAAAGGTATGATAAGCTTCAACAGCGTTTCGAAGCTTTAAATGGATATCAGTATGAAGTAGAACTTCAAAGTGTATTCTTTCATTTTCAATTTACAAAAGAAGATCTAGATAAACCATTAAACCAGTTCAGCTCAGGGCAAAAAACACGAATTGCCTTAGTAAAACTTCTTTTAAGCAAGCCAGATATTTTACTGTTGGATGAGCCGACAAACCATTTGGATATGGATTCGATCGAATGGTTGGAAAACTATATCAAACATTATCCATTTGCGGTTATTCTGGTAAGCCATGACCGTATGTTCTTAGATAATGTTGTCGATGAGATCGTAGAAATTGAGTTTGGCAAGAGCATGCGTTATGTGGGAAATTATACGCACTATATCAAAGCCAAAGAAGAATATTTAAAGAAAAATCATGAAGCTTATATTCGTCAGCAGCAGGAAATTCAACGATTGGAAACACTGATCGATAAATTTCGCTATAAGAAAAACAAGGCTGCTTTTGCCAAGAGCAAACAAAAATATTTGGATCGTATGGAACGTATCGAAGATTCTAAACAAGATTCTTCCAGGATCAAGGCCAATTTTTCATCGTATCGAAAAGGCGGAAAACGTGTTTTGAGCGTTGAAGATTTAAAGATTGGTTATGGTGATAACGTGTTATCAACTGTCTCTTTTGAATTGCTTCAGAAGCAGCGAATGGGTATCATTGGTCCAAATGGAATTGGAAAATCTACTTTGATCAAAACCTTGGTAGGACAGATCGAAAAAATATCTGGTGAATTTAAATTTGGTCATCAGATTGACGTTGGGTATTTCAATCAGGAAAGTGCTCAGATGGTCTCAAACAAGAACGTTTTGGATGAACTATGGGATGAAGATCCAAATGCGACACAAACGGAGATTCGTAATATTCTGGCAAGCTTTCTTTTTACGCAGGAGGAAGTTTTTAAGGATGTTTCTTCACTTTCAGGTGGAGAAAGAGTGCGTCTGGCTTTGGCAAAGTTAATGTTGGATCATGATAATTTATTATTGTTGGATGAGCCGACAAATCACTTGGATATTCCGGCTAAGGAAGCACTGGAAGAAGCTTTGATGAAATACGATGGTACGATCCTTTTTGTAAGTCACGATCGTATGTTCTTGAAAAAGATGGCTAATCGCATCTTGAAAATGGAGGCGGATAAAAGTTCTGTATATGATCTGACCTATGAAGAATATCTTGAAAAGGCCAAAAATGATGAATTGGTAGAAAGCGTACAGGAAGTTAAAGAACAACCGGCAACAAAAGTTTCTTTCCAGGATTCTAAAGCTCTAAAAAATCGTGTGGCTAAGTTAGAAAAAATGTTGGAGGAAGCTGAACTTGATTTAGAGTCATTGCGAGAACTGCGTTATGAACCTGAGTATTATCAAGATTATCAGAAAATGGAAGAATTAGATCAACAAATTGATGATAAACATAATGAAATCAATGCCCTAATGAATGAATGGGAAGAAAAAATGGCATTAATAGAAAAGGCAACCGCATAATGGTTGCCTTTTAGCTTAGATAGCTGATTTCACTAAGTGGCCATAATACAAGAAAATCCTTTGCGAGGATCTGTTCTCTTTTGACAGGACCAAAATCACGTGAATCTTGTGATAAGGGACGATTATCACCCATGAGGAAGTATTCATCTTCACCGAGTTTTACTTCACTGAAATTTTTTGTGAAGTAATAATTCTTAGAGACCCAATCATTTTTATACGAAGTGTTCAAATAAGGTTCGTCCAAGGGTTCGCCGTTAATGTAAATAACTTCATCTTTACAGGAAATTGTATCATTGGGCATTCCAATTACACGTTTGATGACTTCGGATGTTTCATTGTTTTCAATGATCTTTGCGACTACGATATCATAACGTTGAATGCCATTGATATTGGCATTTAACACATTTGTGACACCTTTTTGGTGATTCTGCAATGTTGGATGCATGCTTCGCCCAGAAACTTGTTTTGGTGAAAATAAAAAAGTATTGATAAAGATCACGAGCAAAGAACAGATTAGAAACGTTTTTATAAAATCTAATATATCTTCAATGAGAAGACGGTCATCTTCATCATTATATCTATATGTATTTGTTTTTTTCATGTCCCTAGTCTAGCACCAAAAGGATCAAATGTCTATTTGACAGAGTTTTATTTATTTACAATTGCAATTTACATTCTCTTACATTTTCTTTCTTGACAAATGAATTTTGTTTCATTATGATTAAAACATAAATTTATGAAAGCGTTGATAAGGAAAAAATAAACATGAGCGTTCTATAGCGAGCTGTTGGTTGGTGGAAAACAGTGAACCTGTGTTTATGAACTCACCTTTGAGCTGATAGAGTGAAATCAAAGTAAGTCTATCCGGTTGCCTTCCGTTAACAAGGCAACGATTCGCAATATTGCCGATCGTACTGAGGGGTCGTGTTACGACAATAAGAGTGGTACCGCGGGTTTATTCTCGTCTCTTAAGGAATTTTTTACCTTGAGAGACGTTTTTTTATCTCTTGAGGTTCTTGGCAAAAAGGAGGAAATAGAAATGATGGATGCCAGTAAATATTCAATCGGTTATTATGCACCGCCAGTCAATGAATACCGTTGGGTCAAAAAAGATCATATAGAAAAAGCGCCCATATGGTGTTCGGTCGATCTAAGAGATGGTAATCAGTCTCTTGTGATTCCAATGAGTTTGTCAGAAAAACTTAAGTTTTATCAGCTGTTGTTGGAAATTGGTTTTAAAGAAATTGAAGTTGGGTTTCCAGCTGCCAGTGAAACCGAATATGAATTTTTACGAACAATCATTGAAAATGACATGATTCCTAGTGATGTGACTGTTCAAGTTTTGACCCAGTGTCGAGATCATATCATTCGTAAAACGTTTGAAGCTGTAAAAGGGGCTCCTAGAGCTATCATTCATTTTTATAACTCTACATCGGTTGCCCAAAGAGAGCAGGTCTTTAAAAAATCAAAAGAAGAAATAAAACAGATAGCAGTGGAAGGTGCTAAGTTAGTCAAGAAACTATCCGAGGAGTATGAAGGCAATTTCTTATTCGAATATTCACCTGAATCCTTTACCGGTACGGAACCGGAATATGCATTGGAAGTATGTAATGCGGTTCTTGATGTCATGCAGCCAACGATTGATAGACCAATGATCATCAATTTACCGGTAACTGTTGAAATGAGCATGCCACATATTTATGCCAATCAGATCGAATACTGCAGCGATCGGCTTCATTATCGTGATGCGGTGATCTTGTCGACACACCCACATAATGATCGTGGAACTGGTGTGGCCGATACAGAACTTGCCTTATTGGCAGGAGCACAGCGCGTGGAATGTTGTTTATTTGGAAATGGAGAAAGAACAGGAAATGTGGATGCGATCACTTTGGCTATGAACATGTATTCACATGGAGTGGACCCAAAACTTGATTTTTCAAATATGCCACATATTTGTGAAGTATATGAAGAAGTGACACGTATGAATGTGTCTTGTCGTCAGCCATATGCTGGATCTTTGGTCTTTGCCGCTTTCTCTGGTTCGCATCAGGATGCCATTGCCAAAGGTATGAATTATCGAGAAGAAAATCATTTGCATAAATGGAATGTTCCGTATTTGCCTATTGATCCTCATGATGTATCACGTGAATATGATGCCGATGTCATTCGTATTAATTCACAATCTGGAAAAGGCGGTATTGGTTATATTTTAGAAAAGAGTTATGGCTATGTCATGCCAGCCAAGATGCGAGAGGATTTTGGTTATCGCGTAAAAGATGTATCCGATAAATCACATGCAGAATTAAAACCGGATGAAATCTACTCGATCTTTAAAGAGGAATATTTAAATGTAAGTCGTCCAGTCGAAGTCCTGGAAGCTCACTTTGTGCAGGGCGATGAAATTGAAGCCCATGTGATAGCTCGTTTTGGCAATCAGGTGCATCAAATATATGATAAAGGGAATGGGCGCTTGGATGCAGTATCCAATGCCTTAAAACAAATGCTTCCAAACAGTTTCAGTCTAGAGACATATTCAGAACACTCTTTGGATGATGGTTCACATTCTAGAGCCGCAAGTTATGTAGGAATTGTTTGTGAAGATGGACATAGAGCCTGGGGAGCAGGAGAAGATACTGACATTATTCGTGCTGGTATCAAAGCGCTGGTCTCGGCAATTAATAATCAGTAGGGAGGAAATGTATATGGCAATGACAATGACCCAAAAGATCCTGGCAGCTCATGCCGGATTGGAAAGTGTTAAACCAGGCCAGTTGATCATGGCTGATTTGGATGAAGTCTTAGGAAATGATATCACGACTCCAGTTGCGATCAATGAATTTGAAAAAGCTGGATTTGATTCAGTGTATGATAATGAAAAGATCAATATCGTGCTAGATCATTTTGTTCCTAATAAAGATATAAAGGCTGCGATGCAGTCAAAGGCGTGTCGTGATTTCTCGAAAAAACATGATATCAAAAATTTCTTTGATGTTGGGAAAATGGGGATCGAACATGCATTACTACCTGAACAGGGAATCGTTACAGCAGGTGATTGTATTATTGGTGCAGATTCTCATACTTGTACTTATGGTGCTTTGGGTGCATTTTCAACAGGTGTTGGTAGTACGGATATGGCAGCAGGAATGGCAACAGGAAAAGCATGGTTTAAAGTTCCAAGTGCCATAAAAGTTAATTTGATTGGAAAGCTTCAGCCATATGTTAGTGGTAAAGATGTTATCTTACATCTAATTGGAATGATTGGTGTCGATGGAGCTTTATATAAATCTCTTGAATTTAGTGGAGAGGGTGTTTCATCTTTAAGCATGGATGATCGTTTATGTATATGTAATATGGCGATCGAAGCGGGAGCCAAGAATGGAATCTTTGAAGTGGATGATATTACGATTGATTATTTAAAAAATCGCTCACAAAGAGAATATACCATTTATAAAGCAGATGAAGATGCTGAGTATGAAAAGGAAATTACAATTGATCTAAGTCGTTTAGTTCCAACTGTATCGTATCCGCATCTTCCTGAAAATACACATCCGGCAAGTGAAAATAAGATCAAGGTCGATCAAGTTGTCATTGGAAGCTGTACAAATGGACGTATGGAAGATATGAAAGCAGCTTACCAAATCTTAAAAGGAAGACAGATTGCTTCAGATGTTCGTGTGATCATCATTCCAGCCACGATGCAGATTTATAAAGAGTGTATTCAAAAAGGATATACGGAAGCCTTTATTGATGCCGGTTGTGTTGTTTCAACACCAACTTGTGGACCTTGTTTAGGCGGTTACATGGGGATCTTGGCAGAAAATGAAGTATGTATTTCAACGACAAATCGTAACTTTGTTGGACGTATGGGACATATTAGCTCTAGCATTTATTTGGCAAGTCCATATACAGCGGCAGCCAGTGCCCTTACAGGTCATATAACAGATCCAAGAAGTATAGGAGAATGAATATGAAAAACGTACAAGGAAAAGTATTTAAATATGGAGACAATGTGGATACGGATGTGATCATTCCGGCCCGTTATCTAAATACCCCGGATGCCAATGCACTGGCAGCACATTGTATGGAAGATATTGACAAGGATTTTGTCAAGCAGGTCAAACCAGAAGATATTATCGTAGCTGGTTATAACTTTGGATGTGGATCAAGTCGTGAACATGCACCACTTGCGATCAAGACTTGTCAAGTTGGCTGTGTGATTGCGAAAAGCTTTGCCCGAATCTTTTATCGTAATGCGATCAATATCGGTATGCCAATCTTAGAATGTGAAGAAGCCTGTGACAAGATCCAGGCTGGAGATGAAGTTCATGTCGATTTTAAAACAGGTGTCATCCATGATATTACACAAGATCTGCAGTGGCAGGCAGAACCATTTCCTGAGTTTATCCAGGATATCATCGATAAAGGTGGCTTAATGGCCTCATTACGTTCAAGGAGCAAATAAGATGAAAAAGAACATAGGTGTTATTTGGGGAGACTGTTCCAGTCCAGAAATAGTAAGAGAAGCATTGCGCATCTTAAATAAAATTGCCTTAAAGTATGATCACGAATTTGTGTATACAGATATTGCGATGGGAGGTGAAGCCATTGACAAGTATGGCGAACCACTTCCTGAACATGAACTTGAAAAATGTTTAAACAGTGACAGCGTACTGTTAGGTGCCATAGGAGGGCCTAAATGGGAAGGAATGCCAGGACATTTACGTCCTGAAAAAGGATTGTTAAAGCTGCGCAGCAAAATGAAATTGTATTCCAATCTTCGACCTGCCAAGATCTGGCCACAATTACAAGATGCATCTCCTTTAAAGAAATCCATTGTGGAAAAAGGAATTGATTTTGTGATCGTTCGTGAATTAATTGGTGGTGTGTATTTTGGAAACCATGAAACTAATGAAGTAAATGGTCAGCTTGTTGCCAAAGATACAATGTCTTATAGCGAGGAAGAGATTTATAGGATTGGCCGTATCGGCTTTGAAACGGCAATGAAGCGAAACAAAAAACTTTGTATGGTAGATAAAGCAAATGTATTGGATACTTCAAGATTATGGCGAAAAGTCATGGATGAATTGAAAAAAGAATATCCAGAAGTGATGTATTCAACAATGTTTGTCGATAATGCTGCAATGCAGATATGTAAAGATCCTTCACAGTTCGATGTCATTGTAACGGAAAACATGTTTGGCGATATCTTAAGTGATGAAGCGAGTGAAATCACCGGCAGCATTGGTATGATTGCTAGTTCAAGTCTTGGCAAGGGCAGCTGTGGTTTATATGAACCAATTCATGGTTCTGCTCCAGATATTGCCGGTAAGAATATCGTGAATCCAATTGCCTGTATCTTAAGTGCGGCTATGATGTTACGCTATAGTTTTGATATGGCTGATGAAGCAGATGATATAGAAAATGCAGTTTCTATGGCATTAGATCAAGGATATCGAACAGCAGACATCATGACAGAGGGCATGAAATTAGTATCTACCAGTGAGATGGGGGATGCGATATTAAAAAATATTTAATAATGTAAATTCTTTTCAAATAATGAAAATACTTTCAAAAATTACGGTGAAAGTCTTGATTTTATATTGAACAAGTGCTATAAAAATCTTATACACTATTGCGATAAAGAAGAAAAGGGTGAAAATATGTTACTGACGGGTGCACAGATCACGATTGAAACGCTGATCGAGCAGGGATGTAAAGTTCTTTTTGGATATCCGGGAGGGCAGGTCATCGATTTGTATGATGCTTTGTATGAGCGTGAAGACAGGATCAAGCATGTTTTGACAGCTCATGAGCAGGGGGCATGTCATGCCGCTGATGGTTATGCTCGAGCAAGTGGTCAAGTCGGTGTTGTTATGGCAACCAGTGGACCAGGTGCTACCAATCTTGTTACGGGGATTGCGACAGCTTACTTGGACTCTATTCCTTTGGTTGCGATCACAGGAAACGTTCCAAATTCATTAATTGGGCGAGACAGTTTTCAGGAAGTGGACATCACCGGAATTACTTTACCAATCACAAAACATAATTTTATCGTGAAGAACATTGAAGATCTTGCGGATACGATTCGTGAAGCTTTCAAAATTGCAAAATCAGGAAGGCCGGGCCCAGTACTCGTCGATATTCCAAAAGATGTTCAACAAAGCAGATTTGAATATACACCACATGATGTGGTCGAAAAAATTGAACAAAGACCGGCCAAGGAATATAAAATTGAAAAAGCAGCCAAGATGCTTATGGAAGCAAACCGACCATATATTTATGTGGGAGGTGGAGCCATTACAGCCGATGCGACTGAAGAAATCATTCAGCTTGCCAATACGATCGATGCGGTTATAGGATCGACCCTTATGGGGCTTTCAGTCATTCCTGGAAACAATGAGAGATTTCTAGGAATGGAAGGAATGCATGGGGATTATGCATCCAGCATCGCTCAGGATGAAGCTGATTTGATCCTAACGATAGGAGCTCGATTTAGTGATCGTGCTACTGGCAATGTCAGCAAATATGCAACGAAAGCTAAGATCATTCATATTGATATAGATCGTGCTGAAGTTGATAAAAATGTATCGGTCGATCTAGGTGTTGGCGGTGATCTTAAACAGGCTTTAAATGAAATATTGAAACTTGTCAAACCGAAAGAGAATATTGAATGGCAAAATAGGATCAAAGAATTAAAAGAGTTTAGTAAAAAATCCATTGATCAAAATATGCCAAAAGACGAATTGAACCCATATACTTTGATCAAGGAAGTATCTAAGCATACAAGTGATGATACAAAGATCGTAACCGATGTTGGTCAACATCAAATGTGGGTTGCCCAATATTATGAATTCAAAAAACCACGTACATTTATTACAAGTGGTGGTTTAGGTACGATGGGCTTTGGCCTTGGGGCAGCTATCGGTTCTGCTATGTATACCAACGAGCGAACCGTATTGTTTACTGGAGATGGAAGTTTTGGAATGAACTTAAATGAGCTTGCTACAGTGGCGACGCAAAATCTTCCAATTGTGATCATCTTAATGAACAATGGTGTTCTTGGTATGGTAAGACAATGGCAGAATTTATTCTTTGATAAACATTATTCGCAGACCGTTCTTGAACGTAAAACGGATTTTGTAAAATTGGCAGAAGCCTTTGGTATCAAAGGGTATCGAATCAGCAATGTGTCTCAAATGAAAGATGTCATAGATCAGGCGTTTAAGGAAAAGGGTCCAGTATTGGTTGATTGTTACATAGATAAAGATGAATTTGTTCTTCCAATGCTTCCGCCGGGAGGATCTTTTGAAGATATTATTACGATCAAGGAGGACGCATGATGGAAAAATTTGTAATAGCGATCTTAGTTGACAACCAGCCGGGTGTCTTAACACGTATTTCCAGCATGTTTACTCGACGTGGTTTTAACATTGATAGCTTGACCGTTGGAGAAACCGAAGATCCTAATCTTTCAAGGATCACGATCGTCACACATGGAGATGATTCGGTTCGCAAACAGATCATTAAACAATGTAAAAAGCTATACAATGTTATGGAAGTAAAAGTAATGGACGAAGAACAAAGCGTTAAACGCGAACTGGCGTTGATCAAATTAAGAAATCGTCCAGAAACAAGACAGGATATCTTATCAGCGGTCGATATATTCCGCTCTAAGATCATTGACTATTCTCCAAACACTCTATGTGTTGAAATAACCGGTGAAACATCAAAAATCAATGCATTTATTGCCGCGGTACAACCGATAGGGATTTTGGAGATGTGTCGAACGGGTATCGTTTCTTTAGATAGAGGATGTACGTATCTAAATCGAAATACCCGTACTACAGAAGATCAAAAGGTAGAATAGAAAAGAGGAGTATTATGTCAAAAATTTATTACCAGCAAGATTGTGATATTCAGAAATTGGATGGAAAAAAAGTAGCGATTATTGGATATGGTTCTCAAGGACATGCACATGCCTTGAACTTGAAAGATTCAGGTGTGGACGTTGTTGTTGGACTTTATGAAGGCAGTAAATCCGCTGCCAAGGCAAAAGCACAGGGACTTGAAGTATACAGCGTTGCCGAAGCTACTAAGATGAGCGATATCATCATGATCTTGATTCCGGATGAAAAACAAAAAGCTGTATATGAAAGTGAAATTGCACCAAATCTAAGCGAAGGGAAAACATTGGCTTTTGCCCATGGTTTCAATATCCACTTTGGATGCATCGTTCCACCAAAAAATGTCAATGTTATTATGATCGCACCAAAAGGACCGGGACATACTGTTCGTAGCGAATACGAAGCCCAAAAAGGCGTACCTTGTCTAATTGCGGTTGAACAGGATGCGACAGGAGATGCATGGGATATTGGTTTAGCTTATGCAGCTGGTATTGGAGGAAGCCGTGCTGGTGTGCTAGAAACAACATTCCGTACCGAAACAGAAACCGATTTATTTGGTGAACAGGCAGTTCTTTGCGGTGGTGTTGTAGCCTTGATGCAGGCAGGATATGAAACTTTGACAGAAGCCGGATATGATCCAGTAAATGCATATTTTGAATGTATTCATGAAATGAAGTTGATCGTCGACTTGATTTATCAATCTGGATTTGCAGGAATGCGTTATTCAATTTCCAATACAGCTGAATATGGAGATTACATTTCTGGACCAAAAATCATCACAGAAGATACGAAAAAGGCAATGCGTAAGATCTTGAGCGATATTCAGGATGGAACATTTGCCAAAGACTTCCTATTGGATATGTCACAAGCTGGTAACCAAGTTCACTTTAAGGCAATGCGCAAGCTGGCTGCCGAACATCCATGTGAAAAAGTTGGTGAAGATGTACGTAAGCTATATAGCTGGTCTGATGAAGATAAACTGATCAATAACTAAAAAAATAAGGCAATCCTTTGGGATTGTCTTAATGTTTAGAAGTGAGAGGAATAATTATGGATAGCAAAGTAATGAAATCAGGGTTTGATAAAGCACCGCAGCGCTCTTTATTACATGCGCTTGGTCTAACAGAAGAAGAAATTGAGCGACCTTTGGTTGGAATCGTAAGTTCCTATAATGAAATCGTTCCAGGGCATATGAATCTGGATAAGATTTGTGAAGCTGTTAAGATGGGTGTCTCTATGGCTGGAGGAACACCTATAGTATTCCCGGCTATTGCGGTATGCGATGGGATTGCGATGGGACATAAGGGCATGAAGTATTCGTTGGTAACACGTGATCTGATTGCCGATTCAACTGAAGCCATGGCTTTAGCGCATGCGTTTGATGCTCTTGTTATGATTCCTAACTGTGATAAGAATGTGCCAGGTTTATTGATGGCAGCTGCAAGGATCAATGTACCAACGATCTTTGTTTCAGGGGGGGCAATGTTGGCAGGACATGTAAAAGGACATAAGACATCTTTATCCAGCATGTTTGAAGCTGTGGGTGCCTATCAGGCTGGTAAGATCAGTAAACAAGAATTAAAAGAATATGAATTAAATACTTGCCCTACCTGTGGTTCCTGCTCGGGTATGTATACAGCGAATTCACACAACTGTTTAACGGAAGTTCTTGGTATGGGACTTGCCGGAAATGGTACAATTCCTGCTGTATATTCAAAACGTATTGAACTTGCCAAACATGCAGGTATGCAAGTTATGGAATTGTATCGCAAAAATATTCGACCACGAGATATCATGACAAAAGAAGCGTTTGAAAATGCTTTAACGGCAGATATGGCTCTAGGATGTTCAACCAATTCTATGTTGCATCTTCCTGCAATTGCCAATGAATGTGGTATTGAGATCAATTTGGATATTGCCAATGAAATCAGTGCAAGAACACCAAATCTATGCCACTTAGCTCCGGCAGGACCTACATATATTGAAGAGCTGGATGCAGCTGGTGGTGTCTATGCGGTATTAAATGAATTGGTAAAAAAGGATTTGATCCATACCGATGTTATGACTGTTACCGGTAAAACTTTAAAAGAAAATTTAGTAGGACATGTCAATAAAGATCTAAATGTCATTCGTCCAATTGATAATCCATATTCACAAACCGGTGGTATTGCGGTATTAAAAGGAAATTTAGCAGAAGATGGCTGTGTTGTTAAGCGTTCTGCCGTGGCAAAAGAGATGTTGGTTCATGAAGGACCAGCGAAGGTCTTTGATTCGGAGGAAGAAGCTATTCAGGGAATATTTGGTGGAAAGATAAAAGCAGGAGATGTTGTCGTGATTCGTTATGAAGGACCTTCTGGAGGTCCTGGAATGCGTGAAATGTTATCACCAACAAGTGCGATTGCTGGAATGGGATTGGATAAAGAAGTTGCCTTGATAACAGATGGGCGATTCTCTGGAGCTACAAGAGGAGCGGCTATTGGACACATTTCACCGGAAGCCGTTCAAGGTGGACTGATTGCCTATGTCAAAGATGGCGATATGATCTCTATTAATATTCCAGAACATAAAATTGAACTAAAAGTTTCAAATGAAATAATTGAAAAACGTAAACAAGAGATGCCAATCAAGGTCAAAACAGATGTGACTGGATATTTGGCTCGTTATGCAAAGATGGTTTCCAGTGCCGATAAAGGGGCTATCATTAATAAATGAAACACCAGTTTGTCATCTTCAGGGATCTTTTCGAAGATGAAGTAATTCAACGATTCTATAAGCTGATAAAGCATCCTTCGGAAACCAGGTATGCAAAATTTGTCAGTGCTTTATATCAACAAGATACGACTGATTGGACGCAATATTTGACTGATAGTATCTTGTCTTTAGAAAATTGTATGACGCGAATTGCCAGTTTAGGAAAAGATGTTCCTGAACTGATGATTCAAAGTGCTAAACATGAACTATCCATATTATCTTCATACGCAAAGATGAAACCAGATGATTTCTTCGAAGGCATGCACGCTTTATGGCAAAGTCATGAAGTAGATCTGGAAACAATTTACTTTGAAAGATTATCTCATATCGATCAATATGGGTTTGGTGATTTTGCTCGTTATACGATGTTTCAAATTCAGGAAAGTACAGACCATGATTTTTGTTTGGAACCAGTCAAATATCCAGATCCAATTCGCTTAAGTGATTTGATCGGATATGATTTACAAAAACAAAAAATCATTGCGAATACAGAAGTATTATTAAATGATCATCTTGCCAGCAACGTATTATTGTATGGAGATGCAGGAACTGGAAAATCGGCAACGGTAAAAGCCATTGCCAATGAATATTCGAATAAAGGATTGCGTTTGATCGAACTTGGTAAAAAACAATTGTATCTATTACCAAGATTGTTGGATCTTCTTTCCAGTAATCCATTAAAATTTATCTTATTTATAGATGATCTATCGTTTCAAGATAATGATGATGAATTTAGTGCTTTAAAGGCTGTGTTGGAAGGAAGTGTTTCCGTTCGTTGTCATAATACGGTGATCTATGCCACCAGCAATCGTCGTCATTTAGTAAAAGAAACTTTCCAGGCTCGCGAAGGAGATGAAATCCATCGTCAGGATACGATGCAGGAAACCATTTCTTTATCTGAACGATTTGGTATCAAGGTATATTTTGAAAAACCAAAGAAAGATTTGTATTTAGATATTGTTTATGGTTTAGCTAAACAGTACAATGTAAAGATGAATGAAAAAGAATTAGCCTTAAAAGCAGAGCAGTTTGCCTTAAGAAAGAGTGGACGCTCAGCCAGAGCCGCAAGACAATTGATCGAACAATTGGCGGCTTTATCAAAGGAGGATGAAAATGCTTAGTCTAGATAAGATATATCATGCTCGTTTTGTATTGAAAGACGTTGCCAGAAAGACCGATTTGATTTATGCACCAAAGATCGATCCAGAATCCAATGTCTATCTAAAAACGGAAAATCTTCAAAATACAGGATCTTTTAAACTAAGAGGAGCTTATTATAAGATTTCTCAATTATCAAAGGAAGAAAAAGAACGTGGTGTCATTGCCTGTTCAGCTGGTAATCATGCCCAGGGAGTCGCTCTGGCGGCTACTAAAAATAATATTCCTTCGATCATTTGTCTTCCAGATGGAGCACCTATCTCAAAAGTTGAGGCAACTAAGGAATATGGGGCGAAAGTCTGCCTGGTCCCTGGGGTGTATGATGATGCCTATAATAAAGCCATTGAATTAAGAGACAAAGAAGGATATACATTTATTCATCCTTTTGATGATGAAGATGTCATTGCCGGCCAAGGAACGATTGGTCTGGAAATCTTAGATCAGCTTCCTGATGTTGAAGCTGTTGTCGTACCAGTTGGTGGCGGTGGCTTGATTTCAGGAATTGCCTATGCTTTAAAGTCTTTAAATCCAGCCATCAAGGTATATGGAGTACAGGCTCAAGGTGCTGCCAGCATGGTTACCTCTTTAAAAGAAGATGAAATCGTTAAACTTGAAGAAGTGGGAACGATTGCCGATGGAATCAAAGTCAAAGAACCAGGTGTAAATACTTTTGACATCTGTAAAAAATATGTCGATGATATCGTTACGGTTTCTGATGATGAGGTAGCCAGTGCTATCTTAGCTTTGATCGAACAGCATAAATTGATCACAGAGGGAGCTGGTGCAGTTTCTGTAGCGGCTGTCATGTTCAACAAGGTGCCTGTAAAAGGTAAAAATGTTGTCTGTTTATTATCAGGAGGGAATATCGATGTTACGATCCTTTCCAAGGTAATAGAGCGAGGTCTTTTGAAATCCGGAAGGTCAGATACACTTATGATACAGCTTGAAGATAAACCAGGACAGCTTCAAGGTGTATCGAGCACGATTGCCAAGTATGGAGCAAATGTAACAGGTGTATTCTATGAAAAAGCCAGTGAAGGCAGTAATATTACAGACTGTGTATTACGAATTAATGTGGAAACACGCAATTTTGATCACATTCATTCATTGCGTGAAGGTTTAAAATTAGAAGGATTTAAAATTATTGAGTGAAGGGAGACAGAACAATGATTACAGTACATACCAATAAGGCACCAGCTGCCATTGGACCTTATTCACAGGCGATTATTAACCAGGGGTTGGTTTATACTTCAGGACAGATTGCTATTAATCCTGAAACATCAAATATCGAGGCAACTACGATTGAAGAGCAGACTCGTCAAGTGATGATCAACTTATCTGAAATCTTAAAGGAAGCAAATTCCAGTATGAAAAATATCATCAAAACAACATGTTTTTTGGCTGATATCAAAGATTTTGCCGCTTTTAATGAAGTGTATGCAGAATACATCACGACCAATCCAGCTAGAAGCTGCGTAGCTGTTAAAGATTTACCAAAAGCTGTTTTGGTTGAAGTCGAAGTTATCGCAACGATCAATGAATAAAGGGGTACGATCATGTACTCTTTTATTATCTTAGGGATTTAAAATATGATGAAAACCTGGTGTATTTCAACGATTCTTTCATTGGGATTGTTTTGTATTTCGCCAAAATCAGGCAATGTTTGTTCGTTGCTGGTTATTCTTTATTTATTCATAAGTATGTTGACTTTGATGTATTTAAAAAAATTGGAAAATCAAACAGATAAGGCAATAAAGATAATCATGATTAGCACGATCATAGAATCGATCCTTATGTTATTTCTAGTGATCTCTTTTATTGCCATGGAAATATATCTTTGGAATGGACAGAATATCCTTGATACAGGTAGTGCACTTTTAGCCATTATTCCAAGTTCTCTTTACAATTCAGTAGGTGTATTGGTTGATGTATTGGGACTTATCTGTCTGATCGTTTCTTTTATAAACTTGATTCATATCTATGAAAATAAGGCAAATCTAGCCATTGAAAGGAACGAACTTATATAAAAAAGGGAAGGGATTTGTATGTCTTCATTAAAAGTTCTATATGCATATTCAAAAGGGTTGAGAAAGTATTTTGTCGCAGCCATATTATTTGTGATCATAGAAACATCTTTTGAAGTGATCATTCCGCTTTTGATGAGCGATATTATCGATATTGGAATTGTCCAGAAGGATACATCCGTTTTTATTGAAAAAGGGATCCAGATGATGATATGCGCACTTCTATCTTTGATTTGTGGGCTGTTATACGCACGTTATGCTTCAAAAGCTATTACGCTTTATGGAGAAAAGTTAAGATCGATTCAGTACGCAAAGATTCAAGAGTATGCTTTTATCAATCTTGATCATTTTGAAACGAGTTCTTTGATCACAAGACTTACAAGCGATGTTACGGTGATCCAAAATTCTTTGATCAATGGGATACGACCTTTTGCCAGAGGCCCTGTAATCTTATTGCTGGGTCTTGTGATGTCATTTATTATCAATAAAGAATTGTCTATTATCTTCTTGTTTACAACACCTGTTTTAGGGATCATTCTATTCTTTATCGTTCGCAAAGTAGCACCTATGTATAAGTATCTACAAAAAGCTGTTGATCGTGTCAATCAGATCATTCAGGAAAATTTAACAGCTATTCGTGCTATCAAAGCCTTTGTGCGAGATGAATATGAAGAAGATAAATTTGAAAAAGTCAATCATGATCTGGCAAAGATCTCTCAGGATACATTTCACTATGCATCTTTTAATACACCGGCTTTTCAGTTCACAATGTATGCGGCCATTGTTGGTTTGATGGTCCTTGGTGTGCAGATGATCCAGGCCCAAACAATGCAGGTAGGTGAATTGACGGGTGTCTTGAGTTATGTCTTACAAATCATGAATTCTTTGATGATGATCTCCAATGTATTTCTATTGATGACAAGATCGATTGCTTCCTGCAACCGTGTGGTTGAAGTCATTCAAGAACCAATTGAATTAAAATCACCATCCCTTCCATTAACACCGAAAGATGCATCCATTGATTTTAATCATGTATATTTTAAATATGATCAAAATGCCAAAGAAAATGTTTTAAGTGATATAGACTGGCATATTCCTTCAGGTTCAAAAGTAGGTGTCATGGGGGCTACAGGAAGTGCTAAATCGAGTTTGGTTCAATTAATTTGTCGTTTATATGATGTTAGCGATGGTAACATCAAAATTGGTCAAGTGGATGTCAGAGATATTGATTTGGTGCAGTTACGTGATATGGTGGGTATCGTTTTACAGAAGAATACATTGTTTTCTGGAACGATCAAAGAAAACTTACGTTGGGGCAATCCCCATGCGACAGATGAACAAATCAAAGAAGCTTGTAAGATTGCTTGTGCAGATGAGTTTATTGAGCAAATGCCAGATAAATACGATACGTATATTGAACAAGGAGGAAACAATATCTCAGGAGGTCAAAAACAAAGGCTTTGTATTGCGCGTGCCTTGTTAAAAGAACCAAAGATCTTAATTTTAGATGATTCAACCAGTGCGGTTGACACCAATACAGATCATAAGATCAAGGAAGGTTTGGCTAATATGAAATCATTGACCCAGATCATTATTGCCCAAAGAGTCAGTTCAATTATTCACTGTGATCAAATACTGGTATTGGAAGATGGAAAAATTTCAGCAGTCGGTACGCATGAGGAATTGCTGGCTAATAGTGAATTTTATCGTGGCTTATATCTTTCACAACAGAAAGGGGCAAACTTATGAGACCTCAAAATTTAGGACAAACCATTCAAAGGTTAATGCATTACATGGGCAATCACGCGATCTTTTTTGTATTTGTAGGAATTTTGGTTGCGACTAGTGCTCTAGGAAATTTATTTGGAACGTATATGATAAGGCCTATTGTCAACGATGTTTTAAATACCGGATTAGATCAGGCATACATACAGATTGGTATCATGGCTTTGATTTTTCTTGTGGGTGTATTATCGACACTGGGCTATACGCAACTTATGGCTGTAGCAGCCCAAAAAGTAGTTCAGGATATTCGTCGTGATTTGTTTCATATCATGCAGAAGCTTCCTTTGCAGTTTTTTGATACACATTCCCATGGCGAATTGATGTCACGCTTTACCAATGATGTGGATACGGTATCAGATGCTTTGAATAATTCATTTGCGATGATGATCCAGAGTTTCATACAAGTAACTGGTACGTTGATTCTTTTATTTATATTAAGCTGGCGTTTATCACTAGTGGTTTTGATTTTCTATGTGTTCATGTTTGCCTATATACGATTCTCCAGTGCAAAGAGTAAATCCTACTTCTCTTTGCAGCAGAAAAACATCGGTTTGATCAATGGGTTTATTGAAGAGATGATTTCAGGACAGAAAGTCGTAAAAGTCTTCAATCATGAAAACGCCAATCAAGTTCAATTTGAACACTTAAATAAGAAACTGCAAAAGAGTTCTCAAAAAGCCCAGGGTTATTCTCAGACTATTGTACCTATGGTGGTTTCATTATCATATATCAATTATGCGATCGTATCTGTTGTAGGCGGGTATATGTGTTTGCAGCAAACGATGGATGTTGGTTCTTTAGCAAGCTATCTTGTCTTTGTTCGTCAAGCTGCAATGCCAATCAATCAATTCACCATGCAATTGAATTTATTACTAACTTCTTTATCTGGTGCTGAGCGAATTTTTGAATTAATGGATATGGATCCTGAAGTGGATGAAGGTAAGGTTACCTTGGTCAATGTTCGAAAAGAAAATGATCAATATATTGAAACCAAAGAAAGCACGGGGCTATGGGCTTGGCGTCATCCTCGTGAAAACGGAATTGAGTATGTAGAATTAAAAGGAGATGTTCGTTTTAATCATGTTGATTTTGGCTATACCCCAAAGAAAACGATCCTTCATGATATCAATTTATTTGCCAAACCGGGACAGAAGATTGCCTTTGTTGGTGCCACAGGAGCTGGAAAAACAACGATTACGAATTTGATCAATCGTTTCTATGACATTCAACAAGGGTCGATCACATATGATGGGATTGATGTCAAATTGATTAAAAAGGCGGATTTGAGAAGATCGTTAGGAATGGTTTTGCAGGATACGCATTTATTTAGCGGCACAATTATGGATAATATACGTTTTGGTAATTTAGAAGCCAGTGATGAACAATGCATCGAAGCAGCAAAACTGGCTAATGCGGATTCATTTATTCGAAGACTTCCACAAGGGTATGATACCCCTGTTTATAACGATGGAGGTAACTTATCGGCTGGTCAAAGACAATTGTTGGCTATTGCCAGAGCTGCTGTTGCCGATCCACCTGTATTGATCTTGGATGAAGCAACAAGTTCAGTTGATACGCATACAGAAAGCTTGATTGAAAAGGGTATGGATCAATTGATGGAAGGAAGAACGGTCTTTGTCATTGCGCATCGTTTATCAACTGTTCGAAATGCGGATGTGATCCTTGTTCTAGATCATGGAGATGTCAAAGAACGTGGTAGTCATGATGATTTGATCGAACAAAAAGGAATGTATTATAAGCTGTATACAGGAATGTTTGAGTTATCTTAAACACAAACGTTCCTTTTTTTATAATTTTCTATTGTAAATTATAAAAAAAAATAATATAATATCTAAGCGCATTGGGGTATAGCCAAGCGGTAAGGCACCAGACTCTGAATCTGGCATTTCCCTGGTTCGAATCCAGGTACCCCAGCCAATATAAACATAACGTCATTCAAAGGAATGGCGTTTTTTTATATGTTTTGTCCTCTTATGCAGAAAAATGACCTTTGATGCAAAAAATATAGCTTTTTATACATTTATACTATATATTTAAGTAAAGAGGATATCATTCAATAAAACAAATATAAAAAAATATATTCAAAATGATATTAATTATAGAACTACTCATTTTCATAGTTTTATTGGTATTTTATGTAACGAAGTTCAAAATGCGCTAAAACTCATTGTATATACATAATATTTATAAATTGAGTCATTATTCAAGTTTGGAGGATTTATATAGTGATTAATATAGAAATAATAGAAGACAATAGAAATGATGCGTATAAATTAGAAAGTTTAATAAAAGATTTATTTGAGAAAGAGCATATAGAATATAATGTGAGATGGCATAATACGATCATTGATGATATGGATTATTTTCAAAATATTGATATTTTATTTTTAGATATAGAGATTGGTGCTGATGATGGAATTGAATATGGCAAAAAATTGAGGAACACAAATCCAGAGATTTTAATGATTATCACCTCTAATTTTCCACAATATTTAATAGATGGATATACTATAGAGGCAAAACGCTATTTTTTAAAACCTATTGATCCGACAATATTTGATGTAGAAATGAAAAATGTTCTAAAAACATCTTTTAAGCAATCATTTGGCTTTTTGGATCATAAAATTTCAAGAAGCAAGATCAAGTATAATCAAATATTCTATGTGGACTTTCAAGATCGAGTAACGTTGCTTCATCTTAAAGATGGTCATGTTTTAAAAACTCCATACACATTAAAATATTGGATTGATAAATTATCGGATAAAGGATTTTCACAGCCATATCGATCTTATGTGGTTAATTTATATCAAGTCTCTGGCTTTAGCAAAGATAAAAAAGATTTAGTTTTATTAAATGATGAAAAAATACCAATTTCTAAACATTTTAGAAAAAGTTTTGAAGAAGATTATCATAAGTTTTTAGGCAGGATAATTTAATGTTTTTAGATATATTTTTTAATCTAATTTTTCTTATATATTTTCTTCATAATTTTTTCAAATTAAAACGAACGAATCTTTCTGTTTTTATCTTTTTATCGTTTTTTATAGTTGAGTATCTATTAAATTTTAATGGTGCTAATGGTTTAAGTAAATCAATCATTCTATTTATCAATCTACTTTTGATTAGTTTAATCTTTGAAGGTCGATTTTCAAATAAGTTAGTATATTTTATTGTTGCTTATTTTATTATTGCAATAGGTGAATTGATTGCAATTAAAGTTAATGAAAACATTTTTTTGAGCGTACCATTTGAAACTTTAAATGGACATTCTTTTGATTATGTTATCTTAACATTTATAACTCAAATTATTAATTACAGTGTGGGCTTTATAGTGACAAAAATATTAAATGAAGACCAAATGACGAGAATTACCTTTGCATCTTTAATTCCACTGATAATGACAATTTTATTTGGGTTTGGTGTTAGAGATTTTACCACCTGGGTAAATAATGAAAGCAGTTATCTAGTTATTTTTATTGCATTGATTATAATATCGTTATTATCAATTTTATATCAACATAACTATTATTTAAAAAAGAAACTTCAAAATGATTATAAACTTGCACATGTAGAACAAGAGATGTTGAAGTCAAGATATGATTTGTTGAACAAACATTATAGAGAAAATTTTAATTTTTTACATAACTTACTTCATTCAATCAATCATTTAAACATGACGTTAGAGTCGACAAATATTGATGCCGCCAAGAATGAGCTAGAAATTTTATCAAAAGAAGTATTTGAGAAATACAGTATGATTTATACTAATTCACCTGTTATTTCTGCCATATTAAATGATAGACAAGAATTAATTGAAAGAAATCAAATTATTGTATCAACAACTTTGATTGATGATGTTTTTGATAATTTGGACATATCTAAACAAATGGAATTCTTTTCAATAATAATTGATGTTATTTTGGAGTCCTGTATTTCGAGTAAAAAGGAACATAAAATACTCATCATAAAGTCAAATTCAATTGGAGAACAAAATCTCTATAATTTTATATTTACTTCAAATGATGATGTGGAAAGTATTGTAAATATGATTAAAGAATATATATTAAATGAAAAACTAGATGTGTCCATTGATTTTGATAACAATGAGGAAGTGTCTAACATTCTAGTTATTAACCATGCAAAATAAATGATTGGTATTTGTATCATATATATGCACTAATATTTCTGTTATTTCTTGCGTATAAGGAGAGGAGGGTCTATATGAATAAGGTTTCGACAAAAGTATGGATAATTCTTTGGATGTTAATGATTTTGATTTTTGCGGGTTCATATTTGTTAGATATACCTTTAAAAGATGTGTTTTTCAAATCTAACATACAAGAAGAAACAAAAGAAATTTCTGAATGGATTACGGAAACAGAAGGTATTGCGAAATTCAAGTTTTCATATAGGGTGAATAAAGACGATTTAATAAGTGAGGTAATACGTATTGTAGAATGTAAACCAGTAGATGAAGGTATAACAATTGAGAATGCTAAAATAATAAATGTTACTTTATCGCCTAATCGAAAAGTAGCTAATATAGATTTAGAAATTAGTTATAGAAATTCATTAGGACAGGAATTTACTTATGAATCACTTGTAATTCTTAGTGGTATGCAATCAAATGTTTGAATAAAATTCCTCAATTATCTTATAAAAATATGAAAGAGACAAATTAAGTTTCGTATATCTTTTTGCATAAAAATGAAAATTTAAAGGGAAACTCTTTAAATTTAGAGAAAAGGTTTGGAACCAATTTGTGCTAGAACAAAGCACCAGAAAGGAACTGAATATGAAAAAATCAATCAAAATGCTTATGACAGCAATCATGTGTTTTAGCGTATTTGGATGCAGCAATCAATCTTCAACTGAAACTGTGACAAATGATACGACTTTGACATCTGAACAAACGAGTTCAGATTCTACATCGGACAAAACTGATAAAAATGTATTTTATCTATCTAACATGACAGATAAGGAAGGGTTTTATCTCAATACAGTAAATGATTCATGTTATTTACCTTTTGAAGTTTCGTTTGATAAAAACTATAGTAAACTAACTTGTAAACTATACCAGTTGGACAATCAATCATGGAAAAATCTTCAAGAGTTTGATTTAGAGCTCAGCGGGGATACATTCTGGTTTCTTGTGCCTGATAGTTTGTTAGAAGCGACTGTGTTTTATAAAAACGTAAATGTTGAGCAGCAATATTCAACGATAAGCACTGGAAGGCCTTTTGAAACGATAGAGCCATCTTTTGGAATTCATGGAGTTACTTCTCATTATGCATCAACAGATAGTGTAAATGTAGAAGCGGGGGTGGAATTCCCGGTAATTGCCAATATTTATTGGAAAAGTTCAGATGATTCCTTATTTGCGAATACAGAAGACTTTTATTATCCAGAGAAATTAGATCTGGGTAAAAATGAAGCTTATTATATGCTTACATTTACTTTCTTTGAGTAGTTTTAAATCCGCAAATAAATTTTTCTATTGCAACGTTGATTAAATTAATTTTGATAATAATTATTTGCCTATATTAGATAATTAATAATAGTATAGCCAACTTGTATTTATAAATACATGAGAATATGGAGACTAATATAAAATGAAGAAAACATTTAAAAAGAAAGTGATTGTAATACCGTTATTGTTACTGGGAGTACTCTCACTGGCCTTATATTTTTTATTGAATCAAGCTTCTAATCAAGTACCCGAAGATTTTTGGAATCTAACAGCTCAAGCTTTAGATTATAAGAATTATGAATCGGGGAAATGGGATATATCTGTAGAGGAAAATGTAAAAGATCATCCGGAAATATTTATTCAAAATATAGAAGAAAACGCAACTGTTTCTTACAGCTTTAGTGAAAATGGAATTTCTTATATTTATGATCTGCAGAGTACTGAAGATGACTACACCATTAATAATGAAAAAATGACTATTACATCTACTGATTCAGACTATAAAAAATATTCTGTAGACTATATGAATGTTATCTATCATGGACCTTTATATTTTGACACAATCACAGCTTCAGGAAATATAACAGTTCAAAATGACGGTTCGGTTATTTTTGATGATACACCGTTTTTAAAAGAAATGATGGAAAGAGAAAGAACTTTGATTCAAGAATTTGAAGAGAAGTTTGATCTAGATTACTCAAAGACAGATTTTGTAAATCTTCCTGAATTGTTCAAAGATGTACAGTTTGATGAAAACAAAAACTATAACGAATCATTAGACGCAATACAGTATTTCAGCAATGCGGATATCAATGCGAAAGGATATCAAATCCAAACATTTTTAGAATTAGATAAAAATGGTAACACAGGTATTCTTGGTACATATGTAGCTGAGCAAAAAATGTATGGATCTCAAATTAATGTCACTCTTCAACCTAGAAGTATTGAGAATTGTTATGATTTGATTCCAGTTTATGATTATGATGCGGAATATACGGCATATATATCTGAAAACATGATTTATCTTTATCCAATTGATATTACATATGAAGCATTGAACCAGGAAATACAAAATAATTGTCCAAATAGTGTAAACCAACTTAGTTCGGATATTAAACCAATAGAAATGTGGTAGAGAAATTTACTAAAGAAAGAGGATCAATATGATTAAAATAGAATATATAATGAACAAAATCATGATAGAGAAATCGATAAAAAAACTTGTTTCAATCAACGTTAATAGAAGTTCATTATTCTTAATTTCAGTATTTTCTCCCATAACCATTTTTGTTTGTATATTCTTAGGTATAAAATCAATTCTTATTCCTTTGTTGATAGCGATCCTAATTTTTACTCAAATTCTTCGTATCATTATAACAAAGAAAGTGTTAAAAAATAATTTTGAAAGAGCACGAATAATATATGGTTATACAGATGAATTCCCAGAAACAATTGTCTTTGAAGAAGACGGATGGAGAGTAGAGAGTGAAAAAAGAAGTGGTAATTTTAAGTATAAAGATATGCTGACATATTTTGTTTTTGACAATCAAATATGCATCACCCAATAGGAAATTTTCTAGTTAATTTTCCTATAGACCCAAATTCAGAACAAGCAAAACAAATAGAAAAGCTTTTAGTTCAAAAAGGTCACGCTACTAAAATTAAATGTATCTTATAGTATATAAGTCAAGATAGGAATATAAATATACAGGTTTAACAAAATTATAATAGATAGAAAGCTTATATAGAATCTGTGAAAAAGAATAAAAGTAAAAATATAGGAGGTTTGCATTTATTCTAAAGATCTTGGTTATCCTCGTTCATTTTTTAATTATTCGTACAGTATAGGCTGATTTTTTGATGGCTCAGTCTATACTTTTGGAGGTGAACTTTATGAGTACCAAAATCAAATCGTTGATAATAATATCTATAATAGTGTGTTTGTTTTCTGGATGTTCTAATAATTCAGATAATGAAATCACTTTTTACATGAATTTTTATGAGGATGCAAATTGGTATGATAGAGAATCCTTGGATTTAAATTCCAGTCAACCACAAGAGATTATTAATGATTATACAGAAGAATGTAATAAGCTATTAGAAGAGAAGGGATACGATTTTCATATAGTTTTCAAGATTCAAAGTCCTAGCAACAATTTGTCAGATTCTTATACTAAAAGCTTTTTAGAGGATATGAATCTTTCATCTTATCATGATGAATCAGCCGATATTGTCAAAAATCAATTTAAAAATGTGGATATGATGATTGATTTAAATGAAGTTATGAAAGATGAGATGAAGAAACAACTTCTAGATACATTGCCTGAAATGGTATGGAATATAGAATCCTATAAAGGACAAAATTTTTATATACCGGCAAATCAATATTGTTTATCACAAAAAGGAATGTTTGTTCCTAAAGAAATTGCCCATTTATTTACATTGAATGATAAGGGATATTTTAATGATTTTGATAACTTTGTAAACATTGTAAAGGCAGGAGATCAAGTTACAAATCAAGCATATATTCCATTCTTTTCAGGTACTCATTTTAGTGCGTTTGTCCATGATGTGTATGATCCTGTATTTGCTCCTTTATTTGATAGTACGATTTATATAAAAGAAGAGAATCGTGACTATAAGGTTGTTAATCTAATGGATGAAAAGATTTATCAAGATTTTTATATCATCAAGGCAAAATTGATTGAAGACGGGATGACAGAACTTTCAAGAAGCACACTTACAGAAGATGGTGCCAAAAAAGAAATTATGATTGCTTTTGATGATTGTACATCTATAAAGTATCCAAATCGAGTGTTCATTCCTTTAGAAGAAAAATCATATGGATCCTATAATACTAATACAGGGTATGGAATTTTAAAGACATCAGACAATGTGGAAGATAGTTTAACATTTTTGTATTTATTGAATACGGATTCTGATTTTTGTGATTTGTTTACATATGGTTTAAAAGGAAAAGACTATGAAATTAAAGATGGTCTTGTATATCCTTTAAGAGATGATTTATTAATGCCAAATCAATATGGTGGGATCAACGCAATGGTAAATACAGAAAAGGCAACCCAGACTTCTATGATTTCGACTGATGTAACCAGGGCTCTAGAAGAGGAAGTTAAAGCCTATGCTCCAAGAAAAATTGATGGGTTTAAACCAACCTATACTGAAGAATCAATGGAACTGGTAGATTATATCGCAGGATTAGAAGGATCACAGGTTTATTCGGATGGAAATAATTTGGAGTATATAAAAGAGTTGAGCCAGAAACTAAAAGACATGGGCATGGATAAAGAAATAGAGCGTATACAAAAAGAATTAGATGAATATATGAAAGAGTGATTTTATGAAGCTTGAGATTCGTAATTTAAATAAAGCCTATGTTAAAGATCGATTGGTCCTGCAAGATTTTAATTATGCTTTTGTACCTGGGATACATGGGCTCTTAGGTCCAAATGGTGCTGGTAAGTCTACATTGATGAAAATTATTGTTCAAATACTAGATAAAACATCAGGTTCCATCTTGTTTAATGAGAAAGAAGTTGATTCATCTTTTTTAAAACATATTGGATATATGCCGCAACATTTTTGTTTGTATGATGATTTTACTCTTAGAGAGAATCTCAATTATATTTCAGCATTAAAAGGGATAATGAAAAATGAAATACAGGAACAAATCATTCGTGTTTCAAAAAATGTTGATTTGTATGAAAATTTAGATGATAAGTTATCAACATTTTCGGGTGGTATGAAACAAAGAGCTATGTTTGCACAGGCTTTATTAGGTGATCCGGATATTCTTGTTCTTGATGAACCTACAGCTGGATTGGATCCACAGAAGAGGATTGAATTAAGAAATTTGATTGCGAAAGTCGGTCATCAAAAAATTGTGTTGATTGCTACTCATGTGGTCAGTGATATTGATGTTATTGCTGATCAAATATTACTCATAAAAGGAGGACGCTGTATAAAATCTGGTTCAATACGATCTTTGACCGATTCAATTTACGGTAGTGTTTATACAAAGAAAATTGAACGAAATGAACTAGAAGATTATGAAGACAAATATAAGATTAGCAATTTATCTTATATCAAAGATGAGTTGATGATTCGTTATATAGCAAAAGAAAGCCATGAAGGAATGACAGTATATCCAGATTTAGAGGAAGTTTATTTGTATTATTGCGGTGATGTGTATGGTAAGAAATGAAATCAAAAAGTTTTTTGCGAATACGAAAAAAACATTAACCATTCTTCTCCTTTTTCTATTGTCTACAACTTTTCTTTGTATTTCAATGATGCAAACTGAAATGGATCTATCAACCTATCGTCTTACACATGAGCAGATTAAAGAAGGAACTATAGATTTAAATATGATTCAAGAGGAAATTGATAAATATGAATATTATTTAAATCCTAATCACATTGAAGAATTAAGTAACAAATATGGAATCGATTGGATCTTAGAACAAAATGAAAAACTAGAATCAGGAATCTCATACGATACGATCCAATATCAACTCTCAACTTTAAAACAACTACAAAAAGAAGTTTCCACAGTTTTGACCTATGATGATTTTAAAAAACAGATTGAAGATCAATATAAAGATTATGAACAGCTTCCTAGTTTTTTAAAAAGTGAAACTGCTGGACAAAGGGCAAGAAAAACATATGAAGCATATGAAAATTTAACTATAGCAAAAAGTTTAACAGTTCAGCCTTCTTTAGGATTAGAGTCTTTATTAAAATCGCCAATCATAATTCTTTCGACATTTTTATTTTTACTATATTTATTGATGAATTGCATATTTGTTGAAAGAGAAGAGCATCAATTAATTTATGCAGCTTCAACGATTAATGGAAAAAGGAAACTTTATTTTTCTAAGTACACAGCTCTTTCATTTTTGACCATATTATTTTATGTTCTTCAATTTGTGTTTGCCTTTTTGTTCTCAAATATCTATTTTGGGCATATTGATTTATCTGTACCGGTGCAATCTTTGAGCTTTGCACAAGGATGTCCTTATTCTATAAATGTTTTTACATTTTTGGCTTTATATTTGGTAATGGTTATTATTTCCTTGTGTGCCTGCAGCGCTTTAGCTTTTGTTTTGTGCGCCCATTTGAAACTAATGCCTTTGGCAATCGCTCTCATAGTAATTTTTTTAAGTATTGAATTCATGTCGTTCGAATACGTTTCACCTTTAAGTAAATACTCATTGCTGCATTATTTGAATATTTGGTCTTATTTGATGCCGCTTCAACTGTTGGCTAATGTGGAGTTTATTTCTCTTTTTGATCTTTTAATACAAAATAAAGTTCTGTTTATCTTCTATTTAGCGATATCCATGATTATCTTTGTAAGTTTTTCTGGATTCAGCTATGAAGCAAAAATGATAGAGAAAAGAATGAATTTCATATCATCGAGGCAAGTACATTCACTAGTCTATTTTGAAATGATCAAATATTGGATCAAAGAGAAGGGAATACTTTTAGTTGTTGTTTTAGGTGTTATATATGGTTTTTGTTTAAATAATCAAAATAATATGTCTACATGGGAAGATAAAGTTTTTAATCAGTTTGTTGATGAGATTGGGGCAACAGTTAATAAAAAAGCAGATAAAAAAATTCTTTTGCAGCAACAGCAATATGATGAGTGGAATCAAGAATTATCGATTGTACAAGATATAACAGAACAGACGTATTATTCAACGTTATTGTCAACACAGCCAGTTTTTGAAAAATATAAGGCAGTTTATGAGTCTCGAAAACAAGATAATTCAAGTTTACCAATCTTAAAAGAGGATCAATATCGGTTCTTGTATTACGATACCAATGCTTCTATTTTACAGGTTTTATTTATATTGTTTTTTGTTGGGTATATGACACCATCACTTCATAATAAAGATAAAGAATCAAAGATGATTAATTTGCAAAAAACAACGTTGAATAACCAACGAAAAATTAAACATTTTGTGAATGTGGTGGGAGTTCTTTTGCTCATTGGATTATTTACATTGTTGGATCTAGTCTATATAAATGTTAATTATCCGAATCTAGAATGGGCACAATCAATTAATGCATTGGAAATGTATGCAGATTTTCCTGTTTCTATTTCGATTGGCGCGTATTTTGTCATAAGTTTCTTGACTAAAATTTTTTTGTATATGTTTACGGTTCTAAATTTTACTCGCATATGTGAGTGGATCAATAAGCGAACAGAAAGTATTTTGATATTTGAAATTATATTTACTTTACCGGTATTAATTTTTTATTCAACCAGGTTTTCTGCTTTTACATTAATTTATGAACTATTCCATCCAGTATATTGGACTATTGCTCATATTTTATTTCTTTTGATTATGATAAGCACTTCTGTTTATTTTGTTTTTAAAAAGAGAAGGGGATGATAACATGAAACGATTGATATTTGTCATATGTGCATTGTTTGTCCTTTGTGCCTGTACTTCTTCACAAGTGAATACTAATGTGTCTATAGATGAGAAAGCACCTGTTTTATTTTATTATGGTTTAACGGAAGATGGTGTTTTTGTGAATAACACGACAGGTGCAGACACAGATGATTATCGACTCGATTTCTTTGATTTTCAAAATCAAAAAACATACCCTTTCTGTACTCGTTCAAATTGTCATCATAATAGCAAAGATTGTCAGGCATATCAGATGGCACATTTTGAAAATGGAACCTTGTTTACTGTGGCAGCCTATAAAGATTATTTATATTTGATTTATGAAATGAGCGGGGATAATGGATTTGATAATGTCGGCTTCTTTATAGCACGTTGTGGCATGGATGGAGAGAATATAGAGAAATTATTTGAAAGAAAAGGTGGTATACAGATTCCAAACTATGCTTATATTTATAAAGACAAGATTATCTATTCATATAATACTCTTTCTGTTACTAGTATGGGTGGTTCGACTTCAACAGTAGGTGTTTTAGAGATGTACGATTTAGATACAAAACAGATCACGAATATTGTAAATCAAGATTTACAGGAAAATAGAATGAATCTATTTTTGGGAGCAAAGGATGATTTGATTTACTTTATTGATTGTGATATGACAACGATGAAAAAACCTGTATATTCATTCGATTTAAAGACACAGAATAAAGAACTTGTAGATGAAAACTGTCCAACTGATCGTTCTACACTTTATCAAGGACATTTGTATTATGCAGATGAAGAAAACAATAAAATAATTTCTTATGATATCTTAACTCATGAAAAGAAAAACGAAGCAGAACTTTCTGAACAAGAAGGAACTTTGTATTTATCGACAAAAGGCGGTTTAGTGAATCTTCGGTATGTTTCTGATCAAGAAACTTATACTTATATTTATGATGTTGGAAACGAAGAATACATACTAGAAAAATCCAGTGATTGGATTGATTTGGATACAAAATTCAATGATGGATATATTGGAACAAAAAATAATATTATTGGAATGTTTTCAGACGATTTAGAGTTTATTCCATTTGTTGAAATTTTTACGTGATTGATAAGATTGGGAGAAAGATCATGAACATAATTGAAGTAAGAAATGTTACGAAAGTATATAATAAGAAAAACCCTTTCGTTGCACTAAAGAATGTTTCACTTAATGCCAAGAAGGGAGAATTTTTAACTATTGTTGGACCAAGTGGAAGTGGAAAAACGACTTTATTAAATATAATTGGCGGAATTGATACAGATTATGAGGGAATGAACAAAATTAAAGGGATTAATTATCACGGTTTATCGGATAAAGAATTAGCTTCCAAAAGAAGAGAAGATGTCTCATTTATTTTCCAGTCCTTTCATTTGATGCCTTCGTTAACAGTTGAAGAAAATATCTGTTTAAGTGCAAAAATCAAGAAGTATAAAGTAAATCGATTTGAATTAAATGATGTTTTATCACAATTTGGATTGATGGAGAAAAGAAAATCTTTTATTGATGAATTATCTCGTGGTCAGCAACAAAGAGTGGCAATCGCGCGCAGCCTTTTATCGCGAACAGATATTATATTAGCAGATGAACCAACAGGAAATCTTGATAGCAAGAATGCACAATTAGTATTTGATATCTTAAAATCTTTGACAAGAGAAAAACAGAAAACGGTGATCTTTATCACGCATAATATGGAATTGGCCAAACAATCCGATCGCATCGTACAGATCAAAGATGGTGTTCTTTATGAAACATGATATTAAATTGATCTTGCGTTTGATTTTAAGGAAGATTCAATATAAGAAAAAGCATTATTTTATCTATGTTGGAATTTTATTTATTTCTTGTTTCCTGGTGACATCTTTATTCTTATCAAGAGATGTCTTTCATACATACCAGAAGAATTCTGTGATTGCATTTGATGGAAATTGGAATATAAACTATTCACCAGCATTGATCAAAGAATCAAATATTACACAGGAAGAGTCTTTGTTTATTGAAGAAAATTTACAAATTGTGCGAAAAGAAATTATGTTGGGGTCAATTGAAACAAATGAGAACATAGATTTTCTAACAATTCCTGTTTATGGAGAATCTGCATTTAATGACAGTTTACCAATTCATCTGATTGAAGGAGAGTATCCTAGTAATCATGGTGAAGTTGTAATTAATAAAACGTATTTAGAAAACAATGATCTTCATGTTGGAGATTTTATATCCTACATGAATTATTCCAATGAAAAAATAAAAAGTAAGATTGTTGGAATTTATGATGGATCAATATCAAACGCTATTTATACATATGTAGATTCAGGTGCAAAGAGTTATGATAAGGTTTATGCTACATTTAAAGATCGTTCAACTTACGAGTATTTTTTGAATGAAAGTCTGTCAGGAAATACACTTTATGAGCTGAATCATGATTTAAATTCCTATATGTATCCAAGTGTAACAACTATTGATTATATGGCATTTGGCTTTGCGGGCTTTATTGCATTAGCTTTATTAGTGCTGGTATTGAATATATTAGAAATTGTCTTAATAGAAGAGAAAGAGTATTACCAATTGTTATTTGAACTAGGTGCAAACAAAATCTTTATCTTTGGATTTTTGTTTTTTGAGTTTTTTGTATTAGGAATACTTGCCTGTATAACTGGTTTTATCTTTACATTGGGTTTGGCCGGTCTAGGTATATTTTTGATCAAACAGCTATTGGATTTCTCTTTTTTAACCTATTTGGAATTTTCAATTTCATTAGAAAGTATCTTGTTTATTATCTTTTTATTTCTTGCGCTTTTAATAATCATTTTATCTCTGGCATGTCATAAGGTATATAAGAAGAAGAAACAAAAGCGAATTTTTAAGATTAGGATCAATAAATCATTTCCGGTTTCTCTTCAATTATCCATTGTTGATTATATTAGAAGAGCTGAAGGAATAGTGGTTGTTTTCGTGATAACTATCTTAATGATCATTGTTTCTGTATCTCAAATCATGGTCTATAATAGGATTCAGATGTTTGAAGAAAACTATTCATATACTGTTCCATTAAGTGTAACTTTAGATTTCTTTGATTCATCTCCGGATAAAATAGAGACAGTGATTAATCAATTTAATACAATTCTAAATAAAGAAAATGTGGAATATAACTATGATTTAGAATCAAGTTTTAAATTACAAATTGATGGAGTTCAAGCTGATTCTAAAGTTTTGACGGTATCAAATTTATCAACAATTAAAGAAGATTACAATATCGAAAGTGATTTACCAATATTAATCTTTGATGCTAATAATATTAATCAGGTTAAAGAAGTAGAATTGTTATCTCAAGATAATGAACTATCAAAATCAATTGATTTTATTAACCTAGGAGTAGAAGAGGGCGAGCTTAGTAGTTTTAACTGTGATTATGCATTAATTGTCAGTTTTGAACAGATGAAGGAATGGTTGATGTGCTCACCTGATGATTTAACCAGTTTACATGTAAATGTATATGGTGAAAATGTATCAAGGATATCAAATGTGTTATCCAAAGAACTTCAAACAGATGAAACACAAAAGCTATATATTTATGAGAATCAATCATCTTATATGAAATTTAAACAAGATAGTTATGTGTTAAGAGGTCTATCGATTATAGTGATTGGTGTCTTAATGATCTTTTCATTGGCTATAGTAAAGAACATAAATCGACAATATTTGTATAATCATAGAGAGGATGTAAAGCTCTTATATTATCTAGGGCTTTCAAAGACTCAAATAAGACGAATCTATTTATTTCAAAGTCTATTTTTGTATTTTGTTTCTCTTTTAGCAAATGTTATCATTATGCTGGTAGTATTCAGTTTTTTTAATAACTATCTAATGAATATGAATCATTTCTTTATAAACTTTATGATCTTCAATTTAATTTTAATAGTATCTTTGTGTATCATGACATTTCATAATTTTAGATCTGTCACAAAATAGAAGGAGAAACTTGTATGAAAAGAAATCCATTTGTATTTGGCCTTATATGTGCTTTGTTATTATGTGGCTGCTCTTTACATGATGAATCTATTGATCGTGTGTCTTATAGAGATCAAAACAAAATTAGATATGATGAAGAAATCGGATTTAAATTATCAAAGAAGGAACTGAGTACTAATGAAGAACTTTATTTAAATGCATTTAGTCAGGGTTATAACGCAGTATATACCTTTGAGACAAAAGAATCAGATATGACATTTGAATTGTTTGAATATAAATTAAACGATGGAAAATGGCAAAAAGTTGATAATGATATGACAATGAATACAGCCGTGATCAAAGAAGATACAGGTGAAATTATCATTGGATGGGATTTGTTAGGACAAGAATTAGGTTTGTGTGTAAGTACAAGTAATGGTGTAGAAGATGAAGGTGTTCATTCTATACAGGAAGAAGAGCTTGATTTCAAAGATGGAATTTCAGTTGTCTATGATGCTTTATCTAATTCGCATTTCAACGAAGATGAAAAATGTGTGATGATTATGCGTGTTGGTGAAAATCAAGATCTTATTTCTATTGATGAATACAAAAATCCTGAATCAATACAAGTCAATCCAGGCGAAGAATATTATGCATTGACCATACGTTGTGTTAAATGGAGTGAATTAAATGACTAAAAAGAGCTTTATTAAAATTTTTATATGTATATTTGTTTTTGTGTTAATGATAGGTTTTTGGGTTCAATATAACACCTTTTCAACTGTATTGTATGAGGATGGGACTTTAATGATTGAACAAAGATCTTTAAACAAATGGATAAGTCAATCCAATCATGGAAGTATCGTGAAAGAATATCCATCTTTTAAAAAACATGGATATGATTTTTTGAGTTATGGAACCAAAGAGCCTTTATGGTATGACAAAAGGGAAGATATTACTTCTGTTCAAGTGGCAACACCGATATCGCCATCTATTACGGCTTATTGGTTTTATGGCTTGAGAAATGTAGAGGATATTGATGTTTCTAATATTGATACATCTAGAACAGAGAATATGGCATATATGTTTTCTAAAGCTGGATATAACGCAAAAAACTTTAAGGTAACTGGTTTGTCGGATTGGGACACATCCAATGTAACGGATATGCAGTGGATGTTTCGAGCAGCTGGAGCGAATGCCGATTCCTTTGTTTTAGATAAAGGATTGGATCATTGGGATACTTCGAATGTACGAATCATGGTCTATATGTTTGATGCAGCTGGTGAAAATGCCAAAACATGGAAAATTGGTGATCTATCTAATTGGGATACATCAAGTTTAATTGCCTGCAGTGATATGTTTACAGTTTATGGCAATCTGAACCCAAATATAGATAAAAAGGTTTATTCATGGTATGAAGAATTTTTAGAAGAAGCCATTAAAAACACAAGAGAACTTGGATTAAATTAAGAATAACCAATGCGATTTACTTAATAATTAACCCTTATATATCTAACGATTTCGACTTGAAAAAAGCTCAAAAATGCGATTAATAAAGTGTTTTTGAGCTTTTATAAATAGAAGTACCATCTTTCATAAAATATCGTTTCTTGTTCGTGTGATAAAATAATGATAAAATTAAGATAAATAAGGAGGAGCGATGATGATACAGATTAGACCAGTTTCAGATTTGAGAAATAAATTTCCAGAAATAGAAAACCTTGTTAATGAAGGGCAACCTGTGTATTTAACCAAAAATGGGTATGGAGCCATGGTTGTCATGAGCTTGGAAGAATATGCTCGGCTTATCGATAATGTGGAGATGAAATTAGATGAAGCAGATAGGATAGCAGCAACAACTAAAGAAAGATTAAGTCATGATGATGTGTTTAAAAAAGTAAGAAGTGTGATTCACGAAGAATGAAAAATATAAATTGCGATATTTACCTTTGTTTGAACAGGATTTGATACAAACTATTAGTTATATTACAAATGTACTAAAAAATACTGACGCAGCAGAAAAGCTTGTGAATGATGTAGAAGACGCAATACAGGAACGCTTAGAATACCCTTTAGCTTTTGAACCATTTCCTTCAAAGAAGAGGGACTATCCATATTATCGAATATATATACGAAATTATGTAATATATTATGTTGTTATAGGGGATGTAATGGAAGTCAGAAGATTTCTCTATGGAGCAAGAGATACAAATCGGTATTTATAAAATGAATTGATGAAAAACGTAAATAAACTCGGATTAAATTAAGAAAACCAAGCTTGATTAAGTGTTGAAAGAAAAGGTTGGTTGGGTTAATATAATAGGGCGAAAGGGTGAATAAAAGAATGAAAAAAACACGTACACGTTTTGCACCAAGTCCTACTGGATATATGCATATCGGTAACTTGAGAACAGCGTTATTTGAATATTTGATTGCGAAACATGATGGAGGAGATTTTATCCTTCGAATTGAAGATACCGACCAGGAAAGACAAGTGGAAGGTGCTGTTGATGTTATATATGACACAATGAAAACTTGTGGTCTAAACTGGGATGAAGGACCAGATATCGGTGGAGAACATGGGCCTTACATTCAAAGTGAAAGACTTCCTATGTATAAAGGGTATGCCGAAGAGTTGGTTAAGTTAGGTGGCGCACATTACTGCTTCTGTTCAGAAGAAGAAATTGAAGCACAGCGTAAAGAAGCAGAAAGCTTGGGAATTTCTTTCAAGTTCAATGATCCTTGTAAACATTTAAGCAAAGAAGAAATTCAGGAAAAATTAGATGCGAAAGAACCTTATGTTATTCGTCAGACAATCAATGAAGTAGGAGAAACTTCTTTTGACGATATGGTATATGGGCACATTGAATTTGATGGAGATTTATTGGATGAGCAGATCTTGATCAAATCTGATGGATTCCCAACTTATAACTTTGCCAATATCATTGATGATCACCAGATGGAGATCTCACATGTTGTTCGTGGAAATGAATACTTATCCAGCACGCCTAAATATAATTTGATTTATGATGCTTATGGATGGCAAAGACCAACATATGTACATGTACCTCCTGTTATGAAAGATGAACATCATAAATTATCAAAGCGTAATGGGGATGCCTCTTTCCAGGATCTTGTAAAGAAAGGGTATTTGCCAGAGGCAATCATCAACTACATTGCCTTATTAGGATGGGCTCCAGAAACAGAGCAGGAAATCTATACAATGGATGAACTGATCAAGGTCTTTAACATCGAACGTATTTCTAAGAGTCCAGCTATTTTTGATATCGACAAATTAACTTGGATGAATGGTATGTATCTAAGAAATATGGATGAAGAAACATATTTTGAAACGGTAAGACCATATTTGGAAGAAGGAATTCATTCAGATATCGATCTAAAAGAAGTTGCCAAGATCATTCAACCAAGAATCGATCGTCTAGATCAAATCGTTGAAAGCGTTGATTTCTTCGACACATTGGTTGATTATGATTTAGAGATGTATCGTCATAAGAAGATGAAGACGACAAAAGAAATTGCACTAAAATCTTTGAAGGCTGTTTATGAAGCTTTATCTACATTTGATAACTGGGCTGATCAACAGGCTGTACATGATGTTTTATTAGCATTACCTGCACAGTTGGAGATGAAGAATGGTCAGGTATTGTGGCCAGTTCGTACGGCATTGACAGGTAAACAATTTACTCCAGGAGGTGCCATTGAAATTGCACATATTCTTGGAAAAGAAGAAAGTTTACGTCGTATTCAGATCGGTATTGATCGTCTTGAACAAGCATTAAGTGAACCGGCAGAATAATTCTGGCGGTTCTTTTTCAAAAAAGGAGGTATGAGGCATGGAATGGTTAATACGCACAGGAACAACTTTGTTGATTGTTGCGGTTGGCTTTATTCTAGGACCAGTTTTAAAAAAGGGAATTATAAAACTATCTAAAAATGCTTCCGACAAAGGGGCTTTGACCTTTATTGGATCCGGTGTTTCTTTATTGACAAAGATAGCTGGTATCATCATTGCCTTATCTCAATTAGGTGTGAATACCAATGTCATCGTTGGAGCTTTCTCGGCTGCCGGTTTAGGAATTTCCTTGGCATTAAAAGACAATATGGCCAATGTTGCCGGAGGGATGCAGATCTTATTTACACGTCCTTTTATGGTGGGGGATTATATTTCGGTGGAAAACAAAGAAGGTACGGTCGTTCGCATTGAATTGATGTTTACCGTCGTTAAAACGCCTTCTGCACAAGAGATTATCGTTCCAAACTCTTTAATGGTACAGGAGATCATCATCAACTATTCTCGTGATGAGTATCGCCGTATTTCGCTTCAATTTCCTGTTAGCATTTCAACAGATGTTCAGGCATTGCGTGAGATCTGTATTGATATCTTAAAGAAGGATTCCAGTGTGATCATGGAAAAACCGTATGAAGTGATCATTGATAGAATGGATGAAAGATCAATTTGGATGGGTGTTTATTGTTGGACAAAATTTGATGAATATTGGGATACATATCATAGGATTTATGATGCGATACAAAAAAACAGATTCACACAGACGATTGAATCGCCTTATGAATCTGTACAGATCTTAGATAAGCGCTAGATCTTTGAACGCATTATAGATTCCATTATCCGTTATGCTGGTCGTAATTAGATCAGCTTTTTCTTTTACTTGAATGCTGGCATTTCCCATGGCTACTGAGATGGCGGCCTTTTCAAACATGCAAAGATCGTTATGACCATCTCCAATGGCAATTGTATCTTTATCATCCATTTTGTAATAATCAATCAATACTTCCATACCGGTTGCCTTTGTGATTCGCTTGGAAGAAATCTCGCCGCTTTCTTTTCCTAAGGGAGCAAATGTCGCTGGGATGACATCTAAGACAGGGCTTAGATCTTCATACACTTTTTGATATGGCGTCTTGCTTTCAAGGAAACTGATTTTATTGATTGGGTGTTCATGTAAATCATTGACCACATGTACTTGATGGTACAAGGTGTATAGACCATGCATCTTGCGTTGTTCATCGTCCAGATGTCCACATTGGATCTCCAGCAATTCTTTTAAGCGATCTTTCGTTTTCTGGGTTGCAAAAATACCAACACTGCTTTCATAGAGAGCTGGAATTTGGTGATCATTCAAAAAGTTATATACTGTATTAAATTCGAATTCATCAAAGGTTTTTTCAACGATTTGTTTGCCATGCACAAAAATAGAAGCTCCGCTTCCGGCAATGATACCATCGTAGTCGATCTTGGTCAGATCTCCAAAGATCTCGACTTTTTGTCTGCCGGTGCATAAACAAATTTTATGCCCATTCTTTTGGGCATGATTACAGGCGTCTAAGGCGCTGCTTGGTATGTATCCACTATGATGAAAAAGAGTTCCATCAGCATCTAAAAAAACGATTTTCATTTATGTCTCCTGTTCTAGATTTTTGACGAGATTTATTTTACAATATTTTTATGAATATATATAGTTATTTTCAACGAGTTGAACGCAATATTCAAGGAGTTCCTTCTAAACATACTGGTTTATATAATGAGACGATCAATCAAACGAAACTTGCTAATTTATCTAAGACATCAAGCTATGAGATCATAAGCTGGGCAAGTGATCTTTTGCAGGATGATAACAATGAGTTTACACTCTTTAAAGAAGAAATGAAAAAACGGGTCAATGAAAAGAAAGAACATTTCTGGTTTCGTGAATTTTTAGATTTTCCTTTATATCTTTTTATTTATATCACATGTTTAAATGTGCTCTATGATATGATTGGAAATGGATTTCAATCATTTATGGTTTTGATTACACCGGGCTTTTTAATTCAGATCATTGGTGTATATGTATCCATTAAGTTATTATTGTTGTTTTTGATCAAACAGTCGGATCGTTCAACGCTTGTTTTTTGGCTGGGATTAGCTTTTTTATTTTTTATCTACATGATTAGCAACTATGCTTTGCGAGCCTTTGATATGGTTATATTTACAATGCCATTATGGTTGTGGCTGATCGTACAGATTGTTTTATTAGTGGGAAGTTATTATTATATAAAAAAAGAGGATTTGATTTAGTTTTTGGGAGAATTTGATTATGGATAAGATCGTAATTTTGATTTTGGTGGCGGCTTTTGGAATTATCTTTGCCCTAGTGCCATCAAGGACATATAATATACTGACAAAAACATTGAGTTTTGATAAAAAAGGAATACGTTATATACGAAGAAGACATGATAAAGTCGATGCATTGGCAAATCTTTTTTTGTTCATCGGGCTTATTTTTTCGGTTTTATATTTTGTTCTTCCTTTTTATTCGCTGATCTATGCTGTATTTTTGATCTTTAGTTTTTTATGTGTTTTAGGGCAGGCGAATCGCGTGTTAAAGAAAAAGAACAGAAATGTGTATAGAATCGTGATCTATGGTTTATATCTAATGGCAGCTATCGGATTGGTGAGCGCATTAGGATTGTTAAATAATCATGTGGCGGATATGATGGTAACGACATATAGAACAGATTTATTTGCGGGAAATGTTTTTGATATTTTCTATCTTTTGACCAACCATAGTATTATCGTTTATATCTTGCAGGGAATTCTTTTCTTTATTCCTGTTTACTGCATGTGGTCACAATTTAAATATATGCGTTTGGAAAATACTTATAAAGCAATGAATATCCTTACCTATGCTATTAAGGTGTTATTTATTTGTATAGTGATGATATTTCTTGCGGTTGAAGGCTTTGACTTTATCAATTTTGTCTATCAAGTTGAATATAAAGAGGCTTAGCCTTTTTTTTTGTATCTTTTCGATGTAAAATTGAAACAATGAAAGAAGGATGAATATGATCAAAGAAAGATTAATGAAATTACGAGAAGAAATGAATAAAGAAGGAATGCAGGCTTATATCATTCCTACAAGTGATTTTCATGAAACGGAATACGTCAGTGAATATTTTGCGGCTAGAAAGTATATGTCTGGCTTTACTGGAAGTGCCGGTGTATTGGTTGTTCTTTTGGATAAGGCAGGACTATGGACGGATGGTCGTTATTTTATCCAGGCTGCAAATCAATTGGCAGGCAGTGGTATCGATTTGATGAAACAGGGACAGGAAGATACGCCTTCCATTGAAGAATATATCGTTACCAATTTAACGCAGGGATCTGTTGTTGGGTTTGATGGAAGAGTCATGAATGTAAATGATGCCAACAAGTATAAACAAGCATTTATGATGCATGATATCAAAATGGTAACAGACAAAGATTTAGTTGGAAGAATCTGGGATGATCGTCCAGCTTTACCTTGTACAGAAACCTTCCATTATGATGAAAAATATGCAGGAAAATCAATTTCTGAAAAACTAACACAAGTAAGAGAAGCTATGAAAGGATACAACTGTCGTTCTCATATCGTAACAAAGATTGATGAGATTGCCTGGTTGTATAATCTAAGAGCACATGATGTTCCACATTTTCCAGTGGCTTTGGCTTATACGATCATCAAAGAAAACGATGCGATGATCTATATTGATGCCTCTAGACTTGATGAAGAATCTAAAACTTTATTTGCCCAGAATCATATTCAAGTGAAAGACTATGAAGCGATTTATGAAGATGTTAAGACTTTAGAAGGACCTGTTTTGGTGGATGGCAATTTTGTAAACTCTAAGATCGTTTACAGCTTGAATACAGAAATCGTTTATGCTCAGGATCCAATTGTGCTTTTAAAGGCAATGAAGAATGAAATAGAATTAGCGAATACACGCAATGCCCATATTAAAGATGGAGTTGCCTGCACAAAATTCATGTATTGGTTGATGCAGAATGTAAACAATGGAATCAGTGAAATGAGTGCCCAGGAAAAATTGCAGGAACTTCGTAAAGAACAGGCAGATTATCTAGAAGATAGCTTCAATACAATTTGTGCATATAAAGAACATGCAGCTATGATGCACTACAGCTCTAATGAAGAAACAAATGTAGAATTAAAGCCAGAAGGAATGTTGCTGGTTGATAGTGGTGGACAATATTTGGATGGTACAACGGATATCACACGTACTTTTGTGCTTGGTTCAATTACTGAAGAAGAGAAAAAATGGTTTACCTTGGCTTTAAAAGGGCATATTCGTTTGGAAAAGGCAAATTTCTTGTATGGCTGCCGTGGTTTGAACTTAGATATTCTAGCACGTGGACCACTATGGGATCTTGATATGGATTATCAATGTGGAACAGGCCATGGTGTGGGTCATTTATCAAATGTACATGAAGCACCAAATGGATTTAGATGGAAGATCGTCCCAGAGCGCAATGATTCCTGCGTGTTAGAAGAAGGCATGATCACATCCAATGAACCAGGAGTTTATGTAGAAGGTAAATTTGGTATTCGTCATGAAAATGAAATGGTCGTTGTCAAAGGAAATAAGAACTTCTATGGCCAATTCATGCATTTTGAAACATTGACATTTGTTCCATTTGATCGCAAAGGAATTGATAAGAGTTTATTGTCTGAAGATGAACTTGCATGGTTGAATGACTATCATGCTTCTGTATATGAAAAGATTTCTCCTTTCTTGACAAATGAAGAAGCAGAATGGTTAAAAGAAGCTTGTAGACCTTTATAATGAAAGAAAGAATGATTGAAACAGAGTGTCCTTTTTGTGGACACTCCTTCTATATGAAACGAGATACTTTGATCATAACGACAATGTCGCCACTTGCGGTTGAACGTTTGTTGGATCGGACGTATTTTTCTCATCTTTGTTCAAGGTGTCATAAACTATTTTACTTAACCTATCCTTTGATGGTGAGAAATCCCAAAAAACGATACAGCTTGTTGTTGACAGAACAAAAAGATGTATCAGGTTTTGATCCAGAAGAAAGAGTTGTCGTGGTAAAGAATGTGCCACAATTTTATTTGGCGTTTCACTTGTTGGAAAACGATCTAAACTTTAAGGTCGTTTTAAACAAAAAGAAACGCATTGAGGATAAGTATAAGAAAATGATCTGGTTTGATGGATATGATGATAAGAACCATTGTTTATGGTTTGATGTCGATGGTGAAAACAAAGCGGTTCTTCTTTCAAAAGAAGAGGAAAAAAATATCCATATAGTGTATAATCAAGCTGTGTGAAAGAGAGGGTCTTTATGAAGATATTAGTTACAGGTGGTGCTGGGTATATCGGCAGCCATACGTGTGTTGAATTGTTGAATGAAGGATACGAAGTCGTTATTGTAGATAATCTATATAATTCGAATCAAAAAGCTGTGGATCGAATTGAACAGATCACACAGAAAAAAGTGACGTTCTATCAGAATGATATATTGGATCGAGAAGCTTTGGATCAAATCTTTACCAAAGAAAACGTAGATGCGGTCATTCATTTTGCAGGTTTAAAAGCGGTAGGAGAATCCGTAAGAAAGCCAATTGAATATTATACAAACAATATTCAGGGAACGCTGATTTTGACAGATGTTATGCGTAAACACAAGGTTAAGAATATCATTTTCTCATCCAGCGCAACAGTGTATGGAAATCCAGCTATGATTCCAATTACAGAAGAATGTCCAAAAGGGGTCTGTACGAATCCTTATGGTTGGACAAAATGGATGTTGGAACAGATCTTAACAGATATTCATACAGCGGATCCAGAATGGAATGTAATGTTGTTACGTTATTTTAATCCAATTGGAGCTCATGAAAGTGGCTTGATTGGTGAGGATCCTAAAGGAATTCCAAATAACTTATTACCATATGTAGCTCAAGTTGCGATCGGAAAACTTGAATGTGTTGGTGTCTTTGGAGATGATTATGATACACCAGATGGAACCGGTGTTCGTGATTATATTCATGTTGTTGACTTGGCAAAAGGCCATGTCAAAGCTTTAAATAAGATAAAAGAAAAAGCCGGTGTAAAGGTTTATAATCTAGGTACTGGAAATGGCTACAGCGTTTTAGATGTCATTCATGCCTTTGAAAAAGCCTGTGGACATGAGATTCCATATCAAATCAAACCACGTCGTGAAGGCGATATTGCGACATGTTATTCTAAATGTGACCTTGCCAAAGAAGAACTTGGCTGGCAGGCAAAATATAATTTGGATGATATGTGTGCTTCAAGCTGGAAGTGGCAGACCATGAATCCAAATGGATATAATGATTAGATCATCTTCGGATGGTCTTTTTATTTTACTTTTAGAACAGCCCTTTTTATAATGGATACTAGGAGGATCTTATTATATGAAACTAAAAAATAAAGTCGCTCTTATTACAGGAGCATCTAAAGGAATCGGAGAAGGTATTGCCGAAGTCTTTGCCAAAGAGGGGGCCAATCTTATTCTATGTGCACGAAGTGCATCCACAAAACAAATTGCCGATACATTGGCTGAAAAATATAATATCAAGGCCATTTATGTAAACTGCGATGTAACAAAAAAAGCGGATTGTGAGAATGCAGTCGAAAAAGGAATGGAAACATTTGGTCAGATCGATATTCTTGTATCGAATGCCGGTGTCTGCAAGTTAGGAAGTTTCTTGGAAACAGATGATAATGATCGTGATTTTCATTTTAATGTAAACATCAATGGTTGTTGGAATATTTCTCAGGCTGTATTACCGGGTATGGTCAAACAAAAACAGGGTGCTATCGTTATCATGTCCAGTGTAACCGGGTATATGGTTGCCGATCCTGGTGAAGCTGCCTATGCGACAAGTAAAGCTGCTTTGATTGGTTTAACTCGTGCTTTGGCACGTGAATTTGCCGAAGATGGCATTCGTGTGAATGCGATTTGTCCAGGGTATGTCGATACGCCAATGGCACAAAGCATTGCCGTGCAATCAGATGCATCCAACCCAGAATCTGTTAAAGCAGGCATTGCCGGAGCGACTCCATTAAAACGTCTGGCAACTCCTCAGGAAATTGGTGATCTTGCCGCATTCTTGGCAAGTGATGAGAGTCGTTATATTACGGGCACGCAAGTTGTCATTGATGGAGGCAGCACACTTCCAGAAACAATTAGTGTAGGAGTTTAAGATGAAATTAATATCTTGGAACGTAAATGGAATTCGAGCTGTTTTAAATAAGGGATTTGTGGATATCTTGAATACTTTGGATGCAGATATCTTCTGTATTCAGGAAACAAAAGCTCAGCCAGATCAAATCGAAGTTGATTGTGATCTATATCCATATCAGTATATCAACAGTGCCCAAAGAAAAGGGTATAGTGGAACGATGATCTTTTCTAAGATCGAACCTTTATCAGTCCATTATGGAATCGATATTCCTGAACACGATACAGAAGGTCGTGTGATCACGCTTGAATTTAATTCATATTATGTCGTCACAGTGTATACACCGAATTCTGGAGATGGTTTAAAACGTTTAGAATATCGTATGGAATGGGATAAAGCTTTTTCTAACTATATTCAAAGTCTGGATAAACCTGTTTTATTAACAGGGGACCTAAATGTTGCCAATGAAGAAATTGATATCAAAAATCCAAAGACCAACCGCCGTAATGCAGGATTTACTGATGAAGAACGAGACAGTTTTAAAAAGAATCTTTTGACGATCTTAAAAGATTCCTATCGTACTTTGTATCCAGACAAAGTTGAATATTCCTGGTGGAGCTATCGTTTTAAAGCACGTGAAAAGAACGCCGGCTGGAGAATTGATTATTGGCTTGTTTCTGAAGAATTAATGCCGAAGGTTAAAGATTCTAAGATTTTGACCGATATCTATGGAAGTGATCATTGCCCAGTTCAATTGGAAATTGAATTGTAATAATTTACATTCTTTTACATTTGTGAAAACAATTTACATTTTTTTGTTGACATTAATTTTCTTTTCGTGTATCCTACTACTATATTCAAAAACTCAGTGAAGAAGAGAGTAGTCATAAGGCGTAAAAGAAGCGAGCTGATGATGGTGAAAGATCAGCATACAAATTATGGTGAACCGCACTTTGGAGAGGGATATCTGAACATAGAGTAGGATATCAAGTTGTCTACTTTACAGACTAGAGGTGGTCATAGCTAGGCTATGGCAAATAGAGTGGTACCGCGATACATGTCGTCTCTTGATTGATTTCAGGAGACGTTTTTTTATATCACGGAACCTGGTACAAGTGAATACACAAAACTCAAGGAAAAAGAGAGTAGTCATAAGACGTAAAAGAAGCGAGCTGATGATGGTGAAAGATCAGCATACAAATTATGGTGAAACGCACTTTGGAGAGGGATATCTGAACTAGAGTAGGATATCAAGTTGTCTACTTTACAGACTAGAGGTGGTCATAGCTAGGCTATGGCAAATAGAGTGGTACCGCGATACATGTCGTCTCTTGATTGATTTCAGGAGACGTTTTTTTATGGGAGGGAAAAGAGATGTATGGAAATACTTTAATGGCAGTAACGATTGATTTTACCAAGATGATCAAATGGATCCCAACTTTCATTGATGGAACGATCGTAACTATTGTCTTGGCATTGATGACTGTTATCTTAGGTTGTATTTTAGGATTGTTGGCTATTTTGATGAAACGATCACATATAAAGGTGTTAAATGCGATATCAACAGCTTATACACAGGTGATTCGTGGAACGCCAATGTTACTTCAGTTATATATTTGGTTGTATGGCTTTCCAATGATTGGAATTTCCATTCCATCAATTCCAATGTTGGGAAGTGTTTATGGAAGTCGTGAGTTCTTGACGGCAGTGGTTGCTTTGGCAATTAACTCAGGCGCATATATTTGTGAGTTATTAAGAGGCGGTTTAGATTCCATTGATAAAGGTCAGATGGAAGCTGGACGCTCATTAGGATTTTCCAATTTAGAAACGATGCGATATATCATCGTCCCACAGGCGATTCGAGTTGTCTTACCGGGATTATGTAATGAATTTATCATGATGATCAAGGAATCAAGTATTGTTAGTGTTGTAGGTGTATTCGATATCATGTATACATCCAATATCGTAAAGGCATCAACATATTCTGTATTTGAACCATTGATCATTATCGCAATTATCTATTTTGCCTTAACTAGTGTTCTGACGACGATTATGTCTTTGATCGAAAGGAAGTTGAAAGTATATGCTTAAAACAGTAGATTTACATAAATCATTTGGGGATTTGGAAGTATTAAAGGGAATCAATACAGAGATTCATAAAGGAGAAGTTGTGGCCATTATCGGACCTTCGGGTTCTGGTAAATCCACATTTATTAGATGTCTGAATCTTTTAGAAGAACCAACAAAAGGGCAAGTTTTCTTTAAAGATACAGATATCACGTCCAAAGCCAAAAAGGAAGTCGATATCGATAAGGTTCGAGAACATATTGGGATGGTATTTCAGCATTTTAACTTATTTCCACATATGTCGGTCTTGGATAATTTGACATTAGCTCCAATCAAAATAAAAGGAATGTCAGAACAGGCTGCAAAAGAACAGGCAATTGAATTGTTAAAGAAGGTTGGTTTGGAAGAAAAGAAAGCTGCCTATCCAAATAACTTGTCTGGTGGACAAAAGCAACGTGTTGCGATTGCCAGAGCCTTGGCTATGAATCCAGAAGTGATGTTGTTTGATGAACCAACAAGTGCTCTTGATCCGGAGATGGTAAAGGAAGTATTAAATGTTATCAAAAGTCTTGCCCAAAGCAAGATGACCATAGTGATCGTAACGCATGAAATGGGCTTTGCCAAAGAAGTTGCAGATCGTGTCATGTTTATGGATGAAGGAATCATTATGGAAGAAGGAACACCGGATGAGATATTCAATCATCCAAAAAATCAAAGAACAAAAGAATTTTTAGATAAAGTTATGTAGAAAGAAAGAGGAAACAATTATGAAAATGAAAAAATTAGTTAGTGTAGTATTAGCAACAACGATGATGATAGGTGTAGCTGGATGTTCATCGACAACATCTGGTTCTGCGGATAAATTAGAACAAATCAAAGAAGCAGGTAAGATCGTACTAGGAACTTCTCCAGATTTTCCACCTAGTGAATTCTATATCTTAGATGAAAATGGCGAGAAACAAATCGTAGGAAGCGATATCTCTTTAGCGCAGGCTATTGCGGATGAAATAGGTGTTGAACTGGAAATCAAGGCAACCGATTTCAATGGTGTATTAGCCAATGTACAATCAGGAAGTGTAGATATGGCAATTTCTGGTTTTGCTCAGACAGAAGAAAGAAAACAAGTGATGCAGTTTTCTGAAGGGTATCAAAGAGAAGACAGTGAGGATTATCAAGGAATCTTAACCACAAAAGAAAATGCCGAAAAATATAAAACTTTAGAGGAATTTAAAGCAGCTAATCTAACAATTGCGGCACAATCTGGTTCTATTCAGTATGAATTGGCAATGAAGTTGACGGATGAAGCCAATATCAAACAATATGGAACAACAGATGCTTCTGCTTTAGCTTTAGATGCTGGAGATATTGATGCAGTCATTGTTTCTTCAAACTCAGCTTTACCTATGTTGGATACATTTACAGATTTAACATTGCTTCCTAAAGATGGATTTGATTTAGACCCAGATGCAATGTATTCCACAAATGTTATTGGATTCCCATTAGGAGATGAATATCAGTCATTGATCGATTTATGTAACGATGTAATTGAGAAAGCTAGAGAAAATGGTGACTTGGAAAAATGGGTGACAGAAGCGAAAGAATTATCTGCACAGGCTGTTGAAGTGGAGGAATAGTCAATGGATAATAAACAAATGATCTTAGATTTCATTGTTTCCAAAACCGATGATTATATGGCTTTGGTCAAAACAATGTATGAAAATCCAGAGATAGGAAATCAAGAGTTTGAAACAATGGAATTATTGACAAACTATTTGATAGATGCAGGTTTTGAAACACAAAAAGGGTATGTTGTACCAACCGGATTTATTGGAACATATGATACAAAGAAGGAAGGTCCAACTATTGCCTTTATGTGTGAATACGATGCTTTACCTGAAGTCGGACATGGATGTGGTCACAACTTGATCGCAGGAATTGGAATTGCTGCTGGAGAAGCTTTAAAACAAGTTGTAGATCAATATGGTGGAAAAGTAATCGTGCTTGGAACACCGGCTGAGGAAAATTTTGGCGGCAAGGTTTCCATGGCCAATGCCGGTGTCTTTGATACGATTGATGTTGCCTTGATGGTGCATCCAGGTACTAAAAATGGTGTAGGCTCAAAATCACAGGCATTGAATCCAATCAAATTTGAGTTTTTTGGAAAGAACGCCCATGCCTGCCATCCAGAACAAGGGGCTTCGGCTTTAGATGCAGCAGTTATGACTTTTGTTTCAATTAATATGCTTCGTCAATTTGTTGAACCAGGTACTTATATTCATGGCATAATTAAAGATGGAGGAACTGCAGCCAATGTGATTCCTGCTTATGCAAGTTTAGAGTATTATTTCCGTGCTTCTACAATGAAATACGCCAAAGAAGTAACAGAAAAAGCTATTAATTGCGCTAAAGGTGCATGTCAGGCAACCAATACAACCTTAAAAACTTCTGTTTATGAATGTCCTTATGAAGATACGCTTGTCAATTACACGTTGGCAGAGATGTTAACTAATACATATCATGAACTTGGACTGCCGAATGTAGATCCAGTGGATGAAGAAGCTAAAGGAAGTACAGATGTTGGAGCAGCTAGTTATAAATGTCCTACGATCCAGGGAAATATCAAAATTGCTTCAGATGATGTTTTAGGTCATTCTAAAGAAATGGCAGCGGCTACGATATCTGAAGATGGGAAAAATGGTTTAATCAAGGCAAGTCAGGCAATTGCTTTGGTTGCTTTGGAATTATTGGAAAATCCAAATAAATTAAAACAAGTAAAAGAAGAGTTTAATCAATCTGTTCATGGTTAAAGAAGTCTTTGTGTTCAAAAGTTTTGACATTTATTCATAGCCGTTTTATAATCGAATCAACAATAGTGATAAGGACATGAATGCATGAATCTTGGATGTAGAGAGAAAAGTGGATGGTGAAAACTTTTTGACAAAACATGTGTTTACTCCCTTTGAATTGCCCTTGAAAAAGTGTGCCGTACTCTTGCGTTAAAAGAAAATGAGGTGCATACAATTATTGTATGAACAAAGGTGGTACCGCGTGCGACAGACGTCCTTTGAGATGACTGTCGCTTTTTATATGGAAATAGGAGGAGAATTAAGATGATCGACATTAAAGAAAATGCTGAATTAAATGTATTGAATCATTCATGTGCACACATGATGGCACAGGCCGTAAAAAGATTATATCCTCAGGCAAAATTCTGGGTCGGACCTGTTGTCAGCGAAGGTTTCTATTATGACATGGATCTAGGAGATGAAGTTATCAAAGACGAAGATCTACCTAAGATCGAAAAAGAAATGAAGAAGATTGCCAAAGATGGTAAACGTATCGTACGTAAAGAAATTACTAAAGCTGAAGCTTTGGAAATGTTTAAAGATGATCCATATAAGATTGATTTGATCCAGGATCTTGAAGATGGAACAATTACTTGTTATCAACAAGGTGAATTCATTGATTTATGTCGTGGACCTCATGTGAAAACAGTTAAACAATGTAAAAACTTTAAATTATTGAAGCATTCTGGTGCCTATTGGAAAGGGGATGCCAATAATAAAGTATTGCAGCGTATTTATGGAGTATGTTTTCCAACAGCTGAAGAATTGGAAGAACATTTAGCTTTATTAGAAGAGGCAAAGAAACGCGATCATAAAAAGATTGGTAAAGAAATGGGATTATTTACAGTCAGTGAATATGCTCCCGGTATGCCTATTTTCTTGCCAAATGGTATGATCTTGCGTAATATCTTGGAACAGTTCTGGTATGAAGAACATACAAAGGCTGGCTATCAGTTCATCAAGACACCTATCATGATGTCTAAAGAGTTATGGGAAACAAGTGGACATTGGGAACACTATAAAGAAAACATGTATACAACTATGGTAGATGATCGTGAATTTGCGATCAAACCAATGAATTGTCCAGGCGCTTTATTGGTATACAACAGTTCTTTGCATTCATACAAAGAACTCCCATATCGTATCGGAGAATTAGGTCAGGTACATCGTCATGAAGCAAGTGGTGCTTTAAATGGTTTATTTAGAGTTCGTACATTTACTCAAGATGATGCGCATTTGTTTGTTACTCCAGATCAAATTGAGAGCGAAGTTAAAAATGTATTGGGGTTGATCGATCGAATTTATTCTGTATTTGGTCTTCCTTACGACATTGAGCTTTCTACACGTCCAGAGAGTGGATATATTGGTTCTGAAGAAATTTGGCAAAAGAGCGAAGAGGCATTGGCAAATGCATGTATCCATGCTGGAAAAGAATATAAAGTGAACCCGGGAGATGGAGCATTCTATGGTCCTAAATTGGATATTCATATCAAAGATAGTTTAGGTCGTGTATGGCAGTGTGGAACAATTCAGTTGGATATGAACTTGCCAGAACGCTTTGGCTGTACATATGTTGACAAAGATGGTTCTAAGAAAACACCGGTTATGTTACACCGTGTTATCTATGGTTCTATCGAACGTTTCATTGGTATCTTGATCGAACATTTTGCAGGTCATTTCCCATTGTGGCTGGCTCCAAGACAATTTGTCGTAATTCCAGTTCATCAGGAAAAACATCTAGAATACGCACAGAAGGTTGTAAAAGCGTTGCAGGATGCCGGTATGCGTGTGGAACTAGATGATAGAAATGAAAAGCTGGGATATCGTGTACGTGAAGCACAGATGTCTAAAGTACCGTATCAGATCGTAGTTGGTGATGGTGAAGCCGAAAACGAAACAGTTACGATTCGTCAGAGTGGTAAAAAAGAAAGTAAGACAATGGCACTAAATGAAGCCTTAGAAAAATTTGTTAAAGAGGTAGAAGAAAAATGTCTGTTAGAAAAATAATATCTTTGGCTTTATCTTTAGTTTTATCGGTATCATTGGTTGCTTGTTCTTCTAGTAATGAACCACAAGAACCAATTAAGATCCTTTCACCTACAGGGGCACCTGCTTTATCATTATTATCTTTGTATGAAAATGAAAATGTGGAAATTGAAACAGTAGAAGGTACAGATGTACTAACTGCAGAATTATCTAAAAAAGATAGTGAATATGATATCATCGTAGCACCAACAAATTTAGGTGCTAAATTGTATTCGCAGGCAGAAGCTTTTAATCTTGAAGCGGTATTGACCTGGGGAAATCTATATTTGGTTGGACCAGAAGGTTCTGATCTAACAAGTGCATCTATTGCAGCTTTTGGCGAAAAAGCGGTTCCTCAATTGGTTTTCCAGTATGTAATGGATACAGCTAATATGAATGTTACATATTATGCCAGTGTTCAAGAAGCTCAGCAGGCTTTATTGACTGGGCAGTCTGAAGTTGCCTTATTGGCGCAGCCTGTTGCCGCTGCAACGATTGCCAAGGCTAAAGAACAAGGAAAAGAGTTATCTGTTCTTGAAGATCTTCAAGCACTTTGGAAAGAAAAAACGGGCAGTGATGAAGATGGGTATCCACAAGCTTCGTTGTTTGTAAGAGCGGATGCTAATGTTGATTATGCTTTAGATCTGTTGCAAGATACAGAATTAAGCGAAGATGAAATGAAAGAAATTATCGATAAAGTTGGTGTTGATAAGCTTGGCGTTCCAAATGCTGAAATTGCGGTTAATACATATTCTAAACAGAATATTCGCTATGAAGCAGCAAGTGATGTAAAAGATCAAATTGAAGAATTCTTAAATCTATTTAATATTGAACTTCCAGAAGGATTGATCAAGTAAGAGCGAGAAATCGCTCTTTTTCTATATTTTAAAAGTAAAATATAATTGACATAAAGTTAATTATAATTTATTGTGTAATTGAGGTGAGGGGATGTCAAAAAATCTAGCAATGAAAGCTGCCAGAGCTTCAAAAGATATGACACAAAAAGAATTAGCTGAAGCAGTGGATGTTTCTAGACAAACGATCAATATGATCGAGAAAGGAGAATATAATCCGACGATCAAGTTATGTCGTGCTATCTGTAGAGCATTAGACAAAACATTGGATGATTTGTTCTGGGAGGAAGACGAATGAAAAAGTTAGATGAAATGAAAAGGTTAAAGCTTCTTAAAATTGAAGAAAAAGGTTTTTATTTGATGTTTTATGGCTTAGTATTCGTAATTGTGGTTCAAGCTTTTTTGAACGATTTTAAAGATATCCAAGAAGTTATCTTGCCAATGGTTTTGCTTGTGATTGTTTCCATTTATTTCATTATTGTTTGTTTTAAAGAGGGGATATGGTCATATCAGGATGTAAATCAAAAGAAAAGTATTGTGGTATCTATCTTTGTGGGAATTGTTGGAGCTTTTATATTTGGGTATAAACTGTATTTGTTAAATAGATTGCATGTTGGATATCTATTGATGATATTTTTGATCGTTACGATTTTAATGTATTTAATTTTAATAGGCGTAAATCGAATTTATGTAAAAAGAGTGGAACGTTTAGAAGATGGTGATGAAGAATGAAACGCTATACTATAAATAGACATGAGATCACAAACTGTAATGCCAAGTTGATTGAAAAGAAATGCAGTGACTATTATCCTATGCCTGGAAATATCAGTGAACCACAGAAAGTTTATGAATTGGTGTTTTTAAAAGAAGATAAATTAACTGTTTCTTTAGAAGTAAGTGCCTTTGAATATAATGTTGTTGAAGTAGGATGGGAAGGGAAGTTGATTTATCAAGGCTATGAATTGATTTCTTTTGGAAACTGGATCCAGCAAAGTAAAAAAGGTGTATAAATTTTTTAGCAAACCTATTGCATAACTGCTAAAAGCGTGTATAATATTCTTAGCAGTTGATTTAAAAGAGTGCTAAAGGAGGAATATTATGTTACAACCATTACATGATTATGTTTTGTTAAAAAGAGAAAAGGAAGAAAAAACAACCGCTAGTGGAATTATTTTGACAAGCGGTAAAGAAAAATCTAAATTGGCCGTTGTTGCTGCAATCGGTTCAGGTGTTAAAGATTGTGAATATGCTTTAAATGATAAAGTATTATATAAAGAATACTCAGGAACAACGATCAAAGTAGATGACGAAGAATATATCGTGATCAAAGATGAAGATATTATTGCAGTAAGCAAATAAGGAGGTACATTTTTATGGCTAAAGAAGTGCGTTTTTCAAAAGATGCTCGTGAAGCAATGTTAAAAGGAGTAAACACATTGGCAGATGCCGTACGTGTTACTTTAGGCCCTAAAGGACGCAACGTGGTCCTTGAAAAGGAATATGGTTCACCACTTATCACAAATGATGGTGTAAGTATTGCCAAAGAAATCGAATTGGAAGACAAATTCGAGAATATGGGGGCAAAGTTAGTATATGAAGTAGCTAACAAGACAAATGATACAGCAGGTGATGGTACAACGACAGCAACGATCCTTGCTCAAAGCATGATTGAAAATGGATTGCGTGCAGTAGATCGTGGAGCAAATCCAGTTTTGATGCGTGAAGGTATTGAAAAAGCTGCTAAGGCAATCAGTGATTATATCTTGAAAAATTCGAAAAAAGTTGAAAGCAATCAGGATATTGCCAATGTAGCTACAATTTCTGCAGGATCTGAAGAAATCGGTGAAATCATCGCTCGTGCAATGGAAAAAGTAGGACGTGATGGTGTTATCTCGACTGATGAATCCAACGGTTTTGAAACAGAACTTGAAATCAGCGAAGGTATGCAGTATGACAAAGGATACATTTCTCCATATATGGTAAGCGACCGTGAAAAGATGGAAGCAGTTATGGAAAATGCATATGTATTGGTTACAGATCAGAAGATTTCAAATATCCAGGAAATTCTTCCATTACTAGAACAGCTTGTTCAAGCAAATCGTGCTTTGCTGATCATTGCTGATGATCTTGAAAATGAAGTTGTTTCTACTTTAGCATTGAATAAATTACGTGGAACATTCAATGTTGTTGCCACAAAAGCTCCTGGATTTGGAGATAATCAGAAAGAAATGTTACAGGATATTGCTATCTTAACTGGTGCAACATTCTATTCTAAAGATCTTCAGATGGAACTGAAAGATATGCAGTTGAGTGATTTAGGTACAGTTAAGAAGATCGTCGTTACAAAAGATAACACAACAATGATCGGTGGTGCTGGATCGACTGAAGATGTGAAAGCTCGTATTGCAGAAATCGAAGCACAGATGGAAAACACAACAAGTGAATATGATAAGAAACGCATGGCTGAGCGTTTAGGTAAATTATCAAATGGTGTTGCGATCATTAAAGTTGGTGCAGCTACTGAAAGTGAATTGAAAGAAAAGAAACTTCGTATTGAAGATGCATTGAACTCTACTCGTGCTGCTGTAAGCGAAGGTATCGTTATCGGTGGTGGAGCTTGTTTAGTAAATGCTTATGTAGCATTGAAAGATGAGATCAAATCAGATGTTGTTGATGTACAAAAAGGTATCAAAGTTGTATTTGATGCATTGTTGACACCAATCTCTCAAATTGCTGATAATGCTGGATATAACAGTGAAGAAATCGTAGAGATCCAGAAGGGTGCAGATGAAAATATCGGATTTGATGCAAAACATGGTGAATGGGTCGACATGTTAAAAGAAGGTATCATTGATCCAACAAAAGTAACTCGTAATGCATTAATGAATGCCGCAAGTATTTCTGCTTTATTCATTACAACAGAAGCTGGGGTTGCTTCAATTCCAGAACCTGAAAAAGAAGCTCCAATGCCTCAGGGAATGTACTAGAATTAAAAAAGTCCATTGAATTGGACTTTTTTTCTTTTTATAATAAGTACCGGTGATAAAAATGAAAAAAATATGGATCGCAACTTCAAATGCGCACAAAGTTGAAGAATTTCAGAAAATGCTTGGCGAAGATGTACAAGTATGTTGTTTAAAAGATTTTGATCAGGAGGTTGAAATTGTTGAGAATGGTAAGACATTCGAAGAAAACGCCTTGATCAAAGCTCGCAGTTTATATGATGTTTTACACCAGCCAGTTATCAGTGATGATTCTGGACTTGAAGTGGACGCCATGGATAAGGCACCAGGTGTATATTCAGCACGCTGGATGGGCGAAGATACAAGCTATGATGTCAAGAATGCTCAAATCATTAAAAATGTTGAAGGTAAGACTAGAACTGCTCGTTTCGTATGTGTGATTGCCTATATTGATGAAAATGGCAAAGGCCATACATATCGTGGTGAAGTCGAAGGGCAAATCAACGATAAGATCCTTGGGAGCAACGGATTTGGATATGATCCAATCTTCTATTATCCTGAGTATGGTACGACTTTAGCGAATGTTTCAAGTGAGATGAAAAACAAAGTATCACATAGATCTCGTGCTTTAGAGAAATTTTTAAAAGATTGGAGAAATAAATAATGTTACACGTTGTATTATATGAACCGGAAATACCACAGAATACAGGAAATATCATTCGCACATGTATGGCGACAGGATCTCGTCTTCATTTGATCGAACCACTTGGATTTTCATTGGATGAAAAGCATTTACGAAGAAGCGGAATGGATTATATAAAAGATGCGGATATTCATATTCATAAAAACTGGGAAGAGTTTGTAAAAGAGAATCCAAGCGATAAATATTATTTTATGACTCGATATGGACATAAGGCACCAAGTGAATTTGATTTTAGCGATACTTCAAAAGATGTGTATTTAGTCTTAGGAAAAGAGAGTACAGGTGTCGATAAAAAAATCTTAAAAGATCACTTAGACAGTTGTATGCGACTTCCAATGGTTGCCAGTGCAAGAAGTTTAAATTTATCCAATTGTGCAGCAATCATCGTTTATGAGGTTTTACGTCAACAAAATTATCCTGGGCTTGCCACCAGTGAGCAATTAAAGGGAGATCATTGGCTTGAAGATCTATCAGTGGATTGATCGTTTGTTTGATACCTATTCTAAAAGATCATGCTTTGTTGCAATTTTAGTTTTAGTGTATTGGACATGGCAGAATATCTGGCAAGGGGTATTCATGTTTGATTTAGCTCGTGTAAGCAATTATGACGCCTTGTTTTCATTTTATGAAAATTTAAGTCAGTATTCTCATGCTTTGTTAATTGAAATAGTATTAGACATGATTTCAAGTAATAGTGTATCGCTTATATCAATTTTGAATGCTGTAGTCAATAATGTGAGAATCATTGATATTCTGGCTGTCTTCTTTACGGTTATTTTGTTCATGAAATCTAGACAAAAAAAGAGTTGGATCTTTTTGATTGTTCTTTATATATTGATGTTTGCTGTAGTAGAGGGAAGCTTGTTTTACGGATTTCAAGTTTCATCTATTGATGAATTAGTAAGTATTTTACATATATTATCCATGATTATCCTTGGTTTTGAATGTGTAATTATCGTATATCTGATATATCGAATCGTAGGTTATGTTTTTGAGTATATTCGACTATTTGAATAATTTTGTTTTTAAATCGTGAACAGATGTATATATCAAAAATGATTTGATAATTTTAGTCAAATTCACATAATTTTACATAATTTGTTTGAAAGTCCTTTATATAAAGGAGAATTATAAATTTTTAAACAAAATTAACAATTAATTTTTGATAAATATTTTTTTCAAAATTTGTTTGAAATGGGTAATCATGTTAAATTGTTGGTGTTGTATGAGAGGTGATAGAAGTGAATTTTATCGAAAAACACAGTAAATTATTGGCTGTAGCCTTATGTTTCTGTGCTTGCGGACCAGTTCTTTCTACAGTTTACGCATACGAAACAAAACCAGGATGGCATGGTGAAGGAGCCGACAGATATTATATTCTGGAATCCAATCATCAGACTGCAACTGGTTTAACAGAAATTGAAGATGAGTTATACTACTTCAATAACGCTGGTGAGATGCAATTCGGATGGCAAGAAATTTCTAACGAAACTTACTATTTCGAAGAAGATGGAACAGCTGCAACAGGTAAAACAAACATTCAGGGTACTACTTACAACTTCCAGAGTGAAGGTACTCTTCAACATGGCTGGTCAGAAGATGGAAAATCTTACTATGACGAGAAGGGATTCAAGATCACAGGAAATTGGGTCGAAGATCAAGGAGCTAAGTACTATTTTGACGAAGATGGAAACCTAGTTACTGGTTGGCTAGAAGTTGACGGTAACAAATACTACATGGGTACAGATGGAAAGATGTGCACAGGTCAGGTTGATATCGATGGTCAGACTTATTACTTACAGGAAGATGGAACATTCAAAACTGGATGGGTCGAAAAAGATGGTAAAAAATACTATTATGAAGAAAATGGTAATCTTGTAAAAGACACATTCAAAGATATTGATGGAAAGAAATACGCTTTTGATGCAAATGGTGAAATGATCACTAATACAGAAAAAGATGGTTATACGATCGGTGAAGACGGGGTTGCTGAAGAGATCGTTGAACAAGCTGACAATACACAGTCTGTTCAAGAAGATACAAGTTCATCAACACCTTCTAATGGTGGATCAACAGCTCCATCAACACCATCAACTGGTTCAGGATCAAGCTCTAATGCTGGTTCTGGTAACTCAGGTTCAAGCAATGTCCCATCAACACCTAATGTAAGCAATGATGCTATTGTAAGTGCAGCATACGCTCAATTAGGAAGAACGCAGGACTGTACAATGTTAGTTACTAACTCTTTAGCTGCAGTTGGTATCAATTTCCACGGATGGCCTGAAGACTATTTATCTTTAGGTACATTAACTAGCAATCCTGTTCCAGGTGACATTATTGTCTACAGTGGACATGTTGCAATCTATGTTGGTAATGGACAGGCAATCCACGGTGGATGGCTTGGTAACCAGACCGTATTAGCATCAGTCAATTGCGGTAACGCATTGATTGGATACGTTCACATAGGTTAATAAAGAGAAGAGAAAATCTTCTCTTTTTTTTTATACGACTTGATTATTCAGGTCGTATTTTTTAATATAGTTATATTCGCCGGAGGTAGTTTATGAATTATATTTCTTCGAATAAATTTAGTGATGTGAGCGTTGCGATAAGAACACAGCTTCCTTTAGAGCGCTCTACAATAACGGCATATAATATTCTGGTTTATATGTTGAAAACCAAAACAAAATTATTTAAGACAAAACAAGCTTTGATTTCAAATTTAAATGAAGCTTATGGAATGAAACTGGCTTGTGGATTGAGTTCCTATGGGGCTGATCTTATCTTGACAACACGTATTCAATATATTCGTTCGGATTGGATCGAAGAGGAAGACTATATCCATAAAGTTAAAGAAATTACAGATCAAGTATTATTTCATTCTGTATTGGATGAAGCGAGTTTTGAAGAAGCAAAATATTTATATAGAAATAAATTGACACGTATTTTAGATGATCCAGATGGTTTAGCTATATATACTTGTTTAACGACGTTAAATACAAATCATGAGATCTCCATACCTATTCAAGGAAGTCTGGATGATTTAGATCAATTAACGCTTCAAGATATCCAGAATGTGTACAGTGCATATTTAAAGGCTGATAAGCATATATTTGTTTGTGGATGTTTGGATGAAGAAATGAAAACGTATCTAGAAAGAATGGATTCTAGTTCAAAGTTAAATTCAACACGTAGTTTATTACCGATACTTGATTATCAGGAAGAAATTATCGAAAAGAATATCTCACAGTCCAGCATTGCCTTGGTGTATGCAACAAGTACAGATATTCTGTCTGAAGATTATTATAAAATGTTTGTAATGAACTCTTTGTTGGGGCAAAGTCCAACAAGTCTTTTGTTCGAAGAGGTTCGTGAGAAACATAGCTTATGCTATTCCATTTCTTCTTATTTAATTCAGTTTGATGGAGCATTGATCATCACCTTGGGTACAAATAAAGAAAATATAGAAAAGGCTATTGATTTGATCAATCAGCAAATTCAAAGGATCATAGATCTTGATTTTGATCCGGAATTATTGAATACGGCTAAAAAGGATTGTATCGATTCATTGATCGTTGCTCAAGATTATCCATTCTCACAAATTGATCAAAGATTTATGGATGTTTTATTGTCAAGGGATACAGATAGAGATAAGAAAATAAAGAATATACAAAAAGTTAGTCTTGAAGATGTATCTGCAGCTGCAAAAAAATTAAAGAAAATTTCTTCAGTTATAGTAAAGGAAGTAGAATAGTATGAAGTACAATATGAATATATTGAATAAAACTTTAGATAACTCTTTGCATGTGATCTTGATTCAAAAGCCGGATTATGTTAAATCGCTTTTTATGTTAGGTGTACCAGCCGGTGGGTTTGATGTGGTTCAAAAAAATCAGGATGAAATCGTAAAACATTCCAGTGGTTGTGCTCATTTTTTAGAACATCAGATGTTTCGGTTGAATCAAAGAGATGTGACCCAGGATTTTGCCAAGATGCAGGCACAGACAAATGCTTTTACTTCATATACAGAGACTGCTTATTATTTTCAAACTACATCTGATATTGAAAAGCCTTTGGCTTTATTATTAGATTTTGTTGAGAATTTAGATATTGATCAACAAAGTGTTGAAAAGGAAAAAGGAATCATCCTTAGTGAATACAATATGTATGAACAAAATCCCGAACAAAGACTTTTGATGAATACATGGCGTGCACTTTATCATAAGCATCCTTTGAAAATTGATATTCTTGGAAACAAGGACGATATTTCAAATATGACCCCAGAAACACTGACTCAGTTCTATCAAATGAATTATGATCCGTCTAGACTTACTTTAGTAGGTGTTACAGGCAAAGATATCAATAAGATCATGGATTTTGTTATTGAGCATCAAAAAGGTGTTGCTTCTAAGATTCAGGGAGATATTGCTCGTATCATGCCAGAAGAACCAAAAGAAGTTGTTTTAAAAGAGAGCATTGAATACATGGATATCACGATGCCATATGTTTGTGTTGCCTATAAATTAAATCCTATGGATACGATCATGGATGCAATGCGCTTGGATATTGCCTTGCAGATGCGAATGGACTCTTTGTTTGGTCCTTTGAACCCAGAATATCAAAACTGGATGGATGAGCAGATCATTTCACAGCTAGCGTTTGCGGAATGTGATTTTAATGTAGATCATGGCTATGTTATTTTTGTGGCTCAAACCTATAAGGTGCAGGAATTTATCGATCTTGTTGATATGCTTGTTAAAAAGATAAAAGAACCAATTGATCCATCTATCTATCATGCTTTATCAACAAAATTGATTTCACAAAATATTCGTAGTTTGGACAGTTTTGATTCATTGGCGATTGAAATGATGCGTGCGCATTTTGAAAACTACGATTATTTGAAATCTTTAGAACTGGTAAAAGAAATGGATCCCAGTGTGATCGAGGATTTGTGTTCCCATATGGATTTTTCTTATCGTTCAATTATTGAAATCTTACCAAATGAGTCTAAATCCTCTAAATAAGTTCATTCTTTGTGATTTAGAGTAAAAAAAACTTCTCTAAATAAGGGTAAAAATGAGATTTTAGAGAAGATAGGAGATTTGTTATAGAAAAATAGAATCGATAAGATACTGCTGAAGGCAGGTGATAATATGGTTTATCGACCATACCGGAGGTAGTATATGAATGTGTTTTGTATAGTAGGTCAGATTGAAAGGCTTCCTGTCTTAAAAGAAACAAGCACCGGATTGAAAACGTGTGAAGTTGAATTAAAGGTGATCCGCCCCTTTTCCAACAGTGAAGGGGAATTTGAGAACGACTATATCACGGTTGAAGTTTGGAGAGGATTAGCTGAAACAATCTGCCATGTTGCCGAAGTAGGGGCTTGGATCAGTGTTAAAGGACGTATCGCAACCAGAGTGATCCAAAAATCCGAAAAAACTTATCGATTTTATACATTTATAGCGGAAAATGTTGGTTTTATTCAAGCCTTTAAGAAGTAACGATAGGATCTTGATAAAGAGTCTGTTTTAAACAGACTCTTTATTTTAATTTTGACATACAAAAAAAGCTTGGTTTGATCCAAGCTTTCTTTGTGATTTTATTCAAGTATTAACGGTTATAGAACTCAACTACCAACAATTCATTGATTGGCTGAGCAGTGAATAATTCGTTACGTTCTGGATAACGAACATAAGTTCCTTTTTTGTTTTCTGCATCAACTTCAACGAATGCAACTCGAGTAGTAGCAGCTTCTAAAGCTTCTGCAACAACTGACATGTTTTTATCGCGTTCACGAACTTCGATAACGGTTCCAGGTTTAACCTGATAACTTGGGATATCTACTTTCTTTCCGTTAACTAAGATATGACCATGGTTCACCAGCTGACGTGCTCCACGACGAGTACGGGCAAATCCCATGCGATAAACAAGGTTATCCAAACGAGATTCTAACATTACTAACAAGTTTTCGCCAGAAGGTCCTGGACGTTTGCTGGCTTTGATATAAGTGTTGTAGAACTGTTTTTCACTTAACTGGTAAGTGTGACGGATACGTTGTTTTTCCTGCAACTGAAGACCGTAGTTAGTTAGTTTTGCACGACGTGCATTACCATGCTGTCCTGGAACATAATTACGACGAGTTAGTTCTTCACCTGTTTCAAGGATTGAGAAACCAAGACGACGTGACTTTTTCCAAGTACTTCCTGTGTTTCTTGACATAAAATTCTTTTCCTCCTATTGTTTTATGCTTCATAAAACAATAACAGTACAAATCACTATAGCTTGTGTTACAAAAGATACTTTCTTACAATCAGCTCTTTGTTTACTCGTATCGCCTAGTGGCTTGTAACGCATTTTCCATAGCTTTGTATGCTGCTATCAATTTATGCTCTAGTATCATAACAGAGCAAAAACGCAAAATCAAGAACTTGAATTAAATTTTAGTGCAAGAATGAATAAGTTTTGCTATAATAGACTCGGTATGCGGGAGGTGCACTATGGAAAGTGTTGTTAACTTTTTCAATTCAATCGTTTCAGTGGTTACATCGCACTTATCAACTGAAATGTTAATTTATATTTCTATTGCCATATTATTATTGATTTTGATTTGGATCATCACAAGAACAATTCGATCTCGTAAGGCAAACAAACGTATCAATGATCTAGAACTGGAAGTTAATGAAATTCGCAACAATTCATTACAATATAAGTTCAATAAAGCTTCAGCTTTTGCAAGAGTCAATGATGATATAATGGAACGTGTTAAAAATTTAACTCCAAAATATAAGACATGTGTAGACAGTGTGGTTGATTGTGAAACATTGTTTACTGAAGCAGATGATTATCTAGCAGGACATAGAATTAAAAAGGCAATGCGTTCTATGGATGAATTAGAAACAGTGATTGATGAAACAAAAGAAAGAATTCGAATTGTAACTCAATCTCTGGATCATATTTTGAAAAAAGAAACGGAAGTTCGTGAACAGGCCAATGCTTTAAAAGAACGCTATGGTAATGTTAAAAAAGTTTACAATGATAATCGTTCTTCTTATTACAGTGCTGCAGAATATATTGATAATGCATTGAATGTGATTGAAGACGAATTCTCAAACTTTGAAGAATGGATGTTTGCCAGTGAGTTCAATAAGGCAAAAGAGGAACAGGAAAAAATTTCTAAGATGGTAGATGATATCAGCTCTAAGATTGCTGCCTGCCCAGGATATTATGAGAAGGCAAAAGTGGTCTTGCCACGTGCCTTAGAAGAAGTAAAGGCAACTATGAAACAGATGGAGCTTGAAAAAATTGATTTGAGCTATCTTGAACCAGAGCAAAAAATCAATGCGATTGAAAATGCATTGGAAAAAACTATATCTTTATTGGATACTGGAAATTTTGATCAGGCAAGTGATGCGCTTGATGAAATCGGAGATCATATCCTTGCTTTGCAGGATGATATCTTAAATGAGAAGCATGCATATGATGAAATTCATGGAAATCTAGAAGAAACATTAAGTGTTGTTGATCAGATTGAAGTAGAATTAAAAGAGATCGTTAATTTGTATACAAACATTAAAGATCGCTTTGGATTGGAAGATTGGACACAGCGTTTCATGTTAGCGAATGAACAACTAACATCTTTAAAGAAAAAGCGTGATTCAATTGTTAATTTATTAAAGAATGATGAACAGACTAGTGTTGAATTAGTTCATCAGTATCGTGAATACACACAGGAAGTTGAAGAGTTCCATGCTCAGGTCAAAGACATGAAACAAAAACTTGTGGGAGCTTCTAGTGATGAATCAAGAGCAAAGAAACAATTGATCAAATTACAGTTGATCTTAAATGAAGTTCGTTTAAGCGCCATGACACGTCATTTACCAAGTATTTCTTCTTCTTTTAATGAAGATATTAAAGAGGGGGAACGCTTGATTTCTCGTGTACGTGTTGTACTTGAACATTCACCATTAGATGTTCAAACTTTGAATGCTGATTTACAGGATGCGATTGATTTTGTTTATCGTCTTTACAACAATGCTAATAATTTGATCGGTGTTGCAATCATGGTTGAAAATGCAATTGTATTTGGTAATAGATTCCGTTCATCTCATCCGGCAATTGACTCCGATTTAACACGTGCTGAATTGTGTTTTCAGAATGGTGAATATACTAGAGCATTAAAAATTGCGATCCAGTCAATTGAGAATATGCATCCTGGTGTTTATGAAAAACTTGTTGCCCGCAAAGATCCTGCGGTCATGAATGTGGCTCAGTAATATGATTTATTTTGACAATTCTTCAACGACCTCTGTGCGCCCAGAGGTCCTTGATGTATATACAAAACTTTTAAAAGATACATATGGAAATCCAGATAGTCTTCATGCTTTAGGGCGTAGATCACATCAATTATTAGAAAAAAGCCGTGCGAATATCGCACAGCTTTTGCATGTAAATCCTTCTGAAATTATTTTTACAGGATGCGCCAGTGAATCCAATTCTTTAGCTATCATTGGCTATGCTTTAGCAAATGAACATCGAGGCCATCATATTCTTACTAGCAATGTGGAGCATGCAAGTGTCGCACATTCAATGGAGTTTTTGAAGCGCTTTGGTTTTGAAATTGAGGAGTTGAAGATTAACGAGCAGGGAATCGTTACACCTGAAACCGTTAAAAATCACATGCGTAAAGATACAATTCTGGTATCGATCATGCATGTAAATAATGAAGTTGGATCAATCAACCCAATCAAAGAGATTGAAAAGATCGTACACTCAAATCCTATTTGTGCATTTCATGTGGATTGTGTTCAAAGTTTTTCGAAGATTGATGTTCCTTTTGAAATTTTGGATATGGCTACGATTTCTGCACACAAGATCCATGGATTAAAAGGTAGCGCTTTATTGATGAAGAAAAATAAGATTCAATTGGTACCTTTGATTCAAGGTGGCCAGCAGGAACAAGGGTTACGTGGCGGTACTGAAAATGCTCCAGCTAATATTGTCTTGGCAAAAACAATTCGCTTAGCACTAGAAGAACAGGAAACTGGATATAAACATGTTAAAGAAATCAATGAATACATTCGAAAAGAAATCATGAAGATTCCTAATACACAAATCAATTCGCCAGATGATGCGATTCCTTATATACTAAATATTTCATTGGATATGATTACAAGTGAAGTATTGTTAAATGCTTTAGATCAAAAAGGAATCTGTGTCTCGGCTAAAAGTACATGTTCATCGCATTCAAGCAATGCCAGCAGTGTTTTATTAGCTATGAACAAGTCTCAAAAGAGTGCTACCCATATGATTCGCTTATCTTTTGATAAGAACAACACATTTGAAGAAGCAAAACAGTTTATCAAAGCATGTAAGGAGATAGTAAAAGAATATGGATTATCGTTATGATCATATCTTGATTCGTTATGGCGAGTTAAGTTTAAAAGGAAAAAATCGAAACAGTTTTATCAAACAGTTAATGGTTAATGTAAAAAAAGCATTAAAGTCTTTTGAAACTCTAGAATTTGAACGCCAGCATGATCGTATGTATATTTACCTTCATGATGAAAATGCCGAACAAGTAAGTGAAGTATTAAAAAAGGTATTTGGTATTTCTTCTTTCTCACTTGCGATCAAAACAAAACCAGATATGGATGAAATCATTCAGGCTTGTCTTGATTCGCAGGATTTAGATGCTTGCAAAACTTTTAAAGTAGCAGCTAGAAGAAGTGATAAAACTTTCCCAATTATTTCAGATCAAATGAATCGTTTGGTCGCAACAGCAATTTTAAAGAATAGCAATTGGAAAGTGGATGTACATAATCCAGATGTTAAAGTTGTTGTAGAAGTTCATAAAGATGCTGCCTATATTATGACAGACCGTATTGAAGGGGCTGGAGGATATCCGGTTGGTGTAGGCGGAAAGGCAATGGTTTTATTAAGTGGAGGTATTGATTCTCCTGTTGCAAGTTATTTGATGATGAAACGTGGGACGCATATCGAATGCATTCATTATGCTTCTCCACCATATACATCACAAAATGCACAGGATAAAGTCATGGAACTTGCTCAGCAGATTTGTGGATATCAGGGCGATCTGCTAGTTCATGTTGTACCTTTTACCAATCTCCAGCTGGCAATCTATCAACATGCAGATGAGAGTTATGCGATTACATTGATGCGTAGAATGATGATGCGTATCGCAACAGGACTGGCTGAAAAACGTCATGCTCAGGCAATCGCAACCGGAGAATCTATTGGTCAGGTAGCCAGCCAAACACTTGAGAGCATGCAGGCAATCAACGAAGTAACGAGCACACCAATTATTCGTCCTGTTGTATGTATGGATAAGGTAGAAATTATTGATCTTGCGAAAAAAATAGGAACATATGAAACATCAATTTTACCTTATGAAGATTGTTGTACTATCTTTACACCAAAAAATCCTGTTACAAAGCCAAAGATTGATCGTTGTAAAAAATATGAAGATCGTTTTGATTTTGAAACCATGGTCAATGACTGTATTGAAAATGTTGAATCTATTTGGGTCCATCCTAAAAAAGAAGATAAGACAGAGGAAGAACTCTTCTAATCTTCTTTTTTTCTTTTATTTTTTTCTTTCTTATTGTAGAATATTCGGGTAATGAGGCCGTGGTGGAATAGGCAGACACGCTACTTTGAGGGGGTAGTGGGGTATCCCGTGTGAGTTCAAGTCTCATCGGCCTCACCATTATTGAATAAAGAACATTTAAGAATATTAGTGTAAATTATTATTAAAGCTCAAATATGTATAGAAGTATTTGGGCTTTTTTATATACGAATTTATTATATATAATGGAATTATAAATTAGAGGCATTACAAAATGTGTTCTATAGATAAATATAATTATTCTTGAATGGTATTATTCTTTAATTTGTATATTTTCATTTTCTCTAATATCTAAGATATATGTTACTAATGCGGAAACTATAAAAGCAATGATTGCACCGATGATAGCATAAATAAGATTTAAGGTGCTACCTCCGACGAAACTTAAAAGCGCCAAAAAACTAGCAACCGGTAAAAAGTTATATACTTGTAATCCAACGATGGATGCGAATAAACCAGCAACAAATCCACCGCACATCATTCCTATAAAAGGTCGCTTGTATTTTACACCAATTCCATATAATCCAGGTTCTGTAACACCTCCAATCATTTGTGCAATAATATATGAGACAGCTAAAGATTTTTCTTTTTTTTCTTTCAATCTAAGTAAAGTTCCAAAACACATTCCTCCTACAGTAAATGCAGCTAATAAAACCGATGGAGCAATAATTGTTTCAACACCTTCTTGCGCTAATATCATGAATATTGTAGTAATGAAAAGCCAATGCATGCCGGCCATGACAATATATTCCCAAAAAGCAGCAATTAAGGCTGTACAAAGAATTGTAGCCAATCCACCCAAATTTCCCAACGTAATTAAACTGTAGTTTATATATTCTCCTATAATGGAACCTAGGGGACCTAAAACGCATAGAGCTATTGGTAAAATCAAGGCAATTGATAAAGTGGGAGAGAAAATAGCCGATAAAGATTGAGGAATATATTTATTAAAGAATTTTTCAATGTACGAGAATACAAAAACAGATAATAAGATGGGAATAATTGTTGAAGAATAATTTTGTACATGACAAGGGATTCCATAGACATTAAAATTCGTTTTGTTTTCGGCCATTTGTACAAAAGTTGGATGCAGCATGATGGCGCCGATAAACATTCCAAGAATGACATTACAATTAAAATGTTTCGCTGCCGTATATCCAATCATGATCGGAAAAAAATAAAATCCAGCATCTCCGGTAAAAGTTAATAAAATGTATAAAGCGTCTTTATCGGATACCCAGTGTAACATATCAGGGCCTAAAATAGCTGCAAGTGTTTTAAACATTGAGGCAGCAATTAACATAGGAATTAATGGCATTAAACAAGAAGAGAGTACATCTAAGAAAATAGAAACTCCGTGTTTACATTTATTGATCATAAGCAACATCTCCTTACTGAAAGTATAGTAGAGTATTTTTGTTTTTAACAAGATATATCTTTTAATATTTGTATATACTTTAAAAATTTTTTTTGAAACAAAGATAATACCAAAATTTTTGTTTGAAAATTTATTGTTAGATATAAATCAAGGGTATAATAGAATTAAATACTAATGTATTAAAAACTTCATGAGGTGATTAAAATGCCAATAACTCATACTCAATTAACTATATTTTTCTCTGTTTTGATTGTAATAATTATATTTTTTTGTCAAGTATTCATAAAACAAAAGAAAAGACGAATTATTGTTATTTTGTGTGTGATTTTAACTTTTATATGTTCTACTATGATATTCGCTCGCTTTGATAATCCTCCTATTCAAGCAATGATGAGTGAGAATCGGATAATCTTTAAGAAAGATGAAATTATTCGATTTAACAATATTAAAAATATTAAATATTTTGAAGATGTAGAACTCAATTTATCTGCAAATGGATATAGATGGGATAATGGTATTTATTATTCTGGTGATGCAGCTTTTAATATCACAGATGACGATACGACTCTTTTATCCGTGCCGAAATGTAGAGCTTATATAACTTATGTCGTTAAGAATTATATTTATGTTTATACGGATAAAGAGAATGAAAAATTTATTTTTAATTTGGAAACAGAAGAAGCAACAAAACAATTCTATGATAAAATAAGATCATCTATAAATCAGATTGATTAATTATTCTGTACGTAAATGATAAATCTTTATAAATGTTGTTGGAGGAAATATGAAAAAGGCTTATTTAATACCATGTATTATTTTTGGACTAGGTATAGGTATTGCACTTATTTGCATTTTCTATTTTACTTCATTGCAAACGATTCAAATTGAATATGGTAACGATGAAATTGTGATTAAAGAAGAAGGGTACAATTTAGAAGAGATAATTAAATTAGATGAAGTAAAAGAAATAGAATATATTGAAAATGATGTTTTATTATACGATTCTACTAAAGTTAGAGGACCAATAAAACCACATAAAAAAATACCTAGAAGCCAAATTATGAAGGAAAATGTAGCATCTTCAAGAGGTGTTGATACTAGAGAATTTGCAGCAGGAGAAGGGTATAGTGAGTTGTTTGGCAATTGCAAAGTATATATATTTTGGAATCAATGTTCATATATTGCAATCAAGACAAAAGATTTATATATTTTATTAAATAAAAAAGGCGATGAACAGACCTATGAGTTTTACTCACAATTGATGGAAGATTTGGAATAGATGGTCAATGATTAAATATTGATGTCTATGTGTTTAAGATAAAATGATTGTTCGCAAATAAAAAATTCGAAAATATAAAAGATGGATATCTAGTCAATTTTGATATCCATCTTTTTAATAGATTAAATCATGAAATATAAGATTGCGATTAAATGACAAATCGATGCAAGAACAATAAAAATGTGCCAGGTAAAGTGAAACATATATTTTTGTGGTTTGGAATAAAAGAACACACCAATCGTATAAAGAACACCTCCTGCAATAATAAGTCCTAAGAAGATTGGTGAACTTTTTTGAATCAATACAGGAATTACAAAAATCGCAAGCCATCCCATAACCATATAAATGACCATTGATAAAATTGGATGACTGTTCTTTGCAATTGATTTTAATAAAATACCAAATAAAACCATGATCCATTCAATGACAAGGATTATAATTCCAGTAAAATCATCCATTAAAGTTAAGCAAATAGGTGTATATGTTCCGGCAATCGCAAGAAGGATCATAATGTGATCGAGTTTTCTAAACACATATTTATGCATACTTTCATGTTTCATAGCATGATACAGGCATGAAACCATGAACATGAAGATAAGGCAAATAAAGTAAATTGCGATTCCAGTTGCGAATTTTGGACCACCTTTTAGATATGCGTATATAGAATAATATGGCAAGGTAAACAACAATAATAGACCCATTACACCATGACTGATTGAGTTACCAACTTCTTCAGAAAAGCGTAATGGATATGTGTATTTCATACTTTTACTTTTTTTCATAGGTATACTATAGGCTTAATTGTTAACTTTTTCAACTATTAAAAAAAAGATTTGATTATCAAACGATGACATATTAAAACTATTTTTTTGTTGCTTCTCTTGCGATGATTTATTTTTATATAGCGTTATTATATAATAATATTGAATGATGGTGAGATAAGTATTCTATGCTGTATAGAGCAAAATAATATAAAGAATAATGTTTAATTAATATAAGCTATCGCTTTAGTAGAATTCTATGGAATGGTTATTTACATTAATTATGAATATATCTCTAGGATCAATTTTAATTGTATGTGGATACTTAATTTGGAAAAAACAAAAGATTTCTTTAATTCGTAGGTACCATTATAAAAGAGTAAAAGATCAAGATAGAAAAATATATTGTGCAGAAATAGGTGTGGCACTGATAATCGTTGGCCTAAGTTTCATTTTTATGTGGTTAATCAATTACTTTACAAATGTATCATATGGCATTCTTGTTCTAGCTGTTGGTTTCGTTACAGGAATGTTTCCCTTTGTACATGCAGAGATAAAATTTAACCGAGATAAATTTTAGTATGCAACCGTCTATAAAAGGTTGATTTTATTTACTATATAATGAAATCTATCTAACAGGGTTCATTATTTATTTGTTATAAAGAATTTAGAGCTAATTTTGAAGGGAGGAATATTCATGAAACAACAGCATCGTACTTTATATTTAATTCTTGTGCTCGTTTTTGCCTTAGCTTTGCCATTATTTGATATTTTAGAATATATACAATATCGACAAATGAAGCCACCTTATCAAATTGGTTTTTTGATATGGGCAAATAGAATACTAGTCATGCCGTTCTGTTCTTTGTGTTTAGGATGGTCTTTAATTCGATTTCTAGGACTTCAAAAAACAAATTTTAAAATATTCATAGTATTTGTAGTGTTATTGATCTCATATACAATTTTTATGATGCCTTGGTGCATGATTCCTTTACTTCAATGGACTCTTCCATGGCCAACATACGTAAATATAATTTCAATAATCATTTCTGAGATTGATTTTTTACCAGCTTATTTTGTTATATTAGGAATAGGTTTGGCATATTTTCGAAAAGGGAAAACAGATAAAAGTCTTTCTACAGAGCAAACAGATGAATGACTGAGTTTTAAGATATATGTTTAAATTAGAAGAAGGATTGAAATTCTTCTTCTTTTCTTTTGAACTTTGTTGATAAAGTTTAGAAGAGTGTTAATTTTTGTGGCTACATATTCTAAAAAAGAGGGTTTCTTGCTATAATGTTTAGTGGTTTAGAATGAGGTGAATCCATGTTTTTAAAAAGAATCGAACTTCAAGGATTCAAGAGTTTTGCCGATAAGACGATCATTCAATTTGAAAATGATATTACTGGTATCGTTGGACCAAATGGTTGTGGTAAGAGCAATGTTAACGATGCGATACGATGGGTACTTGGTGAACAAAGTGTTAAATCACTTCGTTCAGGTAGTTCAATGGCAGATATTATTTTCTCTGGTAGTGAATATCGTAAACCTGTAAATATGGCGAAAGTTACTCTTGTGTTTGATAATTCTACAAAAGTATTTGATTCTCCATTTGAGGAAATTGAAATAACTCGTCAATTACAGCGTTCTACCAATGAGGCTAGTTATTTTATCAATAAAACACCGTGCCGTTTAAAAGATATAACAGATCTGGTAATGGATACAGGATTGGGAAGAGATTCATTGAGTATCATCACACAGGGGAATATCTCTTCTTTTGCGGATGCCAAACCAGAAGATAGACGTTTATTATTTGAAGAGGCAGCGGGTGTATCTAAGTATAAAAAGCGTAAGAAAATTTCTTTAAATAAATTAAATCAAACAAAAGAGAATTTAGATCGTTTACAAGATATCTTAGATGAATTAGAAAGACAATTAACGCCATTATCAAGACAAGCTAAGAAAGCTGAAAAATTTCTTAAATTAAGAGAAGAACTTTCTAAAATAGAAATTAGTGTTCTTGCGGAAGAAATTGAATCTTTAAATTCACAAATAGAAAAATTACAGAAATCTTTGTTTGAAAACAAAATGATCTATACTTCAAAAGAAGCATCTTTATCTAAACAAGATCTGGATATCATGGATCTAAGAAAAGAGATGTATGCTTTAGATAAACAAATCAATGAGCTTCAAGGCGAATATACAAAAGCTATGGAAGAAAGTTACCAGTTGGAAAAAAGGAAGGTCGAACTGGATGAAAAACGTAAATATGCGATGTCTATGGCAGATAATGCTAAACGAAAAGAACAGTTAAAAACATTAGTAGATGAAGCTCGCTTTGAGTATTTTGATCGTAAAGCTCGTTTTGATAAACAAAAGGCTGAATTAGAACTTCATACTAAGAGCATGAATGATTTAAAAACAAAAACACAAAGAGCAGAGTATGAATTTCGACAGGCTAATGATGTATATCAACAGTTGTTAAATCAAAAACAGATCTTGGAAAATCTTGCAAAACAGCCATTCCAGCATCAAGCTGGTGTACGAGCCATTATGAGTGCCAGACGTTCTTTATCTGGGATCGAAGGGGTTATCAGTGAATTGCTGAAGGCGCATAATAATATGGCAAATGCGATCAATGCGGCTTTAGGCGGTAGTGTTTATAATATTGTTACAACAGATGAAAGATCTGCACGAGAAGCCATTCGCTTTCTTAAGAAAAATCGTAGTGGGCGTGCAACGTTCTTACCAATGACTGTATGTAAACCTCGTTTTGCTTCAAATAATCAACAACTCATTGCTTCAAATTGTAATGGATTTATCGATTGGGCATGCAATTTAGTAGACTGCGATGAAAAATATGGGGATCTAAGAGATCGTCTGTTGGGAAATGTATTGGTAATTGATACATTGGAAAATGCCAACGAAGCTGCCAAAATGTTAAATTATCAAATTAAAGTTGTAACTTTAGATGGCGATATTGTTCATACGGGTGGTAGTATGACAGGTGGTATTACCAAAAATCAGACAACTCCAATGACCATTCGTTCTCAAATTGAATCGATTCAGTCTCAAATTGATGGTCAGAAATTAAAGGTAGATACTTTTAAAGAGGAAGTGCGTGTATTAAATACTCGCCTTGATGATGAAACGGATACATGTGTCCATTTACAAATTGAACAAGCTAAATTAGAAAATATATTGGCTACAAAAAAACAAAAGTATGATGACTATGCAGCTGAACTGAATCAGTTAGGTGTAGAATTAGATGAGTCTAAAGAATTTGTTGAAGATGAAATTGTCGTTTTGATGTCTAAGATGCATGCACGTATTGATGAAATTACATCAAATATGCAATCTCTTCGTCAAAAACGTTTTAATAAGGGCAATCAAGTCGAAGAAATGGAAAATCAAGTTCGTTTGACAAGACGTGAAATGAGTTCTTTACAAAGCGAGATTCATCAAGATGAATTAAAGCTTACTCAACAACAAACGTATTTAGAAAACGCATTGATGCGTTTAAATACTGATTATCAAATGACCTATGAAAATGCGAAATCGCAAAAAGAAGATATCGATATTGAACAGGCCAAAGAAAGAGTTTTATTCTTACGTCAGGAAATTAATAAATTAGGAAATGTTAACCTTGATGCACCAAAAGAATATGAAGAAATCAAGGAACGCTTTGATTTCATGACAAGTCAAAAAGAAGATTTGGAAAAAGCCAGTGAACAGATCTTAGCGGCTATTGATGAAATGGATCAAACAATGATCACGCAATTCAAAGATATGTTTGATAAGATCAATGCAGAGCTGGATGGAATCTTTAAATCTATGTTTGGTGGAGGTAAGGCAAAACTTTCCATGGTGGATCCAGATGATATCTTGAATACTGGTATTGATATTGATGTCCAGCCACCAGGCAAGCTTGTTAAAAACATTCAGGCGTTCTCGGGTGGAGAAAAAGCTTTGATCGCAATCAGTGTCTTGTTTGCGATATTAAAGGCAAGAACAATACCATTGTGTATTTTCGATGAGGTGGAAGCGGCATTAGACCAGGCTAATGTTGAACGATTTGCGAAGTATTTATCACATTATCGTGGTCAGTCTCAATTTATTGTGGTAACACATAGGCCAGGAACTATGGAACAATGTGATACTTTGTATGGTGTAACCATGCAAAAAGATGGTGTATCTAAACTGTTGCGTGTACAATTGAAAGATGCGATCCATTATACAGACAAGGAGGCAGAACAATAATGGCTTTCTTTCAGAAGATTAAAGAAGCATTTATTAAAAATGAAGATAAAGACAAATATTTGAGTGGGCTTGATCGTTCAAAGAAAAGCTTTGGTGATAGATTAAGAGCTCTATCTAATAATTTTCATGGAATTAATGATGAATTATTAGAAGAAATCATGGTGATACTATTGGAAAGCGATGTTGGTATTCATACTGCTCAAAAAATCGTAGATGCGTTTGAATCCAATGCCAAAGCTTTGAAGAACTATGATTCAATGGAGGATTATTTGATCAGTATTCTTTATGATTTTTATGATGAAGAACAGGATGCGCCAATCAATTATAACGAAGATGGTCCTACAGTTATCTTAATGGTTGGTGTTAATGGATCAGGGAAAACAACAACTTCGGCTAAATTGATCCGTCACTATCTTCAACAACAAAAATCAGTAGCTGTGGTGGCTGCCGATACTTTTAGGGCTGGCGCTATTGATCAAATTGATACATGGGCAAATCGATTAGGCGTTCCATGTATTAAAGGAAAACCAAATCAAGATCCAAGCAGTGTGATCGTGGATGGTTGTCGTTATGCCAAGGAACATAACGTTGATATTTTGATTTGTGATACAGCCGGTCGTTTACAAAATAAGACAAACTTAATGAATGAACTTTCTAAGATGCGTCGTGTCGTTTCAAAAGAAATTGAAGGTGGACCTCATGAAGTATGGCTTGTTCTTGATGCGACAACTGGACAGAATGGTATTTCACAGGCAAAGATCTTTTTAGAGGCTACAGATGTAAGTGGAATCGTCCTGACCAAAATGGATGGCACCGCAAAGGGTGGGGTAGTCTTGGCTATTCGAGATTTGTTACATTTACCAGTTCGCTTCTTGGGCTTAGGTGAAAAACCGGAAGATCTAAAAAGTTTTGATATCAATGCTTTCTTGATGGGAATCACGAAAGGTATGGATTCGGATGAATAAAGTTTATTATAATGAACTTTATGATATATATGGCTCTTTACTGACAAAACGTCAACAGGAGATCCTTCAATTGTATTTTCAGGAAGACTTCTCCTATGCAGAAATCAGCGAAGAACTTTCTATTTCTCGTGCTGCCGTATTGGATGCGGTACATAAAGGATGCAATGCGTTACAGAAATATGAAGACTGTATCCATTACATCGAACATCGAAATCAAGTTTTTGAATTAATTAAGGATGATTCGATCCTTTTGGAAAAAATACAGGAGATATTATAGGAGGAAAAAAGAAAATGTCTATTGTAATGAGTGTTAATGCAGGAAGTTCATCTTTGAAGTTCCAGGTCTTCAAGATGCCAGAAGAAGAAGTCTTGGCACAGGGAAACGTTGAGCGAATCGGTTTAAAAGATTCAATCTTTGGAATGAAAGTAAATGGAGAAAAGTTTGAGACTGTACAGGATATTGAGGATCATGCACAAGCCGTAGAACATTTGATCAATGCTTTGATCGAACACAAGGTCGTAAACAGTTTGGATGATATCAAAGCCATCGGACATCGTATGGTTCATGCAGGTGAGTATTATGCTAAATCTGTACCAGCAAGTCAGGATGTTGTAGATAAGATAGAAGAATGCAGCGAATTAGCTCCACTGCACAACCCAGCTGGTCTAACAGGATATTTTTCATTTAAGAAAGCTTTGCCAAACTGTTCTCATACTTTTGTATTTGATACAGCTTTCCATCAAAGCATGCCTGAAGAAAACTACATCTATCCGATTCCATACGAATATTATACAAAAGACAAAATTCGTCGTTATGGTATGCACGGAACAAGTCATATGTATCTAACATATCGATTGGCTGAAATCTTAAACAAACCTGTTGAAGAAATGAATATTATCACTTGCCATCTAGGCAATGGTGCCAGCATTACAGCTGTTAAGAATGGTAAATCATTTAAAACATCAATGGGATTTACACCTTTATCAGGAATCATGATGGGAACTCGCAGTGGAGACATCGATCCAGCTATCGTTATCTATCTTCAGAAAAAATATGGTTATACACCAGATGAAGTAGATAACATCTTGAATAAAAAATCAGGTATGTTAGGAATTAGTGGTATTTCCAGCGATGGACGTGATGTTGAAAAAGCAGCAGATGAAGGAAATGAAAGAGCCATTCTTACTCAGAAAATGTATGTTTCAAGAATCGTTGAAACTGTAAGTGGATATTATGGATTAATGGGTGGCGCTGATGCTATCGTATTTGCTGGTGGTATTGGAGAAAATGATTGGAAAATGCGCCAAAAGATTTGCGATGGTTTAAAAGTTTTTGGTGTAGATGTTCCTGTTGAATTAAATGAAGGCATTCGTGGAAAAGAAGCAAAACTATCTAGTGATGCCAGCAAGATGCAAGTATGGTTGATTCCTACAAATGAAGAATTAATGATTGCACGTGATGCTTATAAGGACTTGGTAAACAATGCCTAATTGGCTAATCGATTTAATTGAACAACATTCAACCATCGTATTATTTCGCCATGTGTTTCCAGATATGGATGCTCTGGGTTCTCAATTAGGATTTTCTTTATGGATAAAGAATCGTTATCCTCAAAAACAGATATATTGTTTAGGTCAGAACAATTCTCTGTCGGATAAACTAGGGTTTCAAATGGATGAAGTGACGGAAGATGTTTTAAAAGATTCTTTAGGAATTATTTTAGATACATCCAATGCATCTCGTGTAGATGATCAAAGATTTACTCTTTGTAAACAAACATGCCGAATCGATCATCATGTTCAAGTTGAATCATTCTGTGATCAAGAATGGATCGATGATCATGCAAGTGCAACATGTGAGATGTTAGCTTTATATTTTGATCATATTCAAGCTTCTCTGCCAAAGCAAAGTGCCCAGTTGATTTATGAAGGGCTAATTGCGGATAATATTCGTTTTACGATCTCAACGGTCAGAGAACAAACCTATGATGCTGCTAAGTATCTTTATTCACAAGGTGTGGATGTGATCGAAGCAGAAAGAGTTAACTTTAATAGCTCTTTATTAGATTATCAATATGAAACTCTTGTTCGTAAACAGGCAACTGTTTCAAATAAGTTTATGTATGCGATCATTGATCAAAAAGAATATGAAGAAGCAGGACTTACTTTTTCTCAAGCTAAAGAGAAAGTATATGTTCTAAGTGGCATTGATGAAATTGAAATTTGGGCCTTATTTACACAAATGGAAGATGGCATTCACTATAGTGCTTCTTTACGTTCAAGAACGATTCCAATTCGTGATGTCGCTGTGGAATATCATGGTGGTGGTCATGAATGCGCCAGTGGTATCAAAAATCTAACACTGGATCAAGTTCATGAAATTATTGATATATTATCAAAGCGAAGCTAGTCTTCGCTTTTCTTTTGACCAATTTTTCCACTTCAGCAACCGTTTAGGAAATGCTAACAAATTTATTTAATTAATATGGTTTAATTTAATTGAGGAGGTGATTCCTGTGAAAAAAGGATTGATGCTTCTTAGCTTATGTTTGGCTTTGGTTGGTTGTGCAACATATAATGTTTCTGAAGTTGATCAATCTGAAGAAGTTATTGAAAAATCAACGATCCAATGGTATGAGCCACAAACAGAAAAAGAGGAATTCTTTTTATATGCATTAGGTGGTGGACGTAATGGTTTTGTCTATGATATCAAGATAAAAGAAAATATCCAAACAATGTATTTTAAATTTTATCAATATATAAATGGGGAATGGATTAGTCATTATAAGAGTGAAATTGAAATTCAACAATATACAAAACCAATTGAAATTTCAATTTTGGGAACATGTGAAAGCCGAGTCATACTTGGTATGACTAATAAAAACTTTGTGGGCACTTATCACCATATAGACATTGAAAAGAATAAAAAGACTTATGGGGTAAATTATGTTTCACAAACAGACGAAATAGGAACGGCTGATTTAGATGTAACTAAGGAAACAGCAGTGTATGCGTATCGTTGTTATCCACAGGATAAGGACGTAAGACCAGAACTAGATGATTTCTATAATTTAGACAAAGTTAGAAGTACAATAGGAGAAGATGAAGATTATTGGGTATGGACCATTTCATTCGAATAAAAAAGGGGCGTTAACTCTATAGTTAGCGCCTTTTAAAGTATGTCTTGTATCTTTATTTCTGGTTTTTGACAAGGATAGTTTTCTAGATATTCTATGACTTGATTTGTAAGGTATGTTGGTGTGCTTGCTCCACTTGTAATGGCAATTCGCCTGGCTTCATATAGGTCATCAACATTGAGTTCATTAACGTCATTGATACGTATTACTTGTTTTATTTTTGCCTTTTTTCCTATGTTGGCTAATTGTTTTGTATTGTTGCTGGAAGGATCTCCAACGACGATCAAAGTATCAATGTTCTTATCCTTTAAATCAAGGATGGCTTGTTGGCGAATTCTTGTTGCGTTGCATATTTCATCATGAAATTCAGCCTCAGGATATGCTTGCTTGATCGCATCAAACAGGAACTGGATATCAAAAATTGACATTGTTGTTTGATTGGTCACAAAGATTGGTTCTTGGATACCATTTGGAATGTCTTCTTCTTTTTCAATAAGATAGATCTTATTACTTGTTGAATAGATGGCTTCTGCTTCAGGGTGGCGATATTTGCCGATATAGAAGATCACAAATCCTTCTGATAGTTTTTGGTGGATGATCTTTTGTGTTTGAAGGACGAAAGGACAGGAAGCATCAATGATCTTTAATCCTTTATTCAATGCTTTTTGTCGAACTTCTTGGCTGATGCCATGAGCTGTAAAAATTACGATACCTTCTTCAATTTGATCTAAGAGTTCCAATCTTGTTTTACTTTTATCTTCAATAGTATCTAACTTATCGTAAGACAAAGCTTTTTTTACATATTGATTGTGGACAAGATTGCCTAAAATTGTTATTCTAGAGTCTGGATTTTCAAGCCTGGTTTTTTTTGCGATGGCAATTGCCTGTAAAACACCGCCACAATAGCCTTGAGGATCTACTTTAATAATTTCAAATGTTTTCATGTAAATATTATATATGAATTTGTTTCTTTGGTAAATGAATTCGGTTTGTGGGATAATTAAAAAGGAGGCGTAATGATGGAACGTATTCAAGAGATAATGAAATTGGAACACTTTAAAAAGTTAACTCCAATTCAGGAAAAAGTTGTTAATAGAAAAAACAAACATCGAGACTTAATTGGTATTTCTAGTACGGGATCAGGTAAGTCACATGCTTTTTTCATGGCTATTTTTGAACAGTTAGACTTTGAAAAGAATGAAGTACAGGCGGTTATTTCTGCTCCAACACGTGAACTAGCGTTTCAGTTACATGAACGTTGTAAGAAGATAGCGGCTTACTTTAATGTACGCACAAAACTGGTAACAGGAGGAATGCAGAAAACAAGTGGGTCAAAACATGTTCCTCAGATCGTTATTGGCACACCTGGACGTATGAAAGATCTTTTCTTAAAAGATAAAACATTACGTCTTGATACAGCTAAAATTGTTGTGGTTGATGAAGCCGATATGACATTGGAATTTGGTTTCTTGGAAGATATTGATAGGATCTTATCTAAAATGGATAAAAAAGTGCAGATGATGGTCTTTAGTGCAACGATCCCTGAAGGACTTCAACCATTCTTAAGAAAGTATTTATATGATCCAGAATTAATTCAGATTGATACAAATGATGAATTTCAATCAGATGTTACACACTTCTTAGTGCCATGTAAGCATAAGACCTATGAACAAAAGATATTGGATGTATTGCCTGTTATTCAACCATATGTATGTTTAATTTTTGCCAATACAACGGAACAAGCTTCCAGCATGGCCAATACATTACGTGAAAATGGATATGATCTTGTGGAACTGCATAGCGGTTTAGAATCAAGAGAGCGTATGCAGGCAATTAAAATGATTCAATCTCAGAAGAAAAAATATATTGTAGCCAGCGATATTGCATCAAGAGGAATTGATATTGAGGGAATTACACATGTTATTAGTTGTGGTTTCCCAAAAGATCTTAAATTTTATATTCATCGTGCAGGCCGAACAGGTCGTGCTAAACGTGATGGACAATGTATTGCCCTATATCGCCCAGAAGATAAACGCGCTATCGATACGTTGACAAAAGATGGAATTGTTTTTGAACATAAGGATGTAAAAAACAATGAATGGATCGATTTGAAACCTTTAGAACATAAAGCTGTTAAGAAAAAAGATCCGCTAAAAGAGGATATTGAAAAAATTGTCAAAAAGAAAAATAAAAAGGTAAAGCCAAACTACAAGAAAAAACAGAAACAGGAAATAGAAAGACTTCATCGTAAACAACGTAGAGCTATGATCAAAAAGGATATTCAAAGACAGAAAAAAGAACGCGCAATGGAAAAACAGAGAGCGAAAAGGGAAGGATAAAATATGTTGTATTTAGGAAGTCATGTTTCTTTAAAAGCACCCGATTATTTCTTAGGTTCGATCAAAGAGGCGTTAAGTTATGGAGCCAATGCGTGTATGATCTATACCGGTCCTCCTAGCAACACGCGTCGAGTTGATATTTCCAAGATGAAGGTTCAAGAAGCTAAGTCATTAATGGAAGAAAGTGGAATGAAGATGGAAAATATCATTGTTCATGCTCCATATATCATAAACTTAGCCAATTCTATGAATCCTGATACAGCGAAGTTTGGTGCTGAATTTTTAGCACAGGAATTAAAACGAGTATCGTATCTAGGTGCTTCATATCTTGTCTTACATCCTGGAAGTCATGTTAAGGCAGGTGCCGAGGTTGGATTACAATGGATCATAGATGGCTTAAACGAAGTATTAGATCAGGATGATTCAAACGTTTGTATTGCCTTGGAAACAATGGCAGGAAAAGGTAGTGAATGTGGTCGTAATTTTGAAGAACTTGCGATAATTAAAGCCGGAGTTCATAAATCGAATCGTATTGGATTTTGTATGGATACTTGTCATATTCACGATGCGGGTTATGATTTAACTAACTTTGATTCTGTATTGGATGAGTTTGATCGAATTTTAGGATTGGATAGCTTAAAAGTCTTACATATCAATGACTCAAAAAATCCGATTGGTGCGCATAAGGATCGTCATGAAAATTTAGGCAAAGGATATATTGGATTTGATATCTTAGCGCAAATCGTTCATCATCCTCGTTTAGATAATATTACTAAGATCTTAGAAACACCTTATATAGATGGAAAAGCTCCATACAAGGAAGAAATCGAACAATTAAGAGCCATAAAGCCATAGATTTTTATCTGATGGCTTTTTTATATAAAATCAATGTATTTATTAATGGATTTCTTAAGAAAATCTTTATTAACGGACCCTTGTATATATTTCTATTTGTGATAGAATTCACGTATTAGAGGTGTTGTGATAATGAATAAAATTATTAAGTTCTTAAAATCCAAAACATTTTATATCGCCTCTGCTCTGTTGATACAGTTGATTGCATTATTTTTACTGGTAACATATTTTTCACAGCGATTTGTTGGGATTTACTATATACTAGTGCTTTTATCTTGGATCGTGTCTTTACGAGTCATCAATCGCGAATCGGATACAAGTTCAAAAATGTTATGGATCTTATTGATCATGTCACTGCCATTCTTTGGAGGTCTTGTTTATCTTCTATTTGGAGAAAGAAAGATTCCAAAAGCTTTGATGATACAAGATAGACAAGCCTATTCAGATTATAAGATTTATGCGACAAGAAATATCGAATTAATGAATGAATCACACGAAGATGATTATGTTTTAGATAAAATGGTATCTATGGCATGGTCTAATGGTTTCTTTCCTGTTTATAAAAACTGCAAAACGATTTATTTTCCAAGTGGAGAAGAGCAGTATAAGATGTTTATTGAAGAATTGGTGAAAGCCAAAGATTTTATCTTTATGGAATTTTTCATCATTAATAAAGGTGTCATGTGGAATACGATCCTACAGATCCTTCTAGATAAAGCCAGTGAGGGTGTAGATGTACGTTTGATTTATGATGATGCTGGCAGCATTACCTATCTAGATCCTGATTATTCAGATTGGCTGAATGCCAGAGGAATCAAAACGCATTTGTTTAATCCAATGAAGCCACAGTTAGCTATGCAGATGAACAATCGAGATCATCGTAAGATCTTGGTTATTGATAGTAAAGTAGCTTTTACAGGTGGATGTAACATTAGTGATGAATATATCAATACTAAAAAAAGGTTTGGATATTGGAAAGATATGGGTATCATGATCAGTGGAGAAGCGGTTGAAATGTTTACAATCTCTTTTTTACAGATTTGGAATTATCAGGCAGAAACTAATACGCCATATGAGGAGTTTTTGTTACCACACAAAAAAACAAAAGTACCTTATAACGGATATGTGATTCCGTTCTCAGATTCTCCTACTGATGAAAATGATACAGGAAAATTGATGCACTTGAATATGATCAACTGTGCGCAAGATTATTTTTGGATCACGACCCCATATCTGATCTTAGATCAGGAAATGATATCAGCTTTAACACTTGCCATCAGCAATGGCGTAGATGTGCGTATCGTCGTTCCAGGCATTCCAGATAAAAAGATGGTTTATGAAGTTACGAAGGCCAATTTTGATATCTTGATCAAAAAAGGTGTCAAGATCTATGAATATACACCAGGCTTTATTCATGGAAAGGTTGCCTTGGCAGATGATCGAAGTGCCTTAGTAGGAACTGTTAATATGGATTTTAGAAGTTATTATCTTCATTATGAATGTGGTGTCTGGGTACATGATGTAGATTGTATTAAGGATATCAAGGAAGACTTTGAAGAAATCTTTAAAGCAAGTCATTTAGTTACATTGGAAGAATGTATGAAGACAAATTTCATTGTCCGCACATATCGAAATGTATTAAAAGTATTTAGTCCAATCTTATAAGATCGCTAAATGGCGATCTTTTTAGTTTATTAAAAAACGCATCGTGTAGATGCGTTTATTCATTGATCATCTTTTTAGGATCGACGTAAAGGTCGAACTCTTCTTCACTTAAATAACCTAACTCTAGAATTGCTTGTTTTAACGTTAGATCGTTCTTATAGGCGTATTGACTTGCCTTTCCGGCTTTTTCATAACCAATGACTGGGTTTAAACATGTTACCAACATTAAAGAGTTATGAAGGTTTTTCTCCATTTCAGTTTGATTGGCTTTTAATCCAGAGAGGCAATGTTCATTAAAGGAATGGATCGCATCACTTAAAAGCTGGATACTTTGATCCATATTATAGGCAATCAAAGGCATAAATACATTTAATTCAAAGTTTCCCTGGCTGGCTGCGATGCCAATCGCAGTATCATTTCCCATAACTTGAACGGCTACCATTGTTAAGGCTTCACACTGTGTTGGATTGACTTTACCAGGCATAATGGAACTACCTGGTTCATTGGCAGGAATATCGATTTCATGAATACCACATCTAGGTCCACTGGCAAGCCATCGAATATCGTTGGCAATCTTCATGCAGTTGGCTGCAAGAGCTTTAAGTGCACCACTGACAAAGACACAGGCATCTTTACTAGTAAGGGCATGAAATTTATTTGGATCGGGTCTAAATGGAATGTTTGTATGTTCCTGCAAGATTGAACAGATAATTTCATCAAATCCTTTTGGACAATTGATACCAGATCCAACAGCGGTAGCCCCACAGGCTAGTTCATAAACGTAATTTAAGCTGTTTAGGATTTGATTTTTACTATGTTCGATCATTGAACGATAACCACTTAATTCTTGTGAGAAATAAAGTGGGGTAGCATCTTGAAGATGGGTACGTCCGATTTTGATGATTCCCTTATTTTCTTCTTCCAGCTTTTTGAAGGTTTCGATTATTTCATCCAGCTCTGGGATCAAATCTTCCAAGATCTTTTTGGCAATCATGATATGCAGGGCAGCCGGGAATGTATCATTTGAGCTTTGTGAACAATTCACCGTATCGTTAGGATGGCAAAGATTTTTTTCAGCTCTTTCATTAGCCATCATACTGATCACTTCGTTGACGTTCATGTTTGTTTGTGTTCCTGAACCTGTCTGCCATACTTTTAATGGGAATTGATCCATATGTTTCTTTTCTTCAATTTCTTTACAGACTTTCATGATGTGCTTGCATTGCTCCTGAGTAATCTTGTTGAAATGCAGGTTTGCCTTGGCACAGGCACTTTTTAGGATCGCAAAGCTTACAATCATTGATTCAGGCATTGTTTCATAGCCAATTTTAAAGTTTTCAATGCTTCTTTGAGTCTGGCTTTTCCAATATTTGTCGGCCTCTACTTGAACTTGCCCCAGGCAATCTTCTTCGATACGATATTTGTTCATACAAATCCTCCTTGTCTTTGTATAATATACCATTTTTTTTGAGCTTTGTCTTTTCAATATGATAGAATGATACTAGCAAATAAAGGAGATATGAATCATGAGAATGAAAGAACCTTATGAGGCTTATTTAGATGATTATGATATTTTAAATGTGTATATGTCCAAGAACTTTTTTAATGGAAGCAGTCGCATCTTCCATTTAAAAGATACACAAGATCACATTATTCCTTTGACTATTCAATCAATGAGCGATCTATATAACGGATATACGCATTATCGATTATCGATTAATGGGATGATCAATGTTGGTGAGGAATATACGTTATATGATGAGCACTGTAAACGAGCTGTTTGTCATTATTCGCATATTGTCAAAACCAATCGATTTAACGATGAATTCTTTTATGATGGAAATGATCTTGGATGCTTATATGCTCCAGCTGTAACGACATTTAAGCTTTGGTCTCCAGTGGCTTATCGTATTCAGCTTTGTCTAGAATCAGATGGTAAACGTGAAATCTATGAAATGGAGAGAAAAGATAGAGGGATCTATGAGGTTCGTGTCAACAAAAATATTTCAGGTTATCATTATACATTTATGGTGCGAACCAATGGTCAATGGAATGAGACCATTGATCCATATTCTTCTTTCTGTAACCAAAATGGTTTGGCCAGCGTGGTAGTTGATCCAAATACTTTGTCTATACCACAAAAAATCAAATTAAAACCAATGAAAAAAGCAACAGATGCGATCATTTATGAAGCGAGTATCCGTGATATGACATCACAAGCCAATATTGGTGTTGATCATCCAAAAAAATTTGTAGGATTTACGGAAGAAAATGAAAAAACGCGTGCTTTAAATACCGGTTTTTCGTATTTGAAAAGTCTTGGTATCACACATGTTCAACTTTTACCGGTATTTGATTTTGGCAGTGTTGATGAAGTGTATCCAAATATCTTTTATAACTGGGGCTATGATCCAGTGGCGCATCGCTGCCTGGAAGGGTATTATTCCACCAATCCTAAAGATGCACTATGTCGAGTAGAAGAGTTTGCTCAACTCGTTCAAAATTGTCATATGGCCGGTATACGAGTGAATTTGGATCTTGTATTCAATCATGTCTATGAGAAAGAAAATTATCCTTTAGAAAAACTCGTTCCAGATTATTATTTCTTGATGAATCAACAAGGAGAGTTTTCCAATGGCAGTTATTGCGGCAATGACATTGATACCCAGCAAAGGATGTCACATAAATATTTTGTCGATACTTGTAAGCGAATCGTGGAATGGTTTGATGTAGATGGATTCCGTTTTGATTTGATGGGAATCTTAGATGTTGATCTTGTGAATGAAATTGAGCAGGAGTGTCGTAAGCTAAAACCTGATTTTATGGTCTATGGCGAAGGATGGAACATGCCTAGCTTTTTGTCGGAAGATCGTCGAGCAAGTCAATTAAATCAACATAAGATGGAACATGTAGGTCATTTCAATGATTATTTTAGAGAGCATATTCGAGGCTCGAATGGCGAATTAGAAAGAAAAGGGTATTCGAATGGCGCTGTTGAAATGATTGAAGCGGCTTCTCATGCCTTATGTGGTTGTGTAGATATTGGATATTATGACAACATGGAAAAGACAATCAATTATGTAGAGTGTCATGACAATCATACGTTATGGGATAAAAACAGGGTTTGTTGCCGAGAAGAAGGAAGAGAAATACGAGAAAAACGTCAAGTTCTTGCCAATGCGATGGTGTTGTTAGCACAAGGAGTTCCTTTTCTTCACGCTGGGCAGGAATTTGGTCGTACCAAACAAAATCTAAGCAATTCTTATAATCGAAGTGATAATTATAACTGTATCGATTATCAAAGACGAGATATTCATATTAAAATCGTGAATGATACTAAAAAGCTCATAAGTATTCGTAAAGAACATGAATGTTTCCGTTTAAGTACAAAAGAAGAATTGGAAAATGTATCATTTAATGATATCGAAGGTTCAGCTTTGGTTTATTATACTAAGAAAGATGATGATAGCTGTGGTGTCATTTTTAATCCAACGAATCGTTATTTTAACTATGATCTTAATGCCGATGCAAGGATCTTGTTTGACAATGGACAATGCAATTCCAGCAATACCAACAAGATATTGGTAGCTCCGTACAGTGTTATTGTTTTTAAATTTTAAGCTTAAGCATAAATAAACTTGATGAATTTTTGTGTAAGATTTATAATAGATAAAACTTAAGAAAAGGAGACGTTTATGGCAAAATTTTTTGAAGAACCATCAAGAACTTTTAGCGAGTATTTATTGATTCCAGGTTATACATCTGAGGATTGTACCCCTGATCGAGTGAGTTTAAAAACTCCAATCGTTAAATTTAAAAAAGGGGAAGAACCTTCTTTGAGCATGAATATCCCTATGGTATCGGCTGTAATGCAGGCTGTCAGTGGAGAGGAAATGGCATGCGCATTGGCTAGAGAAGGTGGAATCAGTTTTATCTTTGGCAGCCAGTCTGTTGAAAGCCAGGCGGCTATGGTTAGAAAAGTAAAAGCGACAAAAGCTGGCTTTGTAGGCAGTGATTCAAATATTTCTCCAGAGGCAACACTTGCCGATGTAATTGCCCTTAAAGAAAAAACAGGTCATTCTACGATGGCAGTGACAGATAATGGGGAAGCGGATGGAAAACTTGTAGGTATCATAACAAGTCGTGACTATCGCATCAGCCGAATGGATAAGGCAACAAAAGTCAAAGAATTTATGACACCATTTGAAAAATTGATCGTAGGTAAAGAAGATATTTCATTATCTGAAGCAAATGATTTGATTTGGGATCATAAATTGAACCAGCTTCCAATCGTAGATGATGAACAACATTTAAAAGCGTTTGTGTTCAGAAAAGATTATGAATCACATAAGGATAATCCAAATGAACTATTGGATGCGGATAAACGCTATATCGTTGGTGCTGGTATCAATACACGTGATTATGAAACACGTGTTCCTGCTCTAGTAGATGCTGGTGTAGATATTTTATGTATTGATTCAAGTGAAGGATATTCTGCATGGCAGGCAAATACGATCAAATGGATTCGCGAAAAATACGGAGATACAGTAAAAGTTGGTGCCGGAAACGTTGTGGATGAAGAAGGATTTAGATTCCTTGCCGAAGCTGGAGCAGACTTTGTTAAAATTGGAATCGGTGGTGGTTCTATCTGTATCACGCGCGAACAAAAAGGAATTGGACGTGGACAGGCTACTGCTACATTGGATGTAGCTCGTGCTCGTGATAAATACTTTGAAGAAACAGGTATTTATGTTCCAATCTGTAGTGATGGTGGTATCGTGCATGATTATCACATCACATTGGCACTTGCCTTTGGTGCAGATTTTGTAATGCTAGGAAGATATTTTGCCCGCTTTAAAGAAGCACCAAATAAGATCGTCAGTGTAAATGGAAATTACATGAAAGAATACTGGGGCGAAGGTAGTGCTCGTGCTAGAAACTGGCAGCGCTATGATGTTGGTGGAGAAAATAAGATGTCTTTTGTCGAAGGTGTTGACTCTTATGTTCCATATGCTGGAAGCTTACGCGATAATGTAGGTCTAACTCTATCTAAGATTCGCCATACAATGTGTAACTGTGGATGCTTAACGATCCCAGAACTTCAAAAAAATGCCAAAGTTACTCTTGTGTCAAGTACAAGTATCGTAGAAGGTGGCGCACACGATGTTGTTGTGCGTGATGAACACTTTGATGCAAAAGTAAAATAATGTAGATAAGATCAGGCAATTGTCTGATCTTTTTATTTTGTTTATAAATAGTTGAATGGGCAACTTTTGCATGATAAACTATGACTAATTGAGGAGAATATATGGCTAGACAGAATGATTTGTTGATGGACATCAGCATTTTATATCGCAGTACTCAAAAATATTATGATAAAAAACTTGCAAATCTATCTTTAACTTATGCACAATTGCCAATCTTGATCGCCATTTATGAAGAAGAGGGAATATCAATGCAAAAGATTGCCTTAGATGGTGGATATGACAAGGGAACGATCACAAAAAATGTTCAAAAATTGGTCAATTTAGGTTATGTTATTGTACAGTCTTCAATCAAAGATAAACGAGCAAAAGAATTATATACGACCGATAAGACCAAAGAAGTTATGAATCAGATTTACAGCATTCGAAGAAATTGGTGGAAGCACATCATTCAATCGATTCCTTCTAAAAAAATCGAAGAGTTTTCTTATTTATATGAAGATATGGCTGAAAACGCAAAGGTCTTCGCGGATAAAGATGATGAACAGGTTCAGTTTTTCGATCATCAGAAAGTGGATTTGAGTTTTTATACAGATAAAGTTTCGACTGTCTTGAGTACAGCAGGTTGTAATTTTCGCTGTAAACACTGTACGAAACGCAATCTGATTTTCTTAAACGAAAATCGTATGGAGCTAAACCTGGAAGATATCAAGAATTTTTTAGAAAAACGTAAAGATATATATGATGCCGTTTGTCTTAAGGAACCAGAACCTTTGATGCACGAAGAACTTGCACCTTTTTTAAGATATGTAAAGAAACTTGGATATCTTGTGAAGATTCAAACGAATGGATCGTATCCAGATCGACTTAAATCATGGATCGATCAAAAATTGATTGATTTTGTGAGCCTGGATATTAAAAATGCTCCTTCTTATTATGGAGAAACGATTGGTATTCCAAATTTTAATACCGATATTATTACAAAATCGATCGAAATCTTAAAAAAAGGTCAAATCGATTATGATATTACGATTACTTTGATCAAAGAATTACATGATACCAACCGTTTAAAGGAAATGGCAGGATGGCTTAAAGGGGTAAAACAAGTGACTTTGATGTCAAATCCATCGACCATGGTTGAAAATTATCATGCCTTTGATCAAAACGAAATGAATGAAGCTTTACATATTTTTAAAGCGTTTATACCAAATATACAAATAAAGGGGGAAGCATATGTTTCAGGTAGAGAAACGTGATGGAAAACTTGTATCTTTTGATATCAATAAAATAAAGGCTGCAATTAAGAAAGCTTTTTCATCTTTGAAACTGGATACGGATGATTCGATCATTGATTTGCTTGCCTTACGCGTTACTTCCGATTTTCAAGACAAGATCAAAAATCATGCGATCCAAGTCGAAGAAATTCAGGATAGTGTTGAAAAGATATTATCAGAAACTGGATATTATCAAGTGGCAAAGGCCTATATCCTGTATCGTAAACAAAGAGAAAATGTGCGAGATATTTCCAATACGGTCAAAGACTACAAAAATATTGTAGATTCGTATTTAAGTCAAAGTACCGCAAAGAAAAAAGAGGGATCCCTTGAATTATATTCTGTAGGTGGCTTGATCTTATCCAATTCAGGAGCGATCACACAAAATTATTGGTTAAATGAGGTTTATGATGAACAGATTTCTCAGGCGCATTTAAATGGAGATATTTATATCCATGATCTAGATATGTTAACGGCTGATCGAGCAGGATGGTCTTTACACCAGTTCTTATTGGAAGGCTTAGGTGGTGTTAAGGAAAATGTTACATCGAGACCGGCTAAACATTTATTTGCCCTGGTAAATCAACTAGTCAACTTTTTAGGGATCATGCAAAATGAATGGGCAGGGGCTCAAAGCCTTACAGGATTTGATACATATTTGGCGCCATTTATCAAAGTGGATGGTTTAAGTGAGAATGAAGTACACAAATGTATTGAAACGTTTATATATGGAGTGAATATTCCCAGCCGCTGGGGAACACAGTCACCTTTTTCCAATATAGGCTTTGACTGGGTCGTTCCTGAAGAGTTAAAAGATACTCCTTGTATCGTAGGAGGACAACCTCAAAATTTTACATATAAAGATTGTCAAAAAGAGATGTGTATGATCCAAAAAGTGTTTTTGGATATCTTGATTCATGGCGATCAGACAGGAAGAGGTTTTAAATTTCCAATTCCTACGATTTCAATTACAAAAGATTTTGATTTTGAAAATGGAGAAAACAATGATTTATTGTTTGAATTGGCAGCAAAATATGGAACCCCTTATTTTGCCAACTGTATTGCGACAAATAGAAGACCTATTGATTTAAGAGAAAGCTTTGATAATGAGTTTAAAGAAGATATCCTGATCAATAAATCAGGTGGGTTGTTTGCCTATGGAGAAAATACCGGTAATATTGGTACAGTCACGATCAATATGCCTCGAATTGCATATTTATCGGAAAATAAAGAGGATTTCTTTCAAAAATTAGATTATCTTATGGATCTTTCGGCCAGAAGTTTACATGTTAAACGACAAGTGCTGGATAAGTTTTTAAATGGTGGTCTTTACCCATATACAAAGCGATATATTCAAACGTTTGATCATCATTTTTCAACGATTGGTTTGATTGGAATGAATGAAGCAGGTATCAATGCCAAATGGCTTCAAGCTTCTTTGTTGAAAAGGGAAACACAGGATTTTTGCGAAGAAGTTCTTTTACATATGAAGAAACGTTTGTTGGAGTATCAACACGAATATCATGAGTTATTTAACTTAGAGGCAACACCAGCTGAACATGTGACGTATCGTTTTCAGAAAAAAGATCATATGCTGTATCCAGATATTCAGGCGGATCAATATTATACAAATTCAGCAATCCTTCCTGTTGATGCTAAGATCGATGTCTTTGAAGCATTGGAAATTGAAGAGAGATTTCAATCCTTATACACAGGTGGAACAGTATTTGATGTGTATTTGAATAAGCGCATCTTTGATTCAAAGGCAATCAAAAATTTAATCAAATTGATATGTACTAAATATAAAGTGTCTTATTTTACTCTTTCTCCAGCTTACTCCATTTGTAAAGAACATGGATATATCAACGGAAAACAATCAACTTGTCCTGTATGTGGCAAGAAAAGTGAAGTCTGGGCAAGAGTAAGTGGATACTATCGACCTGTAGATCGTTGGAATGATGCCAAGAAACAGGAGTTTGAAAAAAGAAATGATTACAATATAGGATAAGAGGAATGGTTATGGAAAGAATAAAAAGTTTTTGTGTGGATCATACGAAGTTAAAAAAAGGTGTATATATCTCGCGTGTGGATGATACTTTGATTACATATGATATTCGTATGTGTGAACCTAATGTGGATACACCACTTGATCCCAAAGCTGCTCATACGATTGAACATATAGGAGCAACTTTATTAAGAAATGGAAAATATGCCGATAAGATTATATATTTTGGACCTATGGGATGTATGACGGGTTTTTATCTGATCATTAAAGATCTATCATTTGAAACAGTCATTGATGTCATCAAAGAAGTGTTTCAAGAAATTGCCTGCTGGGATAAAGAGATTCCAGGTGCGAAAAAAGAAGAGTGTGGAAATTATACATACATGGATCTTGAAAAAGCTAAAGAATCCAGCCAATTCTTTATTGATTCCAATTGGGAACATGAATACCATTTATTGTAAAAGTATTGGAGGATCGTTATGACAAGACGTGCAGGTATACTAGCTCCAGTATCTACGCTTGGTGGAGCACATGGAATTGGTGATTTTGGAAAGAGTGCTTATGAGTTTGTAAATTTAATTAAAAAAGCAGGATTTAAAGTTTGGCAGATCCTTCCTTTAAATCCTGTTGGATATGGGAATTCACCTTATCAGCCATATTCTTCCTATGCAGGAGATGAAATCTATATTTCTCTGGAATTGCTTGTAGAATGGGGCTTATTAAAGAGCGAAGAAATCGATGAGTATCTAGAAGAAGGAAGTTCGATTGATTATCCAAAGGTAAGGTCTTTTAAAGAAACTTACTTACATATGGCCTTTGAAAGATGCATGGAAACAGGTATTGAAAGAGATGGATTCCATTATTTCAAAGAAAAACATCCATGGTTATTTAATTATGCTGCCTTTATTACATTGAAGAAAAAACATGATCTGAAATGTTGGCTGGAATGGCCTGTTGAAGAGCAGGAATGGCCAGACACATATCAATATGATATTGAACAACATCGACCACAATTGGAGTATGAGATGTTTGTCCAGTATGTCTTCTATAGACAATGGTTTGATCTAAAAAAATATGCCAATGAAGCAGGCATAGAAATTGTTGGAGATATCCCCATTTATGTCGGAATTGATTCGGCAGATGTTTGGACGAATAAAAAATGTTTCTTATTAGATGAGAAATACAATCCAACATATGTAGCCGGTGTACCACCGGATTACTTTAGTAAAACTGGACAAAGATGGGGAAATCCAATCTATGACTGGGAATATTTAAAAGAAACGGATTTTCAATTCTGGATCGATCGTTTGATCTGGAGTACATTTTTATTTGATATTGTTCGAATCGATCATTTTAGAGGGTTTGATACATATTGGAAGATTCCAGTTAGCTGCCCAACCGCAGAAATTGGAGAATGGGTCGAGGCTCCTGGATATGAATTATTTGATATGATTAATAAAAAGATTCCTGATATACATATTGTAGCAGAGGATTTAGGCGATTTAAGAGAAGAAGTTTTTGAATTAAGAGATCATTATGGTTTAAGTGGAATGAAAATCGTTCAATTTGAATTGGATCCATATGAATCCAATAATGATTTTAAAGAAACACAGAATACGATCGTTTATACAGGAACTCACGATAATCAAACTTTAGTAGGATGGTATAAAAATTTATCTTCCTATCAGAAAAGAAAGATTTCACAAAAATTTAAAAAGTATAAAGAAAGAAAATGTACGGATCGAATCATTCATGCAGTTTTTAACAGTGTAGCTGATCTTGTGATCTTTCCTGTTCAAGATTTATTGGCTTTAGATGATGCAGCAAGAATCAATACACCAGGAACTGTCGGGTCACCAAACTGGGAATGGAGGTTAACATCTTTTGATGAATTAAAAACGGTTCTTCCAGTTTATAAAAAACTGATCCAGAAATCTAAGCGAAAAGGAAATAATCTGACAATTCCAAATTAATTGTGTTAGAGTAAATTATAACGGGGATGTGAGAGTATGAGTAAGATAGCTTTGATGTGCGATTCAAGCGCAGATATTACAGAACAGGAAGCAAAAGAATTAGATATTCATGTATTAAGAATGCCTATTGTTATAAAAGATAAAGAATATATTGAAGGTGTAAACATTGATGATTCTATGATCATTGAAGCTTTAAACAATAATGAAAGTGTAAAAACGTCACAACCATTGCTTGGGGATATGGTCAAAATGTGGCATGATTTATTGGAAACATATGATGAAGTTTTCTACTTGCCTTTGACATATGCCTTGTCTGGTACTTGTAATATTGCCTTGCAGGCGGCAAAAAATTTTGATGGAAAAGTAACTGTTGTCAATTCAGAGTTTGTTTGTTATCCGGTTATCAAGATGTTATTGACGGCACGAGAAATGTTTAAAAAAGGATATACTACAGCCCAGGTCAGAGAAAAAATTGAGACTGAAGGAAATATGTTGGCAGCTTTGATTCCTGAAAACTTAACGACATTAAAAAATGGGGGACGTATTTCTCCTGCGGCGGCAAGTCTAGCCGGATTGTTAAAGATTCAACCTATTCTATGTGTTGATCATGGTGCAATCGATGTTGTTGCCAAAGTACGTACTTTAAAGAAAGCATATATTCAAGGTATTGAATATGTTACTAAAGGGGTTAACCCCGCTGATTATGATTGGATGATCATTGATGCAGACAATCGTAAGATGAGCGATGAGCTAAAGGTAATGTTAGAAGAAGCTGTCCATCAACCTGTGGAACAGCATGAATTTAAAGCTATTATCATGTCGCATACAGGGCAGGGAACCATTGGTTTTGGAAGAATCAAGAAAATTAAATATTAAATAGAAAAAGCGCTCAAAAGCGCTTTTCATTTCGATTCATATAGATTCGCGCCAAAGAAAAAAATAACCATAGAATCAGTTGAAATACAAGATAAGGTCCTCTTAAACCGCAAATTATATACTCAAAGATAAATCCGGCTATATTGAAAATTAAAAAGAAGAGTAGTTCATGTTCATTATCAAGAAGCTTTCTAGATGTCATGATCAATAACAACATTATGATAATTGAAAAAATCATATTTAGAATTGGATTCATTATATTCTCCTTAAATAATTGTGTTTAAGCTGCAAAAGTATTTAGAATGATCTTAGGATAGAATTTTTTTCAATGATCTTTTTGATTGTATAGGCTTCTTCTTCATCCTTGTGATAGATATCTATATTAAAGCCTGTTTTTCTGTCTGATATATATGTATATATGCTGCCTTGATTGTTCCATCTTTTAAGGTGACCTTTAAACCTACATAAAAAGTGGCTTCATTGTTTCGCGAAAGGATGTTGTTCCAGCTAGAACTCAATGGGTAAATAGTTTAGGCTCTCCTTTAAAAGATTCTTGTTGATTCAGTACATCAATTTTAGATATATCAGAATAATTAATACTACCTTTGTCGCCAATCAAAATATTACATCTCTTATTGTCATCGTCGAAATCAATACATTTAAAACTTTTCTGTAACATTAAAATCATTCAATTTATGAATTAAATGTTATCTTTATTTAATTATACAGTATCGTTTCACTAAAGTGGATAAATACCACATTTGTTTATATATAATTCGTTATTTGGGCACATCAGATATGAAAGTTGGTTACCCATTTATAATGTTTCTGTATTTTACTTGCGAGATTTGAAGTTTTGACTATAATGTAAAATATGAATGAAGATAAAGTAATTGAACAGATCGCTAGACCGATCATTGAACAGTTAAAAAAGTTGGATAATTCTGAAATCCAGAAAAAATGGAATCAGATTCCAAAGATTCATTTTGTGCGTGATGATGGAATGGAAGGCCCTTTAGTTATTGATGGTGTTGAAATCAATGATGAATTCATTGAAAAATTGGAGGCTTATGTACAAGAAGAATTGGAAATGTTAGAAAAACCAACAATTTTACATTAGTGCTTGCATTTTTGAAATTTATGTTGTATTATAAATAAGCTTTCAGGAAAACGCGGGTGTGGCGAAATTGGCAGACGCACCAGACTTAGGATCTGGCGCCTTCGGCGTGGGGGTTCGAGTCCCTTCACCCGCACCACTTGAAAATCGGAGCAGCAATCGCTGTTCTTTTTTTTATAGGTATTAATATGTTGAATATAGAAGATGTAAAAAGTAAACAAAAGCGGAAAAATCAAACCTTATTTGATCGTAACTCAACCTGTCTACAACCTTTATTAGAAGAGATACGAAAGTATCCGCATAAGACTTTGACATTATGGGCTCTAACATGTGCGCAAGTTCCGGCAAATGAATTAAATCAACTTTTAACAAATGATGACCGAGTAAAGATTGCACTCGATTTATGTACAAAATGGATGCAAGGTCATGTTAAGATGCCGCAGGCAAAAAAAGCTTTGTTATCCGTTCATGCGATTGCCAAAGAAACAGATGATGCATATATCAAAGCTTTGGCACATGCGATTGGACAAGCTTGTGGATCGGTTCATGTAGAAACACATGCGTTTGGACTTGTGATGTATGAAATGACTTCGATTGTCATTAAATATGGCATCGATGATTGTATTCCTTATTTAGAAGAAAAACTGGAATACTATCAGAAAATGTTAGTTGAATGCGATTATAGAATTAAATATGAAGAATTAGAATGGGCGTCTTTTTTAAAAGTGGATCATCCTAAAAATAAAGAACAATTATTGTTTGAGAAGACACAAAAGAGATGATGATCTTATTATCTTTTTTCTTTTAGCAAAAATATCCGAAATATAGTATAATAAGGGCATAAAAGGTTGCAAACGAAAGCCAAACATGCTAGAATATTCGAGAAAGAAATGGAAAGATAGAAGCACCCCTTCTCACCTGATGTCCAAAGGACATGGGTTCACAGCCAATTCAATTATGAATTTGTGAAATTAATGGGTGCCTTTGTGTGCCCATTTTCTTTGTTTAGAAAAAGGTAGGTGTCGAATATCAATAACAGAAAAGTTGCCCCAAACAATGTCAATGATGATTTGTTTAATGAGAAGATTCCATTTAAAGAAGTGTTAGTCATTGATGTAGATGGAACTCAGTTGGGCGTTATGTCAAAAAAAGAAGCATTGGACATTGCATACAAACAAAATTTAGATTTGTTATGTGTTGCACCGAAAGCTCGTCCAGCCGTATGTAAGGTCTTAGATTATGGCCGTTATCACTTTGAACAGCAGAAGAAAGCCAAGGAAGCTAAACGTAAACAGCATGTTGTTGAAGTTAAGTCTTTACGCTTATCACCAATCATTGATACGCATGATTTTGAAACAAAATTACGTCATGCGACAAAATGGATCGAGGCAGGAATGAAGGTAAAAGTTGATATGCGATTCCGAGGTCGTTTGATCACTCGAGTTGAGGTTGGAAAGAAGATCATGAATGACTTCTTGGAAGCTATGAGCGAAATTGCAGTAGTTGAGAAAAAGCCTCAGCTGGAAGGAAATACGATGTCAACAGTGTTGGCACCAAAGAAGAAATAACAAAGGAGGATAAGAATATGCCTAAAATGAAGAGCCACAGAGGATTAGCAAAACGTGTTAAAAAAACAGGAAGTGGAAAATTAAAGAGATCTCATGCTTATACATCTCACCGTTTCCACGGAAAAACTAAAAAGCAAAGACGTCATTTAGCAAAACCAACAACTGTACATGCTACTGACTACAAACGTATCAAGGATATGTTAGTGAAATAAGGGAGGATTAAACAATGGCAAGAGTAAAAGGTGGAACTGTTTCACGCGCTCGTAGAAAACGCGTATTGAAATTAGCCAAAGGATATTTTGGTTCAAAACACACATTATATAAAACTGCAAATGAGCAGGTAATGCATTCTTTCAAATATGCATACAATGATCGTCGTAAATTAAAAGGGAATATGCGTAAGATCTGGATCGCTCGTATCAATGCAGCTGCACGTATGAACGATTTATCTTATTCACGTTTAATGCATGGACTTAAATTAGCTAACATTTCTATCAACCGTAAAATGTTAAGTGAAATGGCTATCCATGATGCTGAAAGCTTCACTAAATTATGTGATGAAGCAAAAGCTGCTTTAAACGCTTAATTGTTGTTCAATTGAGATGGAGAAATCCATCTCTTTTTTTTGTTTTGTAAGTTAGTTTTAACAAACTTTATGTTGACATCTCTTACTTGTTAGAGTAAACTAACTAGTGTTAGATAAAGCTAACAGGAGGTAACTATGATGCCATTAACATTTGCCGATACGAATCATGAATATGTGATTCAACGAATTACAGGTCAGGATAAAGTTAGGGTGCATTTGAAAAATCTTGGCTTTGTTGAAAATGAAACAGTTTCTGTAATTCAAAGTATTCAAGGAAACCTGATCGTCGAAATTAAAGGTGTTCGAATAGCCCTCGATAAATCGTTAGCGAATCGAATCATGGTTTAACAAAGAGAGGATGAAGAGTATGAAGTTGTTAAAGGACTGTAAGCCTTCGGAAACGGTCGTGGTTAAAAAAATCACTGGTGCTGGTGCGACTAAACGTCGCATCATGGATATGGGAATTACCAAAGGAGTAGAAATACACATCCGTAAAGTGGCTCCTTTAGGAGATCCTATTGAGTTAAATATTCGTGGATATGAATTATCTCTGCGCAAACAAGATGCACAGATGATTGAAGTAGAATAGGAAAGGGAAGTTGTATGGAAATCAAAATTGCATTAGCCGGTAACCCGAATAGTGGTAAAACGACTTTATTTAATAATTTAACTGGTTCAAGACAACGTGTCGGGAACTGGCCAGGGGTGACTGTAGAGAAAAAAGAAGGACCATTAAAAGGTACGAATGATGTCACGATTCAGGATTTACCTGGAATTTACTCGTTATCACCATATTCTTTAGAGGAAGTTGTTTCGCGAAACTATTTAGTTAATGAAAAACCAGATGCTATTTTAAATATTATAGATGGAACAAATATTGAACGTAACTTGTATTTGACAACTCAATTATTAGAACTAGGAATTCCTGTTGTTGTTGCGGTCAATATGATCGACTTGGTCGAAAGAAATGGGGACAAGATAGATTTAAATCGCTTATCTCAAGAATTGGGTTGTCCTGTAATGGCTGTTTCTGCTTTAAAAGGAAAAGGAACAAAAGAAGTGGCTGCCAAAGCGATAGAAGTGGCTAAAAAACATCAAGTTGCACCAATACCAGAGATCTATGACAAAACTGTCATGTCGGCTTTATCGAAGATTGAATCGGAACTTCAAATGCAAATTGATGACTCAATGGTGCGCTGGTATTCGGTTAAAGTATTTGAAAGAGATGAAAGAATTGATGAATTCTTAAAATTAACAGATGAAAAGAAAGCTAAGATTGAACCAATAATCAAAAAGGTAGAAGAGACATTGGATGATGATGCAGAAAGTATCATTACTTCACAAAGATATGATTATATTGGAACAATTGTCCAACATTCTGTGAAGAAAAAAGGTTCTAAACATGAATTATCTGTTTCGGATAAGATCGATAAAATAGTCACAAACCGTATCTTAGCTTTACCAATCTTCGTCTTGGTTATGTATGTTGTATACACCATTGCGATGGGAGGTACTTCTATCTCGATTGGTACAATGGGTACGGATTGGGCAAATGATGTTCTTTTTGGAGAAATCGTGCCAAACTTCTTTGGAGGAATTTTAACATCATTACAAGTAAATGATGTTTTATATGGCTTGATCATGGATGGAATTATTGGAGGTGTTGGAGCCGTTCTAGGATTTGTGCCTCAGATTTTAGTTCTGTTCTTATTGTTATCTATCATGGAAGATGTTGGATACATGTCTCGTGTGGCGTTTATCATGGACCGTATCTTCCGTCGATTTGGCTTGAGTGGAAAGAGCTTTATTCCAATGTTAGTTGCTACCGGGTGTGGTGTTCCAGGAATAATGGCAAGTCGTACGATTGAACAAGACCGTGATCGCAAGATGACGATCATGACAACAGGCTTTATTCCTTGTGGGGCAAAGATGCCAATCATAGGTTTATTTGCTGGTGCTGTTTTTGGAGGTAGTTCTTTAGTCGCAACGAGTGCTTTTGTGATTGGAATTGCAGCTGTGATCATCAGTGGTATCATTTTAAAGAAATTTAAAGCTTTTGCTGGAGAGCCTGCTCCATTTGTTATGGAATTGCCAGCTTATCATTTACCAAGTGCAGGGAATGTATTGCGTGCAACCTGGGAAAGAGGATGGAGCTTTATTAAACGAGCAGGTACAGTTATCCTTTTAAGTTCTATTATTCTTTGGTTCTTACAAGGTTTTGGCTTTACCGATGGTCAGTTTGGAATGGTGGAAGATAATAATACTTCTTTACTTGCTAATATTGGAAATGCGATTGCATGGATTTTTGCTCCAATTGGCTGGGTCGGAGATATGGCTTGGAAGGCAACTGTTGCTACCTTTACTGGACTCATTGCTAAAGAAGAAGTGGTCAATACATTTGGTGTACTATATAACTTTAGTGAAGTCAGTGAAGAAGGAAATGAGATTTGGACTTTGATCGCTCAAGATTTTACTCCAATTGCTGCTTACAGTTTTATGATCTTTAACTTGTTATGTGCACCATGTTTTGCGGCAATGGGTGCTATTCGTCGCGAGATGAATAATACGAAGTGGACAATGGCTGCGATTGGCTACATGTGTCTATTTGCATATGTATCAGCTTTGATTGTATATCAATTGGTTGGTTTAGCTATTGGAGAAGTTGCTTTTAACTTCTGGACGATCGTTGCGCTTGCATTATTGATAGGAGTCATATATCTTTTATTTAGACCAGGTTATAAACCTAAATCAGAAGCTTTGGATCTAAAAGGAATGCAGACTGCAAAATAATATAAAAAAAGGGGGAATCATAGATGGGCGATGTTATAGTACTAATTGTTTTGGTCTTGATTGTTGGACTTGTCCTAAGATCAATGTACACACAACGCAAAAACCCCAAACAATGTACCGGTGATTGTACAACCTGCGGAACTTCGAGTTGTAAAATTGACTGGGATGCGATTAGAAAAGATATTCGGGAGCAAAAATAGGTTGCTCCCTTTTTTATTAAGGATATTACATGGATTAATTGAAATCTTTGGTTCTTACCATGCTTTTTAATATTTATCATTTTGTCAAAATCATAAAAATTAAATGGTAGAAATATCATTTTTTGATGTAAACTTATGGATAGGGAGTTGAAAAAATGAATCAAGAATACTTAAAGAAATATGCCAGACTGCTAGTGATAAGTGGTCTTAATGTTCAAAATAATCAAATTGTTGTTATTAAAAGTCCGCTTGAGGGATCCGGATTGGTTCATCATATCGTAGATGAATGTTATAAAGCGCATGCTAAAGATGTAATTGTTAAATATCAAGATGAGATCATTACACATAAACGATATCTTTATTCAGACCCAGAGGTTTTTAAAGACGTACCAGATTATGATGCAGAGTTTTATAATCAAACTTCAAAAGAAAAAGCCTGTTATCTTACTTTGGTTGGAGATGATCCGGATTTAATGAAAGATGTAGATCCTTCTCGCATGATGGATTATCAAAAAGCCTTTCGAGCTAAAACGAAACCATATCGCAATCGTTTAGATTATATGGAGTGTCAATGGTGTATTGGGGCTGTACCATCCTTAAATTGGGCAAAAAAGATTTATCCTGATCTTGATGATGAAGTTGCTATTGAAAAGCTATGGGATGCGATTTTTAAAGTATGTCGTATTGATGAAAAGGATCCAGTCGAAAACTGGAATCGACATCGTGCTTCTTTTGAGAAAAATGTTCGTATCTTAAATGAAATGGATATTGATCATTTCGTTTACACGAATTTGCTAGGAACCAATTTAAAAGTTGGTATGCCAGAAGATTATATATTTTGTGGAGGAGGATCGTATTTAAACGATGGAACATATTATTTTCCAAATATACCGACGGAAGAAGTCTTTAGTATGCCACATCGCTTACAAGTGAATGGGCGTTTAGTTGCTTCCATGCCTTTAGTGTATAATGGAAATCGTATTGAAGATTTCTGGTTTGAGTTTAAAGATGGAAAGGTTATAGATTTCGATGCCAAAATGGGAAAAGATGTATTAGAAAATCTTTTGAATGCAGATGAGGGAGCACGCTATCTAGGGGAAATTGCGTTAGTTCCATATTCATCTCCAATTAAGAGTTTAGATACATTGTTTTATGAGACTTTGATCGATGAAAATGCATCCTGTCATTTTGCCTTGGGCCAATCATATCCTGAATGTATTAAAGAAGGATTGAATCAAACGGATGAAGAATTAAAGGAAAGAGGAGCCAATCAATCTTTGATTCATGTTGATTTCATGGTTGGAACGAAAGATTTACAAATCAAGGCTATTACAAGAAACAATCAGGAAATAGATGTTTTTACGCAAGGGAATTTCAGTTTAGAATTTGACTAAACTGTAGAAAAACTATAATATAAATATATTAGGGGGAAGTGTCATGCCAAATGAAACAAAAGATAAAACAACATTGGAAAAACTAAAAGAATTGCAGGAAAACGATACGATATCTTCTCTTGACTTTGAAGAGCCAGAATTAAAAACATTTGATGTTACAAATATTTTTGAAATAGATGATGAACAAAAAAAGCCAGAGAAGAAAAAGTTTACTTTTGGCAAACGAGCAAATCGCCATGCAAGCCAAGTAAAGATCAAAACGAATGAGTTCGATAATACTCAGCCAATTATTGAAGATATACGATTCTCGCAAGAATTAAAAGATATAGAAGGCGATTCGCCATCAGAACCAGAAGAAGTTGTAGAAAACCAACCAGAACCTGTTCAAGAACAACCTCTTGAAAAAGAAAATATACCAGAAGAAACAGCCAAACCAGTTATTGAAGATAAAGAAGTGGTTGAAGAAGTTATCACTTCAGAAGTAGTCGAAACACCAGAAACTATTGAAGAAGATGTCGAAGAAGTAGAAGAATTTGAAGAAACTGAAGACATCGATGAAGAACTTGAAGAATATGATGAAGAAGACGAAGTAGAAGAGGAAGAAATCAATGATTCCGACGAAACAGAGGCAGTCTTTAATGAAGAGGAAGATGAACTTTTCATGGAAAAGAAAAAATTCCTTTTATCTCAATATCAAAAACAAGAAGCGTATTTGGAACAAAAATCCAAAGAAGGGTACCATTTTGTTCGTCATGTAGGAAAGAAATTCTATTTTATCCAAGGGGAACCGGCAGACTATTATTATTCGATCAATTATTTTGCCGAAGAACCGGATGCTGACCAGTGGCGTGAATGGGAACAGGATGGATGGAAACTAGTAAGTCGTTCACCAGCTAAGAAAAAACGTGAAGCTGGATGGTTTATCTTTAGAAATACAGAGCGTAAAGGGGAGTATCGCAAAGAAATTGATAATGAAGAGGAAAAATATCGATTCTATCGCAAATATTCAAATTCATGTCGTTCTACGATGTTCTTGATCTTTATGTGTATGGCAATGTGTGCAGTTGCTGCTTATCTGCAGTGGGTGTTTAGAGGATATCTATGGGGATTTGCCTTGTGTGGTGTTGTATTCCTGATTTCCTTCATTGTCTTCTGTATGTATGGAAGAATGCTTAGAAATTCAAAGAAAACCGCAAGAATGTTACAGGCAAAACTTCGTACTAAAGAAAGACGTGCTGCTTTTTATGCCCAGCATTCTTTTGAAACAGATGAAACAGAAGAAGAATTGGATACAGATTGGAATACTTTGGAACAAACTTCGCAAACACAGAAATTACGTAGAAGAAGCAAATAGATGGTCAATAGATCATCTATTTTTTATTATGAAAATATTTTTCATATTTACATTGACATTTTCAAACATTTTCATTATATTATCCATATAGGCTGGGAAAAGAAATAGTAAGATAGTTATTTTTTTAAAGAGAGTTCTTGGCTGGTGAAAAAGAATAAAGAAGACTATCTGAACACATCTTGGAGCTATATGGGTGAATTGAGTAATCCATATCGGTCGTCACCGTTAAAAGACAAGAGTATGTTAGTACTTGATGAGGCAGATACCGTGAGGTATTTGTGAAAAAAGGTGGAACCACGTAAGTTAAACTTTCGTCCTTAGGATGAAAGTTTTTTTGTATAAATGGAGGTCAAATACATGAAAAAGATCTATTTACCATCGGGAATGCGAGACAATATCCTATCTGAAGCAAAGACAAAAAAAGAACTTCAAGATTGTTTTGAAAAAGTTTTTGAAAGCTATGGATATTCAAAAATCTACACTCCTTCGATTGAATTTTTTTCTACGTATCAAAACGCTTTTAGCAATCTAAATTCCAACAGCATGTACAAATTCTTTGATCAAGATGGAAATATCTTAAGTCTTAGAATGGATATGACAGTACCAATTGCCCGTGTTTGTGCAACAAAGTTTAAAGACTACCAACTCCCTCTTCGATTTTATTATTCCTGCAATGTTTTTAAAGTCAGAGAATCTTTTGCGGGAAAACGAAATGAAGTTACAGATTGTGGTGTTGAGTTGATCGGGCTGGATAAAAAAAGCGATGTAGAAGTCTTGATGTGTGCTTTTGATGCCATGAAGGCTTTAAATGTTAAGACATATGCTATTGAATGTGGTGATAGTGGCCTTTTTAAAAAGGCATGCAAATTATTAAATATGGAAGATGAAACCATCGAAAAACTAGCTGATTTGATCGATCGAAAATCAATGGTCGATCTAAAGCTCTTCTTAGATACGCTAAATTTAGAACCGAATCAAAAACGATTTATGATGGAACTTCCATTGTTGAATGGGGATGTCTCCATATTATCAAAAGCTAAGAAACTTTGCTTTGATGAAAGCTTAAAAGAAAAAATCGAAGAATTAGAAGATATATATACTTTACTAAGTAAACTAGACTATCACCGACATCTACGATTTGATCTAGGAAAAATTGCCCATCTAGATTATTATACCGGTCTTATCTTTGAAGGATTTGTTGAAGGAGTAGGTGTCAGTGTTTTAAGTGGTGGACGATATGATAAATTGCTTAGTAAATTTGGGATGGATGTTCCAGCTTGCGGCTTTAGTATAAAGATTGATTACCTGCTTGATATCATCAAACATTCAAGTAAAAAATCTTGTAAATTATTCTATCCACAAGACAAAGAAGTAGAGGCATTATTAATGGCTGCCAACTTGCGAAAAGAAAAAAATGTGGAATTAATACCATGGCAGAAAGAAAATATTTGGATCAAGGAGGAAGAGACGGATGTCATTATCGATAGCGTTGACGAAAGGTCGTCTTGAGAAAAATACAGTTGCATTGTTAGAACAATGTGGATATGGAATTGAATCATTAAAAGATAAGGGGAGAGCCCTTGTATTTCAAGATACAAAAAAAGATGTTCGTTATTTTTTAGTAAAATCGAATGACTGCATCACATATGTTGTTCATGGTGTCGCTGATCTAGGTATTGTTGGAAAAGATACGATCTTAGAGAATCCTCAAGATTATTATGAGATGTTGGATCTAGAATGTGGTAAATGTAAGTTTATCGTTGCCAGTCTTCCTGAAAATGATTTATTTCATAAAGTAGGGCATATAAAAATTGGGACAAAATATCCAAGTGTGGCAAAAGATTACTTTTTAAAAAGAAATATGGATGTTGAGATCATAAAGATCGATGGCTCTGTGGAACTGGCACCTATTCTTGGCTTGTGCGATGGCATTGTTGATATCATGGAAACAGGTACGACACTAAAAGAGAATGGTTTGGTTGTGTTGGATACAGTTCATGAAATTAGTGCTCGAGTAATCGTAAATAAAGCAGCATATAAATTAAAACGTGAAGAAATCATGAATGTACTACAAGATCTACAAAGGATGGTGAATCAAAATGTTAAAAAGGATCGATAAAAATAATAAGGAGCAGCTGCAGTCTTATCTGCAGAGTCGAAGTCAGGAAATTGAAAGTGATATTTTGATCAAAGTGTCTGAAATCATAAATGAAGTAAGAATGAAAAAAGAGGAAGCTTTAAAAAAATACACGTATCAATTTGATAAAATAAAGGTAGATACATTTAAAGTTACAGAAGAAGAAATTGATGAAGCGATAAAACAATGTGATCCTGCATTTATGGATGCCATGAAGCAGGCAAAAGAAAATATTACATTTTTCCATAAGGCACAGAAACAAAATGATTATATACTTCATAAAGAATATGGGATTTATCTGGGGCAGTGTATACGTCCGATCGAAAGTGTAGGAATTTATGTTCCTGGAGGAAGAGCACAATACCCAAGTTCTGTATTGATGAATGTAATTCCAGCTAAGGTAGCTGGTGTTCAAAGAATTGTAATGGTGACTCCACCGGATCCAAGTGGACAGATACATCCCAATATTGCCTATGCCGCAAAATTGGCCGGGGTTCATGAAATATATAAGGTAGGAGGAGCACAGGCGATAGCTGCTTTAGCTTATGGCACAAATGAAATTCCAAACGTTGATAAGATCGTAGGACCAGGGAATATCTATGTAGCTGCTGCCAAAAAATTGGTTTTTGGAAAAGTCGATATTGATATGATTGCTGGTCCAAGCGAAATCTTGGTCATTGCGGATAAAAATGCTGATCCAAAGTATGTTGCAGCGGATTTATTAAGCCAGGCAGAACACGATCCAATGGCCAGCTCAATTCTTTTAAGCAATGATGAAAATCTTATATCAAAGGTAAATTGTGAACTTGAAAATCAGATCGTAGGTCTTCCTAAAATGGATATTACTCAAAAAAGTCTTGAGAATTATGGAAAATCCATCCTTTGTGAATCAATAGAAGAATGCATTGAGATTGCGAATATGATTGCACCTGAACATTTAGAATTAATGGTTAATGAACCAATGAACTATCTATCGCAAATCAAAAATGCTGGATCGATTTTCTTAGGGTATTATACTTGTGAAAGCATAGGGGATTATTTTGGCGGAACCAATCATGTCTTACCTACAAATGGAACAGCTCGATTCTCAAGTGCTTTAGGAGTCGATAGTTTTATTAAAAAATCAAGCTTTCTACATTATTCAAAACAGGCAGTGCAAGCCTATGGACATCAAATTGAGACCATGGCTGTACAGGAAGGCTTACAGGCACATGCCAATGCGATCAAAGTAAGGATGAATAAATCATGAAAGATATCAAGAAATATAAAACGCATACACAACAAGGTATCTTACTAAATGCCAATGAGATGTCAGATAATTTATCTTCATCTATTTTAAAAGAAATCCAGGAGAAAATCGTAAATTTAGACTTCAATCGATATCCTGATAATGACTGTATACGACTAAGAGAGGCTTATAGCGCTTTATTAAACGTTCAAATTGAAAATGTTCTGGCAGGAAATGGTTCGGATCAAATTCTTGGATTGTTGATTGGATATTTTCTAAAAGAGGGAAAAACGTTATTGACCTTGGATCCAGATTTTAGCATGTACGATTATTATTGTGGTACTTATGATGCCAATTTACTTAAATACCCAACTAGAGATGATGGTAGTTTTGATGTAGAAAACTTTGTTCGCTATGCAATAGATAATAAGGTGGATATGATTCTTTTCAGCAACCCAAACAACCCTACAGGATTTCTGTTAACAAATGAAGAAATAAAAGTTTTGTTGAAACAATTGAATACTATCCCTGTTGTCATTGATGAAGCGTATGCTGAATTTGCCAAAGAAAGTGCAACTGAGCTGATTGATCAGTTCGATAACTTGTATATTACCAGGACCTTGTCAAAAGCTTATGCGTTGGCTGGAGCCCGTGTAGGATTTCTAGTTTCTAATGAAAAAAATATTGAACAGATCCATAAAGCAAATGTTCCATATGTGCTCAATTGTGTTTCTCAAATGATTGCGATGATTACCTTGAAACATGTTGAAGAATTTAGAAACAGGATCGAGTCTATAAAAAAGAAACGAGATGAATTAATTCATTCAAATTATAAATCCATTCATATTTATGATAGTCAGGCTAACTTTGTCAAAGTAAAGTGTAAAGATCTAAAAAAAATGTATGCATACTTTGATAAGAACAATGTGATCGTACGAAAATATGAAGGAAAAGATTATTTTCGTTTGACCATTGGAAATGATCAGGAATACAAACTGATCAAAAATATTTTTGATCAATATGAAAAGGAGGTGTAAGACAATGCGAAAGGCACATTTGGAAAGGAATACAAATGAAACAAAGATCAATTTAACATTAAATCTAGATGGAAGTGGTGAATCTCACATAGATACAGGGATCGGCTTTTTTGATCATATGTTGTCTTTGTTGGCTTTTCATTCAAACTTTGATATTGATTTAGTTGCTCAAGGGGATCTAGAGGTTTGTGATCATCATACGATTGAAGATTGTGGGATCGTTTTAGGTAAGGCTTTTAAGGAGGCTTTACAGGATAAAAAAGGGATTCGTCGTTATGGTTCTTTTACGATTCCAATGGATGAAACATTGTGCAATGTGACATTGGATTTAAGTTCTCGCAGTTATCTTGTTTATCATTGCGAACTTAAACGAGAAAGAGTAGGGAGTTTCTCCTGTGAAATGGTTGAAGAATTTTTAAGAGCGTTTGCGTTTAATGCGGGAATTACGTTACATGTTAATGTTTATTATGGAACCAATGATCATCATAAGATCGAAGCTATATTTAAAGCTCTTGGACAGGCTTTAAAACAAGCAGTTATCGTGGATGGTGATAAGATATTTAGTTCTAAAGGAGTGCTTGAAGGATGATTGCCATCATAGATTATGGAATGGGAAACTTGTATAACGTAAAAAATGCCTTGGATGCTCTAAGAGTAGATTCAATGATCACATCTAAAAAAGAAGATCTGCAAAAAGCAGATAAACTTATATTGCCCGGTGTAGGTGCCATGCAGGATTGTATGTTGAATCTAGAAAAAAGTGGTTTAAAAGAAACAATAATAGATTTCGTTTTACATCAAAAAAAGCCTTTATTAGGAATATGTTTAGGAATGCAGGCTTTGTTTGAATCAAGTGAAGAAAATGGACATACCAAAGGATTTGGGTTTATCAAAGGAAATGTGATCAAAATGGAGGATACCAATGTAAGAATTCCACATATTGGCTGGAATGATCTTCAGTTTGTAAAGGATATGCCTTTAAAAAATAAATTTTCAAAAGCACCTTTTGTCTATTATGTGCATTCTTATTATGCAAGTGATTATGACAAGGAAGATCTGGTCGCATATTCAGAATATGGAAATATGAAAATTTGTGGTGTGATCATGCATGGTCATGTTATGGGATGTCAATTTCATCCAGAAAAAAGTGCTGAAGATGGGTTAAAGATCCTAAAATATTTTGTGGAGGAATTTGTATGATAGTGATACCGGCAATTGATATTTTAGATGGTGTAGGTGTACGTTTATATCAAGGTAAGTATGAACAAAAAGATGTGGTAGCTTCCAGTGTTGAAGAGATGGCTTTATATTTTGCAAATATGCAAGCGCCTTATCTACATATGGTTGATTTAAATGGAGCCAAATCCGGAACCAGGGAGAATGCGAAGATCATTGTCGAATGCGCTAAGAAAATAGATATTCCCATTGAAGTAGGTGGAGGCATTCGCACGATGGAAGATATAGCTTTTTATCTGGAACAAGGAATTGCTCGTGTGATCCTTGGAACCTCCGCTTTAAAAGATAGGATGTTTTTAGAACAGGCTTTAAACCGTTATACCGATCGTATCGTAGTGGGTATAGATTGTAAAGATGGATATGTACAAGCACAGGGATGGCTGGAGTCCAGTGATGTATATTATCTTGATTTTGCCAAAGAAATGGAAAAATTAAATGTTAAGACCATTATTGTTACTGATATATCAAAAGATGGTACATTGGCAGGTCCAAATTATGAAATGCTGAAAAAATTACAGGAAACAGTCAACATAGATATTATTGCCAGTGGAGGTATCAAGAATATTGAACATATCAAGCGTTTAAATTCAATGCGTTTATATGGAGCAATTACGGGCAAGGCAATCTATGCAAAGACCTTAGATTTAAATGAAGCCTGGAAGATCTGCAAGGAGGGATGATATGCATACAAAAAGAATTATTCCTTGTTTAGATGTCAAAGATGGAAAGGTCGTTAAAGGAATTAATTTTGTTGGATTAAAAGAAGTTGGAGATCCAGTCCAACTTGCTAAACAATATTATGAACAGGGAGCTGATGAATTGGTATTTCTTGATATTACCGCCACACATGAGGCAAGAGATACGATGGTGGATGTGGTAAAACAAGTAGCCAAGGAAATCTTTATACCTTTTACAGTAGGTGGAGGGATACGAACCCTTGAAGATATTCAAAAAATGTTACATTCTGGTGCAGATAAAGTAAGTGTGAACAGTGCCGCAATCAAGGATTCAAATTTAATCAAAGAAGGTGCACGACTTTTTGGCAGTCAATGTATCGTTTTGGCAGTAGATGCCAAGAAGCGAGAAGATCAAAGTGGGTGGAATGTCTTTATTCATGGTGGACGAATTGATACAGGCTTGGACTTGATTGACTGGGTAAAACAGGCAACTGATTTAGGTGCCGGAGAAATCTTGTTGACAAGCATGGATGCAGATGGTACCAAGAAAGGCTTTGATATTGAACTTTGTAAAGCAGTTTCTAAAGAGGTTTTAGTTCCTGTTATTGCCAGTGGAGGATGTGGATCTTTAGAGCATTTTAAAGATGTATTTAAAGAAGAAGCTGCCGATGCAGCTTTAGCAGCCAGCTTATTTCACTATAATGAATTAACGATTTCCCAAATTAAGACATATTTAAAAGAAGAAGGGATCCCGGTACGAATATGATACAGATCGATTTTAAAAAGAACAATGGATTGGTGCCTGTAATCGTACAAGATGTTCATACCAATCAAGTACTGATGCTGGCGTACATGAATGAAGAAAGCTTGCGTTTAAGTATAGAAACAAAACTTGCGACCTATTACAGTCGCTCTAGAAAATCTCTTTGGATCAAAGGCGAAACAAGTGGTCACTATCAACACATTCAAGATATTTTAGTAGATTGCGATAATGATACCTTGTTGTTGAAAGTAGAACAAGATGGTGCAGCTTGTCATACAGGTAAATACAGTTGTTTTTATCGAAATATTGAAGGAGATGAAATTTTATGAGTGAGTTAAAATCTTTATATGCTACGATTCAAGATCGTAAAGAAAATCCTGAACAAGGTAGTTATACTTCATACCTGTTTGATAAAGGACTAGATAAGATACTAAAAAAACTGGGTGAAGAAAACACCGAAGTTATTATTGCTTCTTTGATGCAGTCTAAAGAAGATCTTATCAATGAGATTGGAGATCTTTTATATCATTTGATCGTTTTGATGGTCGAAAAAGGGATCACTTTAGAAGAAGTTGAAGCAGAATTAGAAAAACGTTCGAAAAAGAGTCACAATTTAAAACCAGAAAGAAGACCCATTGAAAATCTATAGACTCAAGTGGTCTTTTTTCTTTTCATCCTTGTAAATAAAACGTATTTTTTTTATACTTTACGTATGCTGATTTGTCCTAAGTGTAAAAAAGAGCTAAAAAAAGAAGATCATTGTTATAGATGTCCTGAAGGACATTCTTTTGATATTGCTAGACAAGGCTATGTTAATCTCTCTTTGAAACAAAAGAAAAATCAAGGAGATAACCGTCTTATGGTGTTGGCTCGATCTAAGTTTTTGGAAGAAGATCATTATGATTTTATGCGTCAGTTTGTAAAGGATAAATTAGTTGATCACAATATACACACTTTGATTGATGGTGGATGTGGACAAGGTTATTATACAAAAGAGTTTAAACAAGTCGTGGATACAGTATATGGTATTGATCTTAGTAAAGAAGCTATTCGATATGCGGCGGCACATGACAAACAAAGTCAGTATTTTGTTGCTGGTATCTTTGATATGCCATTTTCGGATCACTCAGCTGATTGTATCACTTCTATTTTTACACCATTACCACATGAAGAAGTTTATCGTGTGTTAAGAGAAAATGGTATTTGGATCGTAGTTGGTCCAGGGCCTGATCATTGTATTGAGTTAAAAGAACTGATGTATGATCGCCCATACAAAAATGACTGGCCAGATACACATATGGATCATTTTGAATGTGTCTCACAGGATTTAATTTCAAATAAAGCTGTGGTAGAAGATGTATGGTCTTTGTTGGAAATGACACCATATCGATATAATTCACCATCTTCTTCTTTAGATAAAGTAAAAGCTTGTAAATCGTTAGATACGACATTTGAATTTGTCGTTAGTATATGGAGAAAAATATGAAATCGGTAATAAAAAAATGGGGAATCAATGGAGAGGGAATTGTTTTTAGAAATAAAAAACCAGTCTTTATTGTAGGGGCGATTCCTACGGAAAGAGTTTCTTATCACATCGTTCAGGAACATAAAACCTACTGTATAGGCGAGCTTGAAAAAGTTGAACAAGAATCCAGTCTTCGCAGATACCCGGTCTGCCAATATGCAGATAGATGTTCAGGTTGTTCTTTGATGCATGTTAAATATAAAGGACAGTGCAAGATGAAAGAACAGATTTTGAAAGAATCTTTAAAAAAATATGCCCAATATGATGGGCCTATCGAACCAATACGAAAAAATATCAATAATTTAGGGTATCGAAATAGCTGTAAGCTACCTTTAAGAGTCATTCAAGGCAAATTAGTGAGTGGAATGTATAAAAAGAACTCGAATGATTTTGTGGCGATTGATCATTGTTTGATTCATTCAAAATATATTGAACACGTTCGAAAACAAATCTTAGAAGTAATCAATAACTATGGATCAGCTTTGGATAAGACTTTGTTTAAAAGCCTTGTCATTAAGGAATTTAATGAAAAAATACAGGTTATCTTAGTAAGTGGGCCAATGGATTTTCCACAAAAACTTATTGATCAAATCTGTAATATAGAAGGAATTGTTTCTTTGTGGCAGAGTATAAAAACAGATCGGTCTGTTGATGTTTTTGGAAGTGAGATGAAACATCTGGCTTTAGAGATGAATATTACTCTTAACATTGAAGATTTACAGCTTTCTTTATTGCCACGATCTTTTTTTCAGTTGAATACCACACAGGCTGTTGAGATGTATAAATATGTAAGTAGTTTAGTGGATTCATGTAATCTTTTGGTCGAGGCTTATTGTGGAATTGGGGCAATGTCTTTATTCTGTGCTAAAAAAGTTAAACAGGTTATAGGTATCGAATATATTGATGATGCCGTAAAGAATGCTAAAGAAAACGCGAAGATCAACCATATTAAAAACGCATCTTTTATTTGTGGAGATGCAGGGCAAGTATTAAGAAATATATCAAAAGATCATGAAATTGATACTCTGATCGTTGATCCGCCAAGAACTGGATTGGATCGAGTTATGATCGATACAATCTTGTCATCTAACATAAAAAATATCATCTATGTTTCATGTAATCCAAGTACCTTGGCTAAAAATATAGATGCTTTAAATAAACGATATCATTTGGTGCAGGTACAGCCTTTTGATTTATTTTCGCAGACACAACATATAGAAACTGTATGCTTGTTTAAACGATCATAAACTTTCCTTAAGTGCAATAAAGGGGGAATTGTATGCTTGGAAAAATATATCGTCTTTTGATTGCATGTTTAGCAGCTGTTCCAATACAACTGTATGTCATGCCTGTTCTTTTACAATATGTTTATATGCCTTCTTCTTATGGACAGATTATCATGTATATCATGATTGCGATCGTTATTTATGAGTTTTTGGTTACTTATAAAAAATGGAAGAAATGGGATTGGCATATTCTAACGGGAATTTACTATATAACACTGATTTATATTTTGTTCGCAAGACCGGATATGGGATATTCTTTATATGAACTAGACCCTTTTCAATTGGTCAATAGTATTCGATATGGTTCCTATGATGAATGGATCATAGCTCTATTTAATATTTTGATCTTTATTCCAATGCCAATCATGAACCATTATTATTTTAAAAAAGATTTAAAAGTATTATTCTCCTGTGTTTCCATTGGATTTTTGATTGAACTGATCCAGGCTATATCAAGAAGGGGTGTCTTTGATATTGGTGATATTATCTTGTATGGTGTAGGTATCTTAATTGGATATATCATCGAAAAGCGATTATGAGAATTCAGGAAAGTTTACGATATTGGTATAAAAATAGGAGAGAATTTTTGTAAGAATCTGCATTTTCAAATTATGAAATATGTGCAAACCTAGATGCAGATATCAAACGATTATGATAATTACATAGCTAAAAATAAATATATAATAGTATTTAAAATAGAAAGCAAAGTTAGTTATGGTTATTAATAATGGTATAAAAGAAGCAAGAGAAAAAAATGATGACACAGAACGATTTGGCAAAACGCATGGGTGTAGATGTTAATGTCATCAAAGATTGGGAAGAGAATAATACGATGATTTCTTTAAAAGATCTTCGACGTTTAACGAAGTATCTAGATGCAACTAGTGATCAGCTATTATTAGGCTGTACGAAGCCTCCTATTGATTTATCAGGTTTAACAGAAGATCAAATCGAAGAGATTTTTTCTTTATTTATTACAAATTTAAAGAAATTAAACCGTCATCATCGAAAGATCAATATGAAGACAAATAGATCTACAGTACGAGACTTTGGCTCTAAAGTCTATTATATACGTGTACGTCTTTTAGGAATTTCTCAAGAGGAATTAAGTTATAAATTAAATATATCACGAACATCGGTTCAATCGTATGAAAGAAGCAGTGAGGTTGATTTGGTGAATCGAATCATCTCTTTATCTAAATTATCTAAGGTATCAACAGATTATTTGATCTTCAATGATTGTCCGCTTCAACTTTCTAGTTATGAATTGGATAATGAAAGATATTCGATCTTAAAACAGTTGGTGCAATTTTATGTAAAATACAATACGATCCACAATTGATGACAACGCTTACATTTTTTGGTTGAGTTTCTTCTTCAATAATTCTACAATAGAGATGAGGATTGTGAGGATTTAGAAATGAAAACATTTATTGGTGTAGACCTTGGTGGAACGAATATTCGTGCAGCCAAAGTCGATGAAGAAGGAAATATTCTTCAAATGGTAAAAGATGTCAGTGAGCCGGATAAAGGGGCTGAACATGTGATGTCTAAGATGATCGAACTAATCGAGCGAATTGATGGATATGAAGAATGCGAAGGAATTGGAATGGGAATACCAGGCCCAATTGATACGATACATGGAAAGATCATTGTTTCAACCAATTTACCAAAACTTGTTGGCTATCCTATCGTAGAACATATTTCAAAACATTTTAATAAACCAACATTTATTGATAACGATGTAAAAGTGGCAACACTCGGTGAAGCGTGTTTAGGTGCTGGAAAAGAATATCCGATTGTTTATTATGTAACCATTTCTACTGGAATTGGTGGAGCTTTATCTATTGATAAAAAAGTACTGAGTGGACAAAATGGTCATGCGGGTGAAATTGGAAATATTTGTATTGATCGCAATCGAAACAAGTACAATATTTTAAATGTAGGTGCTGTAGAAAATGAGGCAAGTGGAACAGCCATTACAAGAAAAGGAAAAGAAGTATTTGGCGATACGATCCAACATGCTGGAGATGTTTTTGAATTAGCACGTCAAAAAGATGAAAAAGCTTTAGAAATTGTAGATAATATGGCTTATGATCTTGCGATGATGTTTAGTGCGATTGCTCATGTATGTGATCCTCATGTATTTGTCGTAGGTGGAGGAGTCATGAAAGGCAAAGATGTATTCTTTGATAAGATGGAGAAGTATTATCGTGATATGATCCATGTGGGAATGCAGCCAGTTGTATTTAAAGAAGCGATGTTAGAAGAACCTGGTATCATTGGCGCAGCTATGTTGCCAATGACAAAAATTGCGTAATCACTGACCTCTTTTACAGAGGTCTTTTTTTACAATTAACATAGAATTTACATTCACATTCATTAGAAGAATTATAATAATATGGGGGTTTGAGTATGATACATGGAATCATTGATATTGGATCAAATACGATTCGATTAAATGTATATCAAATTAATGAAAATAATGTTTTTGAGATCTTGTTTTCAAAAAAGGAAGCGGTAGGAATCGTTTCTTATGTTAAAAAGCGTATTATGTCTGAAGAAGGTATTCTAAAATTAGAGCAGTGTTTAATACGTTTTAAAGAAATGATGCATGCTTTAAATATTGGCTCTTTTTCAGCTTTTGCGACAGCTTCTTTACGAAATATTGATAACACACAAGAGGTATTGGATAGAGTTAAAAACGACTGTGATATCAAGATTGATTTACTTTCTGGTGCTCAGGAAGGTAGATTGAGTTTTAAAGGAGCTATTCACGGACTGGCCCATGACAATGGTATCTATGTGGATACAGGCGGAGGAAGTAGTGAGATCATTTTATATGATCATAACCAGATTGGGTATGTTGCCAGTTTACCGATTGGATCTTTAAACATGTTCAATAAATATGTAAAAGCCATTCTTCCTAAGGCAAAGGAAGTTAAATTGATGAAAGAACGTGTTATGAAAGAATTAAAAGATGCCGAGAAGGATAAAGGAACTTTTCGATGTCGATATCTTGCGGTGACTGGTGGTAGCATGCGAGCTTTACGCTCTGTGCTTGTGAGCTTGAAATGGATTGCCAAAGATTGTTATGAGTTTGACAGCAATCTATTAAAAGAACTTACAAAATATTTATTAGAAGATGAAGAGCGTTATGCGCATTTGTTTTTGAAAGTTAAACCAGACAGGATCCACACTCTTTTTTGTGGATTGGTGATCATTGATACGATTGCGCAATATACACAAGCTGAAAAAATTCAAGTATCAATGAATGGAGTTCGAGAAGGTTATTTGATTGAGAGAGTTATAGGAGAACAGAATGTATAAAAAATATCCGTTTACCCAAAATCGCGAACTATCTTGGCTGCGTTTTAATGAACGAGTTTTAGAAGAAGCAGCAGATCCAAGAGTTCCGTTATTGGAAAGATTAAAATTTATAGCTATTTTTACCAGCAATTTAGATGAATTTTACATGATTCGATGCGGTAGTTTATATGATTTATCTTTGATCGATAAAGATGATATTGATAAACGCAGTGGAATGACACCAGATGAACAGTTAGATGCGATTTATGAAATGAGTGAGAAACTATATGTATTAAAAGATGAAACGTATAAAGATATTAATCGCACATTAAGATCTTTGCAGATGTCTTGTCTTTCATTTAAAGATCTATCTAAAAAGCAGTTAAAATATGTAACCCAATATTTTGATACACAGATTTTTCCTTTGTTGTCACCACAGATCATAGATGCAAGACATCCTTTTCCACATTTAATAAACAAAGGATTGTATATCATTGTTGAATTGGAACAAGGATACGGAATCATAAGTGTTCCTAATTTTATAGATCGAGTCTTATATGTTCCAGATACGGAGCATTGTTATTTGTTAGCAGAGCAAATTATCTGCCACTTCGCACAAAAGCTTTTTAATGAAGAAGTATTGTTTAAAACAGTCATTCGTGTCACTCGCAATGCCGATATCAACCTGGATGATAAAGCGATTGATGATGATGAAGATTATCGACAATCTATGAAGAAGATCTTAAAGTCTAGAAGTCGTTTGTCACCAATTCGATTAGAATTCTATAAAGATATTAAGGATGATGTCTGTGAATACTTATGCGATCATTTAAATTTGAAACGCAAGCAAGTTTTTGTTTCAAAAACTCCATTGGAAATGGAGCATGTCTATTCCGTTATTGATTCAGCTTCCTTGTCGTTAAAGACACCTTTATCTTATGAAGATTTTAATGCTCAGCCATCCATTGATCTAGATAGTAAGAAACCATTGATTCCACAAATCATTGATCATGATGCTTTATTGTTTTATCCATATCAGGATGTTGGAGTATTTCTTGATTTGTTAAAAGAGGCAAGTTCAGATCCAAATGTTGTTTCAATCAAGATTACGATCTATCGACTTGCGAAACATTCAAAGATTTTAAGATATTTATGTCGAGCTGCAGAGAACGGCAAAGAAGTTACGGTCTTGATGGAGCTTCGTGCTCGTTTCGATGAACAGAACAATATCAATGCAGCAGAAATCTTAGAAGATGCTGGATGTCGAATCTTATACGGTTTTGAAAACTATAAAGTTCATTCTAAGGTTTGTCTGATTACGTATAAAACAAGAAATACGATCAAGTATATTACTCAAATTGGAACAGGGAACTATAATGAAAAAACAAGCCATATGTATACGGATATTTCGTATATAACGGCAAAAGAAAGTATCGGTAAAGATGCAGTAGCTTTCTTTCAAAATATGGCAACATCGAATTTAAATGGATCTTATCAACATTTATGGGTTGCTCCTGCCAATCTAAAACAGGAAGTTCTATCGAATATCGATCTTTTGATCGAACATGCCAAGGCTGGCAAAGCGGCATCTATTAAGATCAAGATGAATTCAATGACCGATATGGATATCATGAAACGTCTTGTTGAAGCAAGCCAAGCAGGGGTAAAAATTACTATGGTTATTCGTGGTATTTGTTGTTTGTTACCAGAGCTTGAAGGCTATACGGATAATATTTGGATCATTAGTATAGTTGGACGTTTCTTGGAACATTCTCGAATTTACTGTTTTGAAACACAGGGTGTCAACAAGGTATATATATCCAGTGCGGATTTTATGACAAGAAATACTGAAAAACGTGTTGAAGTAGCTTGTCCAATTTATGATGAACGATTAAAAAAACGTATATTAGATTACTTTGATGATATTTTAAAAGATAATGTAAAAGCAAGATATCTAAAATCTAATGGACAATATGTACGTGTTGATTCTTCACGAGATCCTTATGATTCTCAAAAAATGAATATGGAAAAAGCGATTGAACTTGTCTCAAATAAAGAGGAAAAAGTGGAAAATAGACTATTTGATATATTAACTCAGTTGAAACAATCAATCTTTAAAAAATAGGCCTTCCTCCATGAAAAGTAGAAAAAAAACTAGAAATAAAGTACAATAGAGAAATCATGGAGGTATTTATGAAAAAAGAGAAGAATTTAACGAAGATTTTATATGTATTTGTTGTTTTATCCTTGGTTTATACTGGTTATACATTATTTTCAACATATTCAGCACTTTCAACGTATATAGCTGCTGGAACGATCACAACAGCTCAGATCATTGAAACTTTAATTTCTTATTGTTTTAATCCGGTTATGTTAACTGTGATCCTTTATGCTCTTGCTTGTATGAATGAAACTTTGATCAAATTATTGGTACGTGATGAAGAATCAAAAGAAGAAAAAAAAGAGGCACCAGAACAAAAAGTTGAAGAAGATGAAACAGATACGATCGAATCCAAAGAAATTGTTGATAAAACAAACGAAGACCAGGCTGAAAAATAGCCTGGTCTTTTTAAAGAAGTTTTTCTAAAATTTGAACAGCGTTCGTAGCGGCTCCTTTGCGTATTTGATCGCCGCAGCAGAATAAGGATAAAGAGTGATTTGTAGGATCAGAAATATCTTTACGAACACGGCCTACATAAACAAGATCTTGATCTGTTGTTTCTAAAGGCATTGGATATTGTTTGTGTAAAGGATCGTCTTTTAATAGAACGCCTTGTGCTGATGATAGAAGTTCTCTAGCCTTGGTAATATCGATTTCTTTTTCGCATTCGATCGTGATACTTTCAGAATGGCTTCGTAAGATTGGAACACGAACGCAAGTGCAGTTTACCAAAAGGTTGTCATCGTGTAAGATTTTTCTGGATTCATTTTGTAGTTTCCATTCTTCTTTTGATATTCCTAGATCATCAAAGTCTCCGATTTGAGGGATTAGGTTGTAGGCAATTGGATAAGGAAATGCATTACAAGGTGCAGTAGGATCTTTTAATTGATTTTCTAAATCTTGAATACCTTTTACTCCAGCTCCACTAACAGCTTGAAATGTTGTGACAATCATGCGTTTGATCTTAAATTCTTTATGCAGAGCATTTAATGCGACCAGGGCAATGATAGTCGCACAGTTTGGATTGGCAATGATACCTTTGTTCTTGGCGATATCCTCCGGATTAATTTCAGGGATAACTAGAGGAACATCTTGGTCTAAGCGAAAGGCACTTGAATTATCGACAATGATTACCTTGTTTTCTAATGCCCAGGGAATCCATGTTTTGGCAATATCGTTTTCAGTGGCACCAAGAGCAAAGTCAACATCTTTAAAACTATCTGGATTCAATTCTTCACAAATAATTTCTTGATCGAAGAATTTGAATTTTTTTCCTTTAGAGCGGGCACTTGCCAAAAGCTTTAAGTTGCATTGAATGTTTCTTTCTTCAAGGCATTTTAACATCTGTTGTCCTACAGCGCCTGTAGCGCCTACAATTGCAATTGTCTTCATGACTGTTTCTCCTTTGTGACAAATGTGTCATAAATAACTTGTATCGTTTTTTCAAAATCTTTTTTCTTTACACCAACCGTGATGTTGATTTCATCGCTGCCTTGGGCAATCATCACAATATTGATGTTGTTAGCTCCTAGAGAACCAAATAGTTTACCACTGGTACCTGGCTTATCAGACATGTTTTTACCCACGGTTGAAATCAATGAAATATCTTCCTGTGTTTTGATTTCATCTGGTTTTAATTCTGTCTTGATACGAGCAAGAATTTCATATAAGGAATCTTCAATGTCTTTTTTAGAGACAACGATACTGAAGGAATCAATTCCACTTGGAATATGTTCTACACTTATATGATATGCTTCAAGGATCGATAGAACTTTTCGGATAAATCCTATTTCGTTGGACATATGTTTTTTATAAATGTAAATGCTTAAGAAATCTGTCTTTCCAGCAATCCCTGTAATGGCATAAGGGTTGACGTAATTGTTATGTTCTTGAATGATCGTTCCTGCATCCTGTGGTCGATTTGTATTCAAGATATGAATGGGGATATTTGCTTCCTTGACAGGGAATATAGCTTCTTCATGAAGAACGCTGGCACCCATATAGCTTAACTCTCTTAGTTCTGAGTAGGTGATATGTGTAATTTGTTCTGGATCTTTTACGATTCTTGGATCTGCCATTAAAAATCCAGAGACATCGGTCCAGTTTTCATAGACATCTGCATTTAAACATCGTGCCAATATAGCTCCGGTAATATCTCCACCACCTCTAGGAAAAATTTGGATTTGTCCATTGGCACTGCCTCCATAGAAACCGGGAAAAACAAAGTTTTTATACTGAGCGCATTTTGCGGTTAGTTTGTTAGTTGTTGCCTGCCAGTCAATGGTTTTATCTAATCGAAAACGAATGATATCTTTGGCATCGACAAATCCATAGCCTAAATATTCTGCCATTAATTTGGCACAGAAATATTCTCCTCGTGAAACGATTTCGGCTTGGTTCATTTGATTTAAGTTCGTATAAAAACGATCTAATTCCTTTTCAATAGGTTGTTTTAAACCTAGTTCATTTTTTATTTCCAAGAAACGATTTTTGATCAAATTAAAAACATTTGAGGCATCTACGTGATATTGACGATGTGCATCTAATAAATAGAGAAGGTCGGTAATCTTATTGTCATTTCCGTTTCTTTTTCCAGGGGCACTCACTACGACATATTTTCGTGCAGGATCTGACATAACGATCTCTTTAACTTTTTTAAATTGAGAAGCACTGGCTACACTGCTTCCGCCAAATTTTGTGATTTTTAACATAAGCTTATCTCCATATTGCGATCATTGCATCTGTATCTTGTTTTTTGATTTTTTGAATGATTGTCTGATCCATTTGTTCGATCCAATAGTAAGAACCATCTTTTTTTGTATAGTTGATTGTAAGCTCTTTATTTGAACGAATGATCCAGTTTTCTTTGATCAGTGTTTCATCATATGTGTACGTATTGGTTAATATAATCGTACGTTCTTTGTTTTCCAATGTATCAATTGCATTTTGCATCATAGCTTGAGCGGTAGCTAATTGACCAGCCCCTTGACCTAGATAGCCAAGTGTTTCAAAGCTATGTGCATGGATCGTTTGTGCATTATAGTTGTTTTCAACATTGGCTAAGAAAGTTCCATTATCTAAAAATGCCGGTGCAATGATCGTACAAACTTTTTCATCTTTACAAACTGAAATTGCTAAATGGCGAATGATCTTCCCGTTTTCTTTTGCCAAGGCGATATCATTATTTGAAATTTTAGAAATACCAACAGGTTTTGGCAGCTCTAATTTTTTGTTTTTATAAGCCAGCATATTAGATATAACAGCCTTATAGTAAACATCAATTCCTTCCACATCATTTGTAGGATCTTTTTCGGCATATCCAAGGTCCTGTGCATTTTTTAAGGCAACTTCATAATCTAGAGCATTTTTAGTCATTTGATCTAGAATATAGTTACTGGTTCCATTAAAGATTCCTTCATATCCTTGAATTGGCTCCAAACGCTGTAGCTTTAACAGTGCATCTAAAAAAGGAATTCCACCCGCAACACAAGCTTCAATTTGAATGGTCGTATCATTATCTTTAGCTAGATCTAAATAATCTTCCAAATAGGTTGCGATAACAGCTTTATTGGATGTGATTACATGTTTTTTCGCTTTTAAAGCTTTACGAATCAATGTGTTAGCTGGTTCAAGACCATTCATACATTCCATGACAATATCAATGGATGGATCTTCAACGATATGTTCTTCGTTTGAAAAGCGGGGAAGATCTTCCTTTTCTTTTCGTACATATATATATTGGATGTTGAGATTATTGGTTAATTCACAAAGTTTTTCAACACCTTTTCCTACAACACCGTATCCACATAAAGTAATGTTCATTTTATCCTCCTTATGTGTTTTTTTAAAAAACACTTGTTTTTAAATTGTGAACATTGTATCATATGAGATATAGTTTTTCAAGGAGGGATTCCCATGAACAATTTCTATGTTTCAACACGAGATAAACAGGTTCATCTGACATCAAAAGAAGCAATTTTAAAAGGAATCAGTGATGATGGTGGATTGTTTGTCTGGCCTGATTTAGCTGATGTAAAAATTGATTTAAATAGAGTTTGTCAAAATAATTATAAAGAAAATGCTGTTTACATTTTGAGCAAACTTCTACATGATTTTACAAAAGAAGAATTAGAACAATGTGTAAATAATGCATATACAGATACTTTTGCCTCTAAAGACATTACCCCAGTTCGTAAGGTAGGGGATATCTATGTTCTGGAATTGTTTCATGGTCCAACCAGTGCTTTTAAGGATGTTGCCTTGACTTTATTACCACAGCTTATGTCTGTAGCTCTTGAAAAAACAGATCAGAAAGCTTTGATCTTGACGGCTACAAGTGGCGATACTGGAAAAGCAGCGTTAAATGGATTTAAAGATGTAAAAAATATCGGAATCGAAGTTTTTTATCCAGATCAAAAAGTGAGCCAGATGCAATATCGCCAAATGGCAAGTCAGACGGGTAACAATTTAAAAGTGTTGGCAATCAAAGGAAACTTTGACGATGCCCAAAGTAAAGTCAAAGAATTGTTTTTGGATAAAGATCTAAATGAATTTGTCGCTGAGCATAATGTCATGTTAACGAGTGCAAATTCGATTAATATAGGACGACTTGTTCCTCAGATCGTTTATTATTTTGAAAGTTATAAATATCTTGTGAATCATGATGTCATTAAAATGAATGAACCAGTGTGTTTTAGTGTTCCTACGGGAAATTTTGGAGATGTTTTGGCTGGGTATTATGCGTATTTAATGGGATTGCCGGTAAAGAAATTCTATGTAGCCAGCAATGCCAATCATGTTTTAACAGATTTTTTAACAACCGGAATCTACGATCGTAACCGCGATTTTATTCAGACAATCTCACCTAGCATGGATATCTTGATTTCATCCAATCTAGAAAGATTGTTGTATTATATGTCAAATCAAGATACAGAATTTGTCAAACAATGTATGGATGATCTAAATCAAAAAGGAAAATATCAAATTCCAGCACAGATGTTGGAAAAAATACAATCTTTATTTGGCTGTGGTTATATTGATGATGAAGCCACAAAACAAGTCATAAAAGAAACTTATGATTCCAATCGTGTGATCTTAGATCCACATTCTGCCATTGCGTATAAGGTTGCCAAAGATGCCTGTGAAGATGTGATCGTTTCTTTAGCAACGGCATCACCTTATAAATTTCCTCAGGATGTATTGGATGCCTTGGGTATAGGAAGTACTTCTGAATTTGATGCGATGAACAAACTTGCAGAAATCTGTAGCGATCCAATTCCTGGCAATCTAGCCGCTTTACAAACCTCTAAGATCATTCATAAAGATGTGATTTCTGTCAAAGAGATGGAAGAAAGCGTTAAAGATATGGTGGAGAAGTTCGTATGATTTGTGTAAAGGTACCGGCAACAAGTGCAAATTGTTGTGTTGGGTTTGATACTTTAGGGATGGCTTTGGATTGGTTTGCGACATTTTACTTTGAACCAAATCCAGAGTTTGTAATTGAAGGCTGCCCAGATGAATTTAAAAATGAAGACAATCTAGTAATCGTGGGATTTAAAAAAACTTGTGATTATATGAAGGTAGATATGCCTACCTTAAAATTAAAAATCGATACAGATATACCTTCATCAAGAGGACTTGGTTCGAGTTCAACTTGTATCGTTGCGGGTATCATGGCAGCGGATGCATGGTTTCACGGTCAATTAAACAAGATGGAGATGCTAAAAATCGCAACCGAGATCGAAGGACATCCAGATAATGTCGCACCGGCAATATTTGGACAAGCATGCACAAGCTTCATGGATGATGGAGATGTTCGCATGATGATGATTACTTGTCAAAATTTTAAAGGTTTGGCCATGATTCCGGATTATCCGATTCAAACATCTGAAGCCAGAAAGGTTTTACCACAGACCATTGACTATAAAGATGCTGTTAAACAAATTGGTTATGCGTTAAGTTTTGTTCAATGTTTATCCAGTGGAAATGAATTGATTTTTCCGAAGACATGCCACGATTTTCTTCATGAACCCTATCGTGGTAAACTCATCAAGGAATATGCTGAAATTCATGACTACTGTAAGAGCATTGATTTGGCTATGTGGATTTCAGGAAGTGGCAGTACGATGCTGGCCATGAGTTTAGATGAGAAAAAGCTGGACATGTTACAAGAATGGATTGTAAAATATTGTGGCATGTCTTATAAGAAGGTATCGATTTCTACGAAAGGAGCATATATAGAGTATGAGTAAGTTCTTTGTTGTTTCAAGTGATATTTTGCCTGAAGTTCTTGAAAAAGTTATAGAAGCAAGAACGTTACTGATATCAGGCAAAGCAAAACGCATCTCAGAAGCAGTTAAAGAAGTAGGGATTTCGCGAGGAACTTTCTATAAATATAAAGATGCAGTATTCTCATTTGATCAGGATCAATCACGCCGTAACGCTGTAGTTTCTATGATCATTAAAAATGAAAAGGGAGCTTTGTCAAAAGTCTTGTCTTTAGTATCGGTAAAACAGGTCAACGTTCTGGCAATCAATCAAACGATTCCAATTAATGGTATTCATAACTTATCACTGACTTTAGATATAACGGATCTAGAAATCAGTATTCAAGCTTTGTTGAAATTAATGGAAGCTATGCCAATGGTTGATAAGGCGGAATTGGTTGCGGTTGAATAATGAAATCATTCATTTCTTTTATTTGGGGTCTAATGTTTATTGTATGTGCTGCCGTTTTCAGCATTCAGTCAATCGCGTTGGATCCTGATTTTTATACAACTCGTTATGAACAAATGGAATTGGCTAGTGATCTAAATGTTTCCAATCAAGATCTCAATGACAGCATTATAGTCTTATTAGATTACATTCAAGATAAAAGACAGGATATGGACATTACGATAACTCGCAATGGACAGGCTGTTGAAGCGTTTAACACAAAAGAAAAGACGCATATGGTAGATGTAAAAGCGCTATATCAAAATGCGATTACTGTGGGTATCGTTTGTTTTGTTTTTATGATTGGTATCCTGGTCTATTTTTTTGTAAAAGAAAAGAAGCTCATGATCAGCTATCTTAGCAAAGGGATGATCCAAGCTTCAATATGTTTAGGAATTGTATTGTTATTTTTTGGAATGTGGATCGCATATGATTTTACAGGCTTTTGGACTTGGTTTCATACTGTGTTCTTCTCTAATGATTTATGGCTGTTAGATCCACGTACTGATTTTATGATCTGTATGTTGCCTGAGATTATTTTTAATCAGCTGGTCATTAGTATTATCATCGAATTTGTTTTGATGGTTGCAATTGCATTAGCGTTTTCAATATATTATCAATTTAAAAAAGCACCGATAGGATTTGATCGAAAATGAATTTAATATTAGCCTCTAAATCGCCAAGAAGAAAAGAGATTCTTTCTAAACTAGGTTATACATTTTGCGTGATTCCGGCCTTAAAAGATGAAGTTTTTAAAGGTCAGGATATTGATGCAGCTTTGAAGAATGTAGCTCTTTCAAAAGTAAAGGAAGTATTTGAAAAACACAATAATGATTGTATTATTGGTGCTGATACGATCGTTGTTTATGATGGGCAAATTCTTCAAAAACCAGCTTCCAAAACTGAAGCTTTTAAAACTTTGAAAATGCTGTCTGGTAAAGTTCATGAAGTCAAAACAGCGGTAGCTTTATGTAGTCCAAATCATGAAGTGGTTGATGTCGTTACGACAAAAGTCTATTTTAAAGAGTTAAGTGATGATAGGATAAACGACTATGTAAATAAAGGAACTTGTATGGATAAGGCGGGTTCTTATGGAATTCAGGAAGTAGATTTTGTAGAGCGTATTGAAGGTTCTTATTCAAATGTTGTAGGATTTCCAAAATATAAAGTGCAAGAATTTTTAGATAAAGAAAAAGACCACTTGGGTCTTTAGAATAGTTCAATTTGATAACTGAATTGTGTTTCTTCACCAGGTTTTAATATCATCGTACCTTCACGATGGTAGAAATCTGGTGTTTCTTTTTCAAAATCACTGTGTCCATACCAAGGTTCAATGCAGATGAAGTTGCTTGGTGTAGGATGTGTCCAAAGAGCCAGGTATGGGAATCCGGCGAAGTGAACACGTAGACGAGGTTCACCTTGATGGCTTAGTGTTACATAGGAACTCTTGTAATCTTTGTATACCAATGTAGCATAATGGTTAATATCTTCACGAGATAACTTCCATGAATTGAGTTGAACTTTCTTTTCTTTGATGTTTTCGTTAAAACTTGGATCAAAGACAAGCTGTGTAGCTTCTTCATTGAATTCAAAATCAATGGAATAGTCTTCAAATTTTTCATTCTTGTATTGAGGGACTCTAAAAGCAGGATGAAGTCCAAATGAATATGGCATATCTTCTTTTGAAGTGTTTTTGATCGTGTAGTCGATATGTAAAGTCTTGCCTTCAAGAGAGTAAGCAATTTCAAACACAAAATCAAAAGGGTACTGTTTTAAAGTTTTTTCATCAGAGCAGAATGTAAAAATCAATTTGTCTTCAAGTTGTTCCCCTTTAAATGTAGCATAACGGGCAAGGCCATGATTTTTCATCGTATATTGTTTTCCGTGAATTTCATAATACTTTGAATATGTACTACCGATGATAGGGAAAAGACTTGGGTTTCTTCCAGACCAGCCTTCATCTCCTTGATACATGATTTCAACATTATTTGTCTTGTCGAAAAAAGAAGTAATTTCTGCAGCTTCCGGGATTACTTCCAAACGACAAAACTCATTTTCTAATTTAAATGGCATATTTTAGACCTCCTTTACCAGCTTTTCTTTAACTAGATATGTATATATACCATCTTCATCGACCGAGTCAGTGATATGATCGGCGATTTCTTTTACTTTATCACAACCATTTTTCATTGCGATTCCAATGTCCGCTTGTTTGATCATTTCAATATCATTTTCTCCATCACCAAAGCAGATGATGCGATCAAGTTCAAAATGGTGTTTGATTTTTTGGATCGCAGTCGCCTTATCTATGTTATTGGCTCGGATCTCAACACATTCTGGATAAAAAACGATGCCACAATCACGTGCTATTTGACAAATTTCTTCTTTTTGTTTATTTGTTTCATAACAAATCAGCACATTATAGGCAATATCATTTTCATAGGGCTTATAATCTGGTGTGTTTAAATATAAAGAAAACTCTAATTCATAAAAGGCTTGTTTGACTTTGGTGCCAAAATAATTTCCATCTTTTGTACTGTATCGATAAAGAAGATCGTTGTTAAGACAATATGTTTCGATTTCCTTCATCAAAGTAGGTGAGATAGGAGTGTCTTCAATGATTTGATTGTTTGTATCTAAGATGAGTGCGCCGCCATCTAAGATTTTGGCATCAAAAGGGAAATTATACATTTCTCGTGGCAAGTGGTCGAGTTCTCTTAAACAACGGCTGGTTGCTAAAAAGAGCATATCTTTTTGATCCTTTAATTGATATAGGGCTTGAAATGTTTTATGTGAAATCGTATGGAAGGCGTTGTTATAGAGTGTGCCATCCATATCAAAAAAATATCCTGTTGTCATGTTCTTATTGTATCAAATATAGATCTTAATTACTATGATCTTTTCGGTATTGAAGGGGAGAGATGCCTACAGATTTTTTGAATGCCTGAGCAAAATAAGATTGGCTTGTAAATCCGACAATATAAGAAATTTCAGAAATTTGTAAATTAGTCGTAGATAAGAGAATCTTAGCTTCGTGTATTCTTTTTTGGATCATATAACTAATAGGAGAAATACCTTTATATTGTTTAAAGGCATGAACGATGTGGTATTTATTTAAAAATGTGAGTTCACTTAATTTGTCTAATGTGATATCCTCTTTAAAGTGCGCGTCAATATATTTTTCGATAAAGACACAATCTTTATTCGCTTTATTGACAGGGGAGACTTCCAGCTTAATTTGAGCGCGACGCATTAAATTGATGATCAAGACTTCCAGAAGATTTTGACAAAGTGATTGATATTCAACATCTTTTGTTTTTACCTCAAGTAACATCGTTCTTAAGTAGAATAAAACCTCGTGTTTATATTCATAATAGTTTGCGATACTGCAGCCTTGTTCTTCATCCTGTTCTTTAGAAAAAAATGTAATCCCTTCGATTCCCATAACGATATATTCAAAATTGACATTTTCAATACCTCGTTCGGTATGTGAAACAAGTGGATTCACGATGACTAGATCATCTTCTTTTACTGGATAGGTTTTGTTGTCTAGACTAAAAAGACCATGACCTTTCGTTACATAAAAGATTTCGGTACATAAGTGTGTATGTAAAGTAGAATTCCACTCATGGTCGAAACTAGATTCAGTAATGTACAAAAGCTTTGGCCTTGTTTTATCAAAGTTTAGTTGTTCAAGTTGAAATCGATGTGTGCTCATAATAAATCCCTTTTCTACATAATTATATATTGTTTTCTTTGATTTATCAATTTTGTTTAGAATAAACAAAATCGCAATAAATATAAAATAAACAACTATATAATTATGATAAAGCGCTTACAAATTCGATATACTGAATTTGTCAAAAAAATCATACGAATTTATAGGAGGTAGAGTATGAAAAAAATTATAACTGCTGGACTATCATTTGCGATGGCAGCATCTATGTTGGCAGGATGCTCAAGCGCACCAGCTGAAGATGCAGATTCTGGAGATAAACGAGTTCTTAAATTCGATTCATTCTCTGGAGGAAACGGAGAAGAAGTATTTACAAAATTAGCTGAAGCTTTCGAAGCTGCTAACCCAGATGTAGATGTTCAACTTCGTTTCGAAAAAGATTTGCCTGATGTATTGAACAAAGAAAATGCACAAGGTGAATATTCAGATGTTGTTTATTACAATTTAGGACAACCTTCTGGATACACAGAAACTCAGTTAAACACAAATGAAGTATTGGATATTTCCGACGTTATCGAAAATATTAATATTAATGAAGAATACGCAAATAGCCGTATTGTACAGTACTATGGTGATGGAAAATCTTACTTGTTGCCATTAAAGACAACTCCAGCTGGATTCTTCTATAACACAGAATTGATCGGAGAAGGGAAGAAATATGAACTTCCAACAACTTGGGATGAATTCTGGGCATTAGGTGATCAGGCTAGAGAAGATGGAATTGCATTGTTTACTTATCCAACAAATGGTTACTTTGATAATACATTAAATGCATTATTGAAAGAAGCTGGCGGTGAAGAATTCTTATTCAACGTTTTGAATTATGAACCAGATGTTTGGAATTCTGAAGAAGGAAAAACAGTTATCGATATCATTAGTAAATTAGTAAGCCCTGATTACTTGTATTCTGATACAGTATCTAATGCAAACGCTAAAGATGGTTTCACAATGAACCAGCAAGCAGTAATTGATGGAAAAGCATTGTTTATGCCAAATGGTGACTGGGTAGTTAACGAAATGGCTGATACTACTCCTGAAGACTTCCATTGGGGACTTCTTCCTTTACCAGCTCTTGAAGAAGGTGGAGAACGTTTCGTTGGTTCTATGACTGAACAAGTTTGGATCCCTGCTCAGGCTAAAAACGTTGATGATGCAAAAGCATTCTTAGAATTTATCTATTCTGATGAAGGTGTACAGATCATGGCTGAAAGTGGAAACATCGTTCCTACAACAGATATGATGGATCGTGTAGCAGCTATGGAAGATGGATATACAAAAGAATTCTTCTCTGTATACAATGAAGCAACTCCAGCATTCGGTGCATTTGCTCCATATAACACAGAAAATTTACCTGATTTTGACCGTGCGGCTACAGTATTCGGTTCAATTGATTCTTTAGCTACTGGTAAAATCACAGCAGATGAATATCAGAGCACATTGGCTGATGCTTGGGTAAAATTATCAGAAAATAAATTAAATGCTGAATAATTAAACATTAAAATAGATACAAATCGAAGCGATGAGCAAATTATTGCTCGTCGCTTTTTAAAGATTGGAGGTAAATTATGAATAAAAAGAAAGCACAAAGTCGTTTCGTATTTGCTTGTCTAGCACCGGCAGTTATCTTAGTATTCATTTTTATGGTCATTCCGACGATTGATGTATTTAAGACCGCATTCTTTAAAAAGAGCAATTTTGTCAGTGAAGCAACATTTGCCGGATTCTTTAACTTCAAAGTTCTTTTTAACGATATGCGATTTATCGAGGCTATGCAAAATACAATTCTTTATGTCGTATTGATCACGATCATAACATTGATATTGGCGGTTTTATTTGCAACCTTGTTAACACGTGAAAATTTTGTTGGAAAGAATTTCTTCCGTGTTATTTTCTATATTCCGAATATTTTGAGTATTGTTGTTATTGCAGGTATCTTTTCAGCCATCTATCAGCCTACAAATGGTATCTTGAATACATTCCTTGGTATGATTGGACTTGATTTCTTGCAGCAACAATGGATGGGTAATCCGGATATTATTAACTATTCAATTATTGCTGCTTTAATATGGCAGGCGATTGGTTATTATATGGTTATGTATATGTCAAGTATGACAAGTATTCCAGAAAACCTATATGAAGCAGCAAGCCTTGAAGGAGCAGGTAAAGTAAAACAGTTCTTTATGATCACTTTACCATTGATCTGGGATAATATTCGTACTACTTTGACATTCTTCGTTATTTCTACGATCAACTTATCATTCATGTTTGTACAGTTGACAAGTGAAGGTAATTTAGGTAGTGAAGTTGCCTTGAACTATATGTACAACAATGCATTTGCCGGTAAATATGGATTCGGTATGGCAATTGGTGTATGTATCTTCGTCTTCTCATTTGCTTTGTCAGCTATCATAAATAAGGTAACTGAACGTGAAGTTCTACAGTACTAGGAGGTTGGTTTATGAAAAAACGTAATTTTCCTATATATAAGATCTTTGTTTATGTAGCCTTGATCACATTGGCTATTTCAATCATTGTACCAATCGCATGGGTATTCTTGGCATCTTTGAAATCACAGTTGGAACTGGTTAGTGGAAATCCTTTTGATCTTCCTGCACAGATGTTATGGTCTAACTTTGCCGATGCCTTTGTAAAGGCAAGAATGGGTGATTACTTATTGAATACGGTAATCGTAACAGCTTTATCATTAGTTATTTTATTAGTTGTTGCTCTTCCTGCTTCCTATGTTTTGGCACGATTTGATTTTGTGGGCAAAAAATTCTTTAATGGATTGTTCATGGCTGGATTATTTGTTAATGTTAACTATATCGTATTACCAATTTTCTTGATGTTATTTAATGCGGATATTGCTCTTGGATTTGATTTCTTCTTGAACAATAAATTCTGGCTATCTGTTGTTTATGCAGCAACAGCTTTACCATTTACAATTTATTTGTTAACAGGATATTTTAAAACGTTGCCTAAAGCGTATGAAGAAGCTGCGCGAATTGATGGTTGCGGTTATTTCAAGACTATGTTAAAAATCATGATTCCAATGGCAAGACCAAGTATCATCACAGTTATCTTGTTCCAGTTTTTAGCATTCTGGAATGAATATGTTATCGCCTTTACTTTTATGGATAAAGAAAATGCAACATTGGCTGTTGGTGTTAAATACTTGATGGCAGATGCAAAATCACAGGCAAACTTTGGCGTTATGTATGCTGGTTTGGTAATCGTAATGATTCCAACATTGATTCTTTATATTTGTGTTCAAAAGAAGATCACTCAGGGTATGAGCATTGGTGGAATGAAAGAATAAGAGGTGTTTTTTATGAGAGATGACAATAAAGTAATGAACATAATTATGATCATTCTATTCTTTGTGTTTTTAGGATTGATCATCTGGGCACAGAAAACAGTAAGTGTTACCAATTTGATGATTGAAATCGTTGGTTTAATTGGTTTACTTACATTATTGTTCTTGTACAATAAAAAGCATAAATAGGAGGAAAGATTATGGCAGAGTTATCATTGCAGCATGTAGATAAAATATATGACAACAATGTCCAAGCTGTATTTGACTTTAATTTAGAAGTAAAAGATAAAGAATTTATTGTGTTTGTGGGACCTAGTGGATGTGGTAAATCGACTACACTACGTATGATTGCTGGATTGGAAGAAATTACTGCAGGTGATTTCTATATTGATGGTAAACGCATGAATGATGTTGAACCAAAAGATCGTGATATTGCGATGGTATTCCAGTCCTATGCTTTATATCCTCATATGAGCGTTTATGAAAATATGGCATTTGGTTTGAAACTTCGTAAATTCAGTAAAGAAGAAATTGATAAACGAGTTCATGAAGCGGCACGTATCTTGGAAATTGAACAATATTTAGATCGTAAGCCAAAAGCTTTGTCTGGTGGACAAAGACAACGCGTTGCCCTGGGACGTGCTATTGTTCGTAACGCAAAGGTATTCTTGATGGATGAACCTTTATCTAACTTGGATGCAAAATTACGTGTACAGATGCGTTCTGAAATTATCAAACTTCACGAAAGAATTGGAGCAACTACCATTTATGTAACACATGATCAGACAGAAGCTATGACAATGGCGGATCGTATCGTTGTCATGAAAGGAGGCTATATCCAACAGATAGGTACACCAAAAGAAATTTATAATAATCCAGCAAACTTGTTTGTAGCCGGATTTTTAGGAGCACCAGCTACAAACTTTATTAAAGGTGTTTACAATAATGGAATCTTCAATATTGATGATATGAAAATTGAAATTCCGCAAATGTTCAAAGACAAACTTTCTGCATTTGAAGGAAAAGAAATTATCTTGGGTATTCGTCCAGAAGATTTGCATGGTGAAGGTATTGTAGCCGATACATATCCAACTGCTCATTTTGATTTTGAAATTGAAGTAGCTGAATTATTAGGACATGAATATATCTTACATGGTTCATTAAAAGGGCAGGATATGTGCGCAAAAGTTAATTCACGTTTAGAACCAGCAGCACATACAAGAATTAAATTAACAATGGATTTATCTAAAGTGCATTTCTTTGATCCAGAAACGGAAAACAGAATTGATTAGTTTAGGAGATAATAAGATGATTGAAAAAGGCCGAGTAACCGTACCGACAGATGTCGATGTGATTGATGCGACCATAGAAATCATTAATCGATGGAAAGCGGATGCGATCCGAGATTGTGATGGAACCGATATGCCAGACGAACTACGTAAAATGGATATCAAACAATACGCAACATACTACACGACAAGAAAAGATAATGAATGGGCAAAAGCAAATCCTGATGAAATTCAACAAATGTATTTGATGAGTGATTTTGTAACAGCTCGCTCAAATGAACTTAGAATTAAAATCATGGAGCACTTTTATAAGGATCAGCTTAAGCCAAACACAAAAGATAATCACAGATGGTGGGAAATTATTGACCGTACAACAGATGAAGTGATGACCAACTGGGATTATGATGAAGAAACAATGGAAGTTATCATCCATGATGCAATCCCTTATCATGCTTATACTGTAAGCTTTTTGGCTTTTGTGATCTGGGATCCTGTGCATATGTATAATGCGATCACAAATGACTGGAAAGATGAAGAACATCAGATGACATATGATGTTAGACAGCCAAAAACCCAAAAGTATGTACTGGATAAATTTAGAAAATTCTGTCAGGAACGCAATGATGTAAATGTGGTTCGCTTTACAACATTCTTCCATCAGTTTACGTTGCAGTTTGATGAATTTGCACGTGAAAAATTTGTCGACTGGTTTGGATACAGTGCTTCTGTTTCACCATATATCTTGGAACAATTTGAAAAAGAAGTAGGATATCCATTTAGACCAGAATATATCATTAACAAGGGATTCAACAATTCTACTTTCTGTGTTCCTACAAAAGAGTATCGTGATTTTATGGATTTCCAGCAGCGTGAGGTTTGTAAGCTAGCTAAAAAATTCGTTGATATTTGTCATGAATACGGAAAAGAAGCTATGATGTTTTTAGGAGATCATTGGATTGGGACTGAACCATATGGTAAATATTTTGAATCTATTGGCTTGGATGCTGTTGTTGGTTCGGTTGGTTCTGGAACGACCCTTCGTATGATCTCAGATATAAAAGGGGTAAAATATACCGAAGGAAGATTCTTGCCATACTTTTTCCCAGATGTCTTCCATGAAAACGGCGATCCATTAAAAGAAGCTAAGATCAACTGGGTAACCGCACGAAGAGCCATCCTGCGTAGTCCAGTAGATCGTATTGGGTATGGAGGATACTTAAAGCTAGCCTTGGATTTCCCTGAATTTATTGACTATATCGAAAAGGTTTGTGATGAATTCAGAACTTTGTATTCTCATGTAAATCAACAAGTGCCACATAACTTATTAAAAGTAGCGGTGATCAATAGCTGGGGTGAGTTACGTCGCTGGGGAACACACTTAGTCCATCATGCCATCTGGTATAAACAGATTTATTCATATACAGGGGTAATGGAGGCTTTGAGTGGATATCCATTTGATGTGCGTTTTATCAGCTTTGATGAAATTCGTGAAGATGCTTCGATCTTGGATGATGTTGATGTAGTCTTGAATATTGGTTCTGCTTATACAAGTTTTAGCGGTGGGATCGAATTTGATGAAGCGATTATTACAGCATTACGTCGTTATGTTGATCAAGGCGGAGGCTTTATTGGAGTTGGTGAACCAACTGCCATCAGCAAAAATGGTAAATTCTTTACTCTTTATGATGTCTTAGGAGTCGATAAGGAATTGGGCTTCACAATGCATACAGATAAATACAATTGGGAAGCAGAAGAAAACCACTTCATTACAGAACAATTAGAACATGAGGACTGGGGGGAATGCATTAATGATGTATATGCATTGCCAGACACAAAGATTCTTTCTCAAAAAGATCTTCATGTAAATTTAGCGGTCAATGAATATGGTAAAGGCCGTGGTGTCTATATCAATGGACTTCCATTCAGCTTTGAAAACGCAAGACTTCTATATCGAGCAATCTTCTATGCTGCTCATAAAGAAGATCAGATGAAATGTTGGTATTCAGATAACTACAATGTGGATGTAAACGTATATCCATCTACAAACAGTTTCTGTGTCGTAAATAATACATATGAGCCACAGAAAACGACCATCTATAAAGGGGATGGTTCAAACTTTGAAGTTGAATTGGATGAATGCGATATTCAATGGTTTGAAATGTAAAAAAAGAGATGAGTTAATTTGATTAGCTCATCTTTTTAGTATGTTTTCACGATGGTATTTTAAAAATTTTCGACGATTCTTTGTCATATAAATAGGATCCAGTCGTGTATCAAAATTAAAGTGTTCTAAGTGTGGATCTTTTTCTATCAAAGCTTTGGAAATGATGATTGTACCATCATCGTTAAAACTTATATATCCTTGATCAAACAAAAAATCATGGTTGCGACATAACAGAAGTCCATTATCATGTGTTGCCGTTTCATAAATATGTGCACAATCGCGAAATGGTTTAATATGAGATGCAATCAAAAGCTGAGGCACTTTTATATGACATATTGGACAGGCATGATCGAATTCATGCATCTGTGTATCTTTAAAGAAGCTTTGAAGATCTTTTGTGGCTTCTCTAGAGACTGGGATGCCTCTTTGAGGCAGTCGTTCTAAAATAAAGTCTTGATTATCAAAGTTGATCATTTTACGATTTTGATTACGATATTCCAAATTTGATTTTCGTTTAATGATTGATTCAGTATAAATAATATTAAGTGTTTCAGAAACAATATCCTGATCAATTTCATTTTCAATTTGTTTTGCCATAGTACAAAGTTCTTTGCGAATATTTTCGTTTTCATCATAAAATGTGGTCAGTTTCAAGAAACTTTTCATAGGATCTTCATTCAGATCCAGATTGCTTCTTAGAGCTATTTCATAAGCAGCTAAAGCTTCTACATCTGAGTTAGGGTTCGCTTTTGAGAAGATGACTGTTGAAGGAAACATGTCCAAAGTGGTATCAAGCCATTCAAGAGCGTGGATTTTTTGCAGAAGATGAATTACTTTGATGACATCCCCTTCACTCATGGAAGGATCTTGTCGTTTGATTTCTCTTACAGTTTGAGAAACTAAATCATGATCATCGTCTAAAGAAAACTCGTTTAAATAGATAATTGTTTGTTTTAAAAGGTGTTTATTCATATATTTATTTTATCAAAAAAAGGCTGAAAATTCAGCCTTTGTTATCGAACTAACTCTTCCTGATGAGAAGCAAATGTGTATTCTTCAATTGTATATGCAATACGTGATTTAATTAATTCTTCAGGATCATTTTTTAATGTTCCTTCACGAACCATTGTATACTGCATTGGCATGTATTGAGATAACAATGGAAGTGGTACAGGATGTTCTCTTAAATTACTGATCAATTTGTTTAAAGCATCTTGGACTTCTTTGACTGGGAAGTAGTAGCGGCAGCGATCTGAGAAAGAATATTGACGCTTAAAGGCAATTTCTTTTTCAGTACCATGATAATAAGGCTGCCATTTTCCAGGATTTGCCAACATAGCTTTATCTAATGCTTCTTTGAAATGACTTGTTTCAAAATCATATACTTTGGCAAGTTCTTCTTCGATAACACAAAGAGAGAAAATACCTTCACGTGCAGCATATGTCAATCCTGGACCTACTTTTAAGATTCCAACACCATCTTCAACCAATTCTCTCAATTTGTATTTTGTCTGGTAATCTGTTGAGTGTCCTTCAAATACAAGCTGGTCATATTCTTTGATGCTGGCCATCAAATCTTTAGCTCGTTCTCTATCATATTCTTCACAACCTGCATCTTTTTCTTCTACACCAGGTTGTACGACAGCGGCAATGACATGGTTCCAAGCTTCTTTGATTCCCATATCTTCAAAAGCTTTTTCAAATGCGGCTACAGTATTTCTGAAATCCTGAGGTTTGGTAACCTGCATTCCACTGGATTCTTCCTGAGCACCACCAGGAATTGGTACTTCACTACCAACGATATAGACTGGATGAATCGCTTCAGGGTTTTCTTCCAATAATTCCTGATAAGCTTCTTCGCACACTTTGGCAAGAGTAGCACCACGTCTTGCGATGATCTCATCGCTTAAACGTGTGTTTGGATCATCATCTGCCACTTTCATGCTTGTGTCAATATGGATCTTTGTAAATCCGGCTCTTACATAATCATGTACGAGTGTTTTGGCATATTCCATTGCTTCTTTTTCTGGTTTTGAGCTGACTGTTAAAGGACCTAAGTGATCGCCTCCAAGGAAAACACGATCTTTATCAAGACCTACATTTTCAGCTTCTTGTAGACAGAACTCATAAAAGTCTTTTGGTGTCATACCAGAATAACCGCCATTTTGATCAACCTGATTTGCGGTTGATTCGATCAAGACACATGAATTTTGTTTTTTTGCAGTTTCCATTGCGGCTTTGATTACAAAAGAATTGCTAGAGCAGCATGAATAAATAGCTACCGCTTTTCCTTGTTTCTGCAAGGAAACGATATTTAATAATGGATTTTGTTTTGGCATAAAATTCCTCCTATCGCTGTCTTTATTATACTCAAATATTTGTACAAAAATACAATTTTGATAAAAGTTACAAATAAAAAAGGCAAAAATGTAAACATAAAACTTTTTCCTATCAAAAGGTAAATAAATGGCGATTTTTGCCCTTTATTTAAACGCTTTCTGTGCTATAATTTTTTTAGTGAATAACGGAGGGTATAATATTATGAAAGTTATTATTTGCGAAAATTATGATGAATTATCATTAAAAGCTTTTGAAGTTATCAAAGAATTGGTTACATCTAAACCTGATTGTGTTCTAGGACTTGCAACAGGAAGTTCTCCAGTTGGTCTTTATAAAAACATGATCAAGGATCACAAGGAAAATGGAACAAGCTATAAAGATGTTAAATCTTATAACTTAGATGAATATGTAGGCATCGACCGCAATGATCCTCAATCATACTACACATTCATGAAAGAAAACTTGTTTGATGGTATCGATATCGATCCGGCAAATACACATGTACCTTATGGAAGTACAGCTGAAGATTGTGCAGCTTATGAAAAAGAACTTGAGAAAGTATCTGTTGATCTACAATTGTTAGGAATTGGTCAAAATGGACATATCGGTTTCAATGAACCTGGTACACCATTTGATATCTTGACACATATCGTGGATCTTACAGAAAACACACGTCAGGCGAATGCTCGTTTCTTTGATGATGATATCAACAAAGTTCCAACTCAGGCAATTTCTATGGGTATTGGTACGATCATGAAAGCTAAAAAAGTGTTATTAGTTGCCAATGGTGAAAATAAAGCTGATGCAGTAAAAGCAATGATCGAAGGACCAGTTGATACAGCATGTGCAGCATCTGCATTGCAGAATCATCCAGATGTAACAGTTGTTATTGATAAGGCAGCTGCATCTAAACTTTCTAAATAGCATTTATGTTGGTGTTTCCTAATTGGAGACACCTTTTTTATTGGCGTTTTATGTTGAAAAATACATAGGATTCATATTAAAATATTTTTATGAAAAAATGGTTATATAGAATATTAATGTTGATTTGTGTAGGGGTGTTTGCTTTTAGTGCCTACCAGTTATATTTAATTTATTCATCTTCAAAACAAGTTGAAGATGAAACAGCTGCTTTACAAGAGTATGTAATAGAAGAAGACTATCTACAACCAGATTGGGCAAGCTTGCAGGCAGAAAATCCCGATATTATTGCCTGGGTCTATGTGCCTGGATGCAATATTAGTTTTCCAGTGGTCCAAGGTGATGACAATAGTTACTATTTAACACATACTACAAAAAATGAATATAATGAAAGAGGAGCTATCTTTCTAGACTATCAGGCAAACCCTTCTTTTACTGACAATAATTCCATTATTTACGGTCACTCTGTTGAAGGTGGAGGAATGTTTACGGATTTGAAAAACTATAGTGATCAGACATTCTTTAGTGAACATCCGGTGTTCTATCTTTTGACACCGAATGCGAATTATGAATGTCAAATCATGGCATATGCAAAATCAAATGATGGTTCTGTATATTACACAACTTCATTTGGAGGATATCGAGATGATGTGATCAATCAAATGAAGACTAATGCATTGTATTATAACGATGTTGATACTACCGATAAATCATTGGTTACACTATCAACGTGTGATCTTGATTATGGTTTTAATTCAGATCGACGTTTAATTTTAACGGGTGTGTTGAACCAAATAACAGATCCAATTAAAATTATCGATTGATTTTATCGTTTTTATGGTATACTTGTATAGGTTTGCTTATGAAGATATGTTTTGTGACAGGTGGTACAGGAGGACATATTTATCCGGCATTAGCCTTGGCAGATAAAGTGAAACAGCTGTACCCAGATACTCAAATCTTATTTATTGGAAACAACGATCGTATGGAAGCAGATCTTATTCCTTCCTATGGTTATGATTTCAAATCTTTACATACTTCTGGTTTAGTCGGTTCAATCTTTTCTAAGTTAAGAGCCATAAGTCAGTTGTTTTTTGCGTATCGTAAAAGCAAGATGTATTTAAAAGAGTTTAAGCCGGATATCGTAATTGGCTTTGGTGGGTATGTGAGTGCACCTGTGATCTTGGCAGGTCGTTCTATGCACATTAAAACGATGATCCATGAACAGAATTCGATCGTAGGAAAGGCAAACCAGTTGGTGATGAATAAAGTTGATAAGATCATTACTTGTTATACAAAGTGCGAGGAAATTTTTCCTGGCGATAAAACGATCCTATTGGGAAACCCACGTGCAACCATCGCCAAAGAAACTTCTTTTGATGAAATGTATTTTAAGTCATTAGGCTTATCATTAGATAAAAAAACGATATTGATCATGATGGGATCATTAGGCTCAAGCAGTGTAAATGCCTTGATGAAAGATTCTTTGACAGACATGCCGAAAGATCTGCAGTTTTTGTATGTATGTGGAAAGAATAATTCGGATGATCTTCATCTATTTGATTCGCAGGAAAATGTATTTGTTGTGCCATATGTAGATACATTAAAGATCTATGCACATGTTGATGGTATGATCTGCAGGGCTGGAGCAACGACGATTGCTGAATTAACGGGTCTTGGAATCCCTTCAATTATGATTCCTAGTCCTTATGTAGCCAACAATCATCAATATTACAATGCAAAAGTACTGGTGGATCAAAAGGCGGCATTTATGATCGAAGAGAAAGATTTAAATGCGACAAATCTAAAAAAAGCAATCAAAGAACTATTCATGAATGAAGAAATGATGAAACAAGTTCATCAAAATGCCCTTCGATTAGGAAAGCCTGATGCAGCTTATGACATCATCGATGAAATGGTAAAATTGATCAAAGAATAAATAAAGGGGAATTATATGTCTGTTTTAACACGATTAAAAGTATATGGAAAAGTATTGGAAAATGAACCAATGAAGAAACATACAACATACCACATTGGTGGAAATGTTGCTTATTATATAACACCACACAACGAAACGGCTTTGATGTGTATCCTGGATATATTACAGGATGAAAAAATTCCGTATCATGTAACTGGAAGAGGTTCAAATATCTTATGTGATGATACTGATTTTGATGGTGCGATCATTAATTTGGACGGTACATTAAACGATTACTATTTTGAACCGGATGGAACTCTAGTAGCTCAGGCAGGATGTTCAATTATCAATTTATCTGTGGAAGCTATGAAACGTTCTTTATCCGGGTTGGAATTTGCCTCTGGAATACCTGGTTCTGTAGGTGGTGGTCTATATATGAATGCAGGAGCTTATAGATCAAATCTTTCAAGTTTATTGATTGATGTTTGTGTATTAAAGGATGGACGTATTGAATGGATCAAAAAGGAAGATTTAGATTATGGATATAGACACTCTGCTTTTCAAGAACATAAAGATTGGACAATATTAGCTGGCCGCTTTAAACTTGAAAAAGCTGAACATGATGATATTCGAGATCTGATGGACTCAAGAAGAAAACGAAGAATGGATTCACAACCTCTGAATATGCCTTGTGCCGGAAGTGTGTTCAGAAATCCGGAAACGATCCCGGCATGGAAATTGATCGAAGAGATGGGATTAAGAGGGCATCAAATAGGTGGCGCTCAAGTCAGTACAAAGCATTGTAACTTTATTGTCAATGCGACTGGAGATGCTACAGCTTCCGATGTTCGTGCCTTGATCACAATGATCCAAGCCAAGGCAAAAGAACTGTATGATATTGATCTGATTCCAGAAGTGGAGCAGATGCATTGGTAAGAAAACAAAAAAAATCTAAAAAGAAACGTTCATTTTCAATTAGAACGTGTATCATCTTAAGCAGTATTGTTTTTGTTTTGGCTAGTTTGGTTGTTTATTATTTTTCATTTGATTCTAGGACACATGTTTTAAGCTCGAGCGGAAATTATTATTATACTGATAAACAGATTTATCAGATTGCTGATGTTAGTACGGATACCAGATTATGGCTAACACCTGGTTTTTTGATTGAGAATCGACTTGAAAGCAATCCTTTGATTGCCGATGCTATGGTACACAAATCACAAAACAAGATATCGTTTGAAATTGAAGAGAAGGTGGTCATCGGTTATTATGTACAGGACAATAAGAATTACTTGTTGACTATAGATAATGAATCGATTGAATTAGATACAAAGTATTTAAAAACGATTGTACATTTTCCACTTTTATCAGATTTTAACGAATCACAACGTAAAGAAATTGCGAAGCAGTTTAAGAAAAACGCAAAATCACTGTCTCGTTCTGTTATAGAAAAAATTGCGGAAATGGTCCCATTTCAAACTTCGTATGATGACAATATGATCAAGATGACAATGCAGGATGGTAACATTGTTTATACAAGTATGGATTCTTTAGTCATGATGGCAAATTATCAGGCGATGTTAACAGAACTTCATGGTCAGAATGCGTGTTTATTATTGGATGCACAACATTCAGCTATAGATAAGATCGACTGTGCTGATATAGGTAGTTTGATTGATGGCAGCACGAATGCCAAAGATGAAGCAAAAGAAGAAGATCAAAACCAAAATACAGAAGAAAATCAACAGGAAACGACTGATACATCACAAGAGATAACGGAAAATACCCAAAGTGTATATGATCAAGCCACAGACTGGACAATCAATAATGATCTAGGACTTGAATATTCAGCTAGTTTAGATGTTTATCGTGATCCTAATACAGGTTTACTGTATCGTTGGAATGCAGAGACAGCTTCTTATGATCAGATTGTTGAATAAGTTTGTTTTCATTGAATAGTTGCGATATAATTAGTTAATAACAGGAGGATTTTAATATGCCTATAAATAAATCAACCGAATATGGTAATATCAGTATTTCTCTTGATGCGATCTCAAGTCTAGCTGGTGGAACGATCACAGAATGCTATGGTGTTGTCGGAATGGCATCACAGAAAGCAGTTCGTGATGGTTGGGCCGAATTATTAAAAAAAGAAAATTATGCTAAAGGTGTAGTTGTCCGTCAGGATGCAGAAGGCCTTGTTTTGGATCTTTACATCATTGCTTTACATGGCATTAAGCTACATGAAGTTGTTTATGAAGCACAGAAACGTGTTAAGTATGTTTTGGAAAAAACACTAGAAGTAAAATGTTCTCAGGTAAATATCTTCGTCCAGGGCGTAAGAGTATTGAAGTAGGTGAATCACATGGAGAGAATAAGTGGAAAGTTATTTAAAGATATGTTGGCTTCAGGTATGAATAATCTTACCAATCATTCGGCTGAAGTCGATTCTTTAAACGTATTCCCGGTACCGGATGGTGATACCGGAACAAATATGTCTTTGACTTTTTCTAGCGGAGTCAATGATGCAATCAAAGTAGAGGAAGATCGTGTTGGCAAGGTGGCCAAAGTTTTATCTCGAGGATTATTGATGGGGGCTAGAGGAAACTCTGGTGTTATTACTTCACAAATTTTTAGAGGCTTTTTTCAATCTGTTGAACATCTAGAAGACATGGATGCTTTACAGCTTGCTCAAGCCTTGGTGAATGGATCTAGAGTTGCTTATCGAGCTGTTATGCGTCCGGTTGAAGGAACGATCTTAACGGTAGTCAGAGAAGCAGCAGATTATACATATGCTTATACTGTGACAGAAGAAATCACAGACTGCATCAAAGTTATGGAGAAAATGGTGCTTGAAGCAAATGAATCGCTTCTTAGAACACCGGAACTTTTACCAGTTCTTGCTGAAGTTGGTGTTGTTGATAGTGGAGGTAAAGGACTTTGTATTATTTTGGAAGGTTTTTTGTCTGCGATGAAGGGAGAAGTGATTGCTCCATCGAATGATGCTTCCTCATATGATAGTGCTCAGACTAAAGTTGAAGGGGGAGAAGAGGAATTTGGATTCTGTACGGAATTTATCCTTCATCTAACACCAACAGGAATTAAGCACTTTTCTGAAGAAGATTTCAAAAACGAATTAGCTACGATTGGAAATTCAATCGTTTGTGTACAAGATGATGATCTAGTTAAAGTTCATGTCCACACTTTAGAACCTCAGACAGCCATTAAAATGGGAAAACGTCGTGGACGTTTCATGAAATTAAAAATTGAAAATATGCAGGAACAGCATGACAACATCTTAGAAAAAGAACAGGAAGAAGAAGTTGTTGCAGAGCATAAAAAATATGCAATCATCACTGTTGCTCCAGGCAAAGGTATCGATGCGATGTTTAAAGAATTAAGAGCGGATATCGTTGTCGGCGGAGGCCAAACAATGAACCCTAGTACAGAAGATTTTGTATCGGCTATTGGAAAAGTAAATGCAGATCACATTATTATTCTTCCAAATAACTCAAATATTGTTCTTGCGGCAAATCAGGCATGTCAAGTTTGTGAAGACAAGGATATTCATGTGCTTCCAACAAAGACGATTCCTCAAGGATTAAGTGCATGTATCATGTTCAATCCTGAAGTAGACATTGAAGATAACTTAGCCGAAATGCAGGAAGCTATCGATCATGTTAAATCCGGAGAAGTTACGTATGCTATTAAAGATACAACATACGAAGGCTTGGAAATCAAGAAAGATGAATATATGGGCATCTTTGGAAAAGCCATCGTTGTATCGGATCCAGATATGATGGCTTCAACAAAAGCTTTGTTAGACAAAATGTTAGATGAGGATTCTGAACTTGTAACATTAATTTATGGTGATACAGCAACACTGGAACAAGCTGAAGAGATTGCCGAATATATCGAAGATACTTCCGATGCTGAAGTAGAAATCCATGAAGGGAATCAACCGGTTTATTCTTTCATCATCGGTGTTGAATAGTAAAAAGTGCTTGTAGAAGCACTTTTTTTCTTTTTCTTATAAGAAATTCCATTATTGTGACCAACTTTTCCACTTGACTTGTAAGTAAGAATTTCTATGTTATTATATGAGTGTAAAAAGAAACAGGTTATAACATAGATAAAAAAATCTATGTAATATCCATAAAATTCTTGAACAAGGTAGAAGAAAGACAAAAATAAGAAAATCCTGAATAATGAGGATAAAATCTCAAGAAGAAGTATTAACTTCATGAAAGAGAAGATAGCGACTCAAATTAGAGGAGGAAGAAAAAACCTTTAAGAGAAAGTCTTCCAGAAAAGATGATAAAGGTAAATAGTTCAAGAAATTATGGAATATAACAAAGAAAAGAACTGGTGCAAAACTTATCATAATGAAAAAATAAGTTTTGAAAAGCCAGTTCTTTTCATGTATATAGCTAGAAATAATATATAAATAAGGGTATAATTTACAAAGTCAGGAGTTGATATATCTATGGATTTTTCCAGTAAGATCGGCGTTTTTGATTCAGGTCTAGGTGGTATCAGTGTTTTGCATACGATACATGATTTAATGCCTAAGGAAGATCTGATCTATTTTGGTGACAGTCTTCATAATCCATATGGAACAAAATCTAAGGAAGAGATTACAGAACGTTGTATTGAAATCTGCGATTTTTTTATGGCACAAGATGTAAAAGCCATTGTCATTGCATGCAATACGGCAACGAGTGCTTGTGTGAACTTATTAAGGGATAAATATCCAATTGATATTATCGGTATGGAGCCGGCTTTAAAAGTCGCTTGTGAAAAAGGTGAACATCAAAAAATAGCCGTTTGGGCAACAAATCTTACATTAAAAGAAAAAAAGTTTGCCCGTCTAATGGAACGCTTTGAAGATGAACATACGATTTACAAGATTCCTTGTCCAAAATTGGTTGAACTGGTTGAAACTGAAAAACTGCAGAATACTGATTTAGTATATGCAGCATTGCATGAGTATTTACATCAGACACAAGGAGAAGAAATTGACAGTATTGTTTTAGGATGTACACATTTTGTCTTTTATAAAGAGCGCCTACAGGATATGCTGCCTTCATCTATTCAGCTGATTGACGGAAACTATGGCACAGCACATCATCTAAAAGATATATTGACTCATAAAAATCTTTTGAATGATTCGACTGGTACGATCGAGTGGCATAATACAGATGCCGATAAGATCAATCTATCTAAAAGATTATTAAAGCAATTGGAGGGTACATTATGAAAAATGCATGGATGACATATGATAAAACAAAAATTAAAGAAGTCATGAATTTATCAGATGACTATATGGCTTTTTTAAGTAAAGGAAAAACAGAACGAAAATGTGTTTCTTTGATCTTGGAAGAAGCTAAAAAACATGGATATAAAGATATTAACGAGATCATTAAAAATAAAGAATCTTTAAAACCTCAAGATAAAGTATACATGAATATGATGAATAAATCGGTTGCCTTGATGCATATTGGTAATAGACCCATAGAAGAGGGAATGAACATTTTAGGTGCACATATTGACTCACCGAGGTTGGATCTTAAACAAAATCCTTTATATGAAGATGGAGAAATTGCATATTTTGATACGCACTATTATGGTGGTGTAAAGAAATATCAATGGGTAACGATTCCTTTAGCTATTTATGGAGTAGTTTGTTTAAAAGATGGATCGACTATTGAAATTGAAGTCGGTGATAAGGAAGAAGATCCAGTTTTTGTGATTAGTGATCTTTTGGTTCATCTAAGTGCAGATCAAATGCAGAAAAAAGCTTCTGAGGTGATCGAAGGAGAGAACTTAAATGTTACGGTTGGTTCCATTCCTTTAAATGAAGAAGAAAAAGAACCAGTAAAAGCAAACATTCTTAAATTATTAAAGAATAAATATGGCTTTGAAGAAGAAGACTTCATCAGTGCTGAACTTGAAGTTGTACCGAGTGGTAAAGCTCGTTCATGTGGTTTTGATGAATCCATGATCTTAGGTTATGGGCATGATGATCGCATCTGTGCTTATACATCATTAAGAGCTCAATTAGAAGCTATAGACCTTGAAAGAACAGGAGTATGTCTTCTTGTAGATAAAGAGGAAGTAGGCTCTAATGGAGCTACTGGTATGAAATCAAAATTCTTTGAAAACTTTGTTGCCGAAGTTATGAATGCGATGAATTGTTACAACGAACTTGCACTAAAGCGTGCATTTATTAATTCAGATATGTTATCAAGCGATGTTTCTGCGGCACACGATCCAATTTATGCTTCTGTCAGCAGTCCAAGAAACCAGGCTGAATTTGGAAAAGGATTGGTGTTCAATAAATACACAGGTTCTAGAGGAAAGAGCGGATGTAATGATGCCAATGCTGAATATCTAGCACAATTAAGAGCAGTAATGGAAAAAGGTAATGTCATTTATCAAACGAGTGAACTTGGTAAGGTCGATCAAGGTGGAGGGGGAACAATTGCCTTCATCTTAGCTAATTATGGTATGCAGGTCATTGACTGCGGTATTGCCTTACACAATATGCATGCCCCATTTGAATTGGCTTCAAAAGCCGATATTTATGAAGCAAAGAAAGGGTATGCCGCTTTCTTAAAATACAATAAACAATAAGGAGAAATTTTATGAATACTGTAACTCTCGTTGCGACTGACTTAGATGGAACTTTCTTAAACAGTAAAAAGGAAGTATCTAAACTAAATCGCGAAGCGATTTCTGCTTTAAAACATAAAGGAATCTTATTTGGCATTGCCTCTGGAAGGCCTGTAGAAACAGTACACGCAATGTTGGAAGATTGGAAAATCGAAGATAGTGTCAGCTTCATTATGGGTATGAATGGCGGTGTCATATACGATATTCGTCGTCGTACAAAGGAAGAGTTTCACTTATTAGATGGTAAGATCATCTTGGATATCATCAACTTTTATAAAGATATGGATGTTATTTTCCATGTCTTAGTAGGTGATATTCGCTATACTAGTAAATCAACTGAAGAAACAAGAGCACATGCTAAACTGTTTGGAGAAACAGAAATAGAAGTCGATATGGAGTCTTTCTTAAAAGATCGTACTGTCAACAAACTAATTATTTATTGTGCTCCAGCATATATGCCAAAAGTTGTAGAACGTTCTAAATCATTTAAGAGAGATGACTGTGTAGGATTTAACACTGCTGATAATTTGTTTGAGTATTGTGATCCAGCCATCAATAAAGGATATGGAATCAAAAAACTTTGTAAGCACTTTGGAGTGAATCTTGAAAACTGCGTTGCCTTTGGTGATGAGGCTAACGACATTCAGATGCTTGATTATGTTGGAATGGGCGTATGTATGAAAAATGGATGTCAGGGAGCAAAAGATGTCGCAAATTATGTCAGTGAATACACCAATGATGAAGATGCATTAGGGCATTTCTTATTTGATCATGTACTTAAGGAGGACAAATAATGTCTGCTTGGGATAAGATTTATTGTCAACTTTGCGAAAATATTTTGACCAATGGTGTACAGGTAGCCAATCGTACAGGTATTGATACGATTAAATTACCAAGTGCTCATTTTCAATTAAATGTTGGAGAAGAATTTCCAATCTTGACCACAAAACAGCTGTTTATTCGTCAAGCGGTACTTGAAATGTTATGGATCTATCAAGCACAGTCAAATGATGTTCGATGGCTTCAGGAACGCAATGTGCATATATGGGATCTTTGGCAAATTGATGAAAACGGAGATTGGCGTGATGAAAAAACAGGAGAAGTACTCAAACACTTTGATCCTAAATTTGCCAATACGATTGGAACTGCTTATGGATATATAGTTAAGAAATTTAAATTGATGGATCGTTTGATTGATTCATTAAAAAATAATGTAAACGATCGAAGAAGAGTGATTTCCTTATGGCAGGATGAATATTTGGATACAGCTGTTTTACCTAGTTGTGTTTGGTCGAGTGAATGGGATGTGACAAATGGTACATTAAATGCATGGGTGCATCAAAGAAGTTGTGATGTTCCTTTAGGATTGCCATTCAATGTAACACAGTATGCAGTGTTATTGAAAATGTTGGCACAAGTCACAGGATTAAAAGCAGGTACGATTGACTGGTCCATCAAAGATGCTCATATTTATGTGAATCAGGTTGATGGAATCAAAGAACAGCTGGAACGTTTTCATACAAAAGGTGATCTAAAAGCACCGGAATTATGGTTAAACCCTGAAATTAAAGATTTCTATGATTTTGATTCTTCTAAAGATATTAAAGATATTAAATTAATAGGGTATGAACATATGGGAAAAATTAAATTTCCATTAGCTCAATAGGAGATTTTATGAAACTAACAATGATCGCTGCAATTGGAAAAAATCGCGAATTAGGGAAAAATAATGATTTAATCTGGCATTTACCTACAGATCTTAAATTTTTTAGAGAACAAACAAAAGGACATACGATCATAATGGGTAGAAAAACTTTTGAATCTTTGCCCGGTATGTTGCCTAAAAGACATCATATTGTCATTTCTAGAAGTAATCCAGATTTGGATCAGCAAGTAGAAATATTCAGTGATATCAATGCTTTTATGGAAGCTTATCAAGATAAGGATGAGGAAATATTTGTGATTGGCGGGGCTCAGATTTATAGTCAAATGTTACCTTTTGCGTCAAAGTTGATCTTGACAGAAATCGATCAATCTTATGATGCAGATGTTTATTTCCCAGAGTTTGATAAATCAGAATATCATCGAAGCGTTATTAATGATATCTTTGAAAATGATATACATTATCAACATGTAGTATATGAACGTATAAATTAAGGAAAGAAAGCTTTCCTTAATTTTTTTTGTAAAACTTAACATTTATGAAAAAAGCGTTATAATACTTTGTATGAAAATTGGAATTATTGATGTAGGCGGTGGAATGCGCGATATATTTGGAGCCGGTGTATTTGATGCATGCCTAGAAAACAACATTACATTTGATTTAGGAATCGGTGTTTCGGCTGGAAGTGCAAATTTAGCAGGTTTTATGGCAAAACAGAAAGGAAGGAGCAAACGTTTTTATACTGAATATGCATTCAGAAAAGAATATATGTCATTTAAAAACCTAGTTAAAAAAGGAAATTATGTAGACCTTGATTATATATACTCAGGTTTAAGCAATGCAAATGGGGAAGATCCAATTGATTATAGTACTTTTTCTTCAAACCCGATGCAATTAGAAGTTGTTAGTACAGAAGCAGAGACTGGAAATGCTGTGTATTTTTCTAAAAAAGATATGCCTGTTAACTGTTATGACATATTAAAGGCTAGCAGCTGTCTACCTGTTCTTTGTAGGCCATATCCAATCGATGGAGAAGTCTATTTCGATGGTGGTATGTCGGATCCTATTCCTTTACAAAGAGCTTTAGATAAGGGATGCGACAAGATCGTTTTGATCTTAACTCGACCTAAGACATGGATGCGTGATCCTAAAAAAGATCTAGTCCCAGCAAAATTACTGGAACATTCTTATCCAGAATCATCAAAGAAACTGATGAACCGAGCTTATCTTTATAACGAACAGTTGGCTACAGCTTTAGAACTTGAAAGAAGTGGAAAAGTTTGTATTGTATCACCAGAACATATTGAGAATATGAAAACTTTAAATAAAGATAAAGAACAATTAGAGTCCTTATATGATCAAGGATATAAATTGATAGAGGATATAAAAAAGTTTATTTAAATGTAAGATCTCATAGGATATTCCTATGAGATTTTAATTGAATGGTATAAAAACTCTTGTTTCCATCTTGAAAATATGCTAATATTATTAAGCACTGATTGATGGACTCTTAGCTCAGTTGGCAGAGCAACTGACTCTTAATCAGTGGGTCTAGGGTTCGAATCCCTAAGAGTCCACCATTTATGCTTATGAAAACTCTTGTAAGTCCTTTATATAAAGGGGATTATGCAAGAGTTTTTATTTTTTTATCCTCTTGCGACACTTTTACGACACATTTTTCATTAGAAATGATTTCAATAGCTTCTCTTTTTCTAGATTCTTCTATATGCGTATAAATATTAGCGGTTGTGTTAATGCTTGAATGTCTAGCTAAATCTTTCATAACCATCATTGTTATTCCCTTGGCTTCTCCATTGGATATAAATGAATGTCTTAAATCATGGAAACGACCTTTAATTCCTAATTTTTTAAATACTTGTCGAATTGTGTTTGTCATAATTTCGGGTTGCATATAATTACCATCTTCATAACAGATAATTTTTTCATAAGGATTGATTTGATACCATTCCTTTAAAATGTTCGCTAATTCGTTTGAAATAGGTAGAACCGCTTTAGAATTTTTTGATTTCATTTCATGACTAACTGATAAATCTTTTTTTCTTAAGCTTTTATAATTCATTTTTTTATTGATATTGATTGTCATTTCATCTAAATCAATATCTTTTTTTTCTAAAGCACATATCTCACTTAATCTTAGTCCTTGTAAATATGCTAGACTAACCGCGATTGAGAAAGAGTCGTGTTTAAAATCATTATAGTTTTTTAATTCGTCTTTAATTCTGTGATAATCGGCTTCAGAAATAACATGTTTTTCTTGATGTTTTTCAATGCCTTTAATTTTAATGTCTCTTAGAGGGTCGGTTGTAATGTATTCGCTTCTTCTAGCATGTTTAAATGTTGCGTTTAATGTTTTTCTAATATTTTTGTTTTGTTCAATACCATAATTTTTTCTTGATTCAAAGAAGCTTTGTAAATGTGAGTATCTAATCTCATCTATATACATTTTTCCAATATTGTCTTTAAAATGTTTATGCGAATATTTGAAAGTTCTAATACTGTTATATTGATATTCCATGTGTGCAACTTCCATAAATTCTTTATAAACTTCATTAAGTGTTTTCTTTTCTTTAGGTTTAGGCTTTCCATTTTTTAGTATTTCGTTTTTCATTTCTGTTTCATGTGCCTGTGCTTCTCTTTTAGTTTTAAAGCCTCCTTTTGAATATCTTTTTTTCAATCCGCAATCTTCATAATTAAAGTAAACTTGATAACTACCTCCATGTTTAAATTTTCTAAATCTTATTGACATATTTTAACCTCCTATTAATTAATTTTCTTTTTGTACATGTCGTTTAATTTGCTATAATAGGAGCGTAAACGTGTACGCCAATACTGTTTACGCTTCTAGCCTCATGTTCGTAGCATGGGGTTTTTATTTTGCTATTCGCTTATTTATTTACATCACCTCCTTTAATTTTGTTATAAATTATTATTTTTAAATTAAAGAGTCTTTATCGTATTTCTTTAACTTATTGATTAAACTTTCTAATTCTTTAAATTGTTCCTCTGTTAGATTTTCTGTTGAAATTCTCCTTTCTAAATCGTTGATTTTCTTTTTTCTGTATTGTTCATCAAACTCATGTTTTAAATGAGATTTAAATAATTCTATAGTTTCCATGAGTTCTAACAAAGCTAATTTTTCTTGGTCGTAATCACTCATCATTCTACCTATTTCGTTAATATCTCCCCAACTTTCTCCAAAAGGATATATTTCGAAATAGTCATATAAATTTGATAAAAGATAATCACTATTTTCAAGAATGAGATTTAATGCTTTAATTTGTTTTTGTTCTTTTGAATTAAAGTATTGTAATTTATTGATACTTTTTCCGCTTAATCCTGTTATTTTAGAAATTTCGTTTTTTTCTATATTTCCTATATCTTGAACATTCGTAAGTCCAAGTAAGTAATCCGCAGAAACATTTAAAACATTACAAATTTTTATAAGGTTGTTACATTTCATAACTACACCTTGCTCTTTGTCGTATTCACTTCTGCTTATATCGTTCATTGCATTACTTAAAGTAGTGGTGCTTATGCCTGTAAGTTTACATAATTCTCTTTGCGTTATTTTTTTTTCTTCCATAATGTCTTTTAATCTTTCTCCAAAAGTTAATTTCATTTTAAACCTCCTAAAGTTGTTATTGGTATAATGCAACAACTATAAGATTTACTTTATATCAATTTTCATTTTCTTTGAATAAATAGTGATATAGTTGTTGTAGTTGTATTAAAGACAACTAAAGAATAATTCCGAATGAATGGATTGTCAACAACAATTTAAAAAAGTTACGAGAGGAGGGAAAAAGATGAGAGAAAAAAGTAACTTAGACATTAGAAAAAAAGCAAAAAGTAAAGGGATTTATTTATGGGAGATAGCAGAAAAGCTTGAAATTAGTGAATGTTATTTTATTCGTAAGTTGAGACATGAATTATCGCAAGAAGAAAAAGATAAGATTTTTAATATTATTGATGAGATTGTAAAGGAGCGTGATTAATATGGATATTGAAAAAGAAGTCGAGAATGTTAATGATGTAAGAACATGTAACTATAATTCTTTAGCTATGCTATCTAGGGAAGAAGTGGCAAAACTTTGTTTATGTCATAAAGATATGGTTTCTATGTGGATTGCTTTAGGTATGTTACAAGCGACAAAAACAAGTAGAGGCTATGCAATATCACAAAAGGAGCTTGAACGCTTCCAAGAAGCCTATAAAGGGCAAGATATTTCTAATCCAGTTCACGCCAAAGAAGCGTTTATTAACATGAATAAGAGGTAATGAATTGTGGCAAAGCGTATTGTAAATGGCGTACAAGATTTAGTTTATATAAGAATATGGGTTAAAGATATGGTGCCTATGGTAAAGCATTTAAATAATGAAACCGTAGGTTTATTCTTTAAAGAAGTATTAAATTATGTTGAAAGTGGAGATATAAATAACTCTGTATCTCCTAATATCGCAAGTATTTATTATTATCAAATTGAAAAAGTAAATCACGATTTAGAAGATACAAAAAAAAGAAGTGAAACAGCTTCCGCAAACGCTAAATGTAGATGGAAAGAAAAGGATACAAATTTAGAAATTGATAAAAATTATAATGATTTAATGGATAAATTGGTAGAAATAAAAAAAAGCCAATGGAAAGGGTGATCAGCTTGTGTCAAGTAGACACACAAAATAATTAAAACATTTTGGTCCATCAGGCATTATTATGTCTGATGGATTTTTTATATTTCTGCCTGTTGGCTTTTGTAATGTTCTTGTTTATATTTCATGATCCGTTTGTTTTCGGGGATCTTATATTCTGCCGGTGTCTCTGCCTTCAGTGCTTCACTTCTTACTTCGTAAGGTGTCCTGACCCCGAATCGTCTCTGATATCTTTCATATGTATAATAATGAAACCATTCCTCCAGGGCATGGATTAGCTCTTCTTTGGTTCGATAATGCTTTCCATAATACATCTCACATTTTAGGATTCCCCAGAATCCTTCCATAGGGCCGTTGTCGATACAACAGCCGATTCGAGACATACTTTGTATCATCCCATGCTCTCGCAATTTGTTCTGGAATGATGGACTTGTATATTGAAATCCCGCATCGGAATGAAATAGCGGATGTGCTTCCGGGTATTCTTCTACAGCCTTGTCAAAGGTATTATGCACAAGGGCATTATTATTGGAATCTCCATATTTCTTACTGACAGGAAACCTGTCATACAGATC
>OLNP01000022.1_pt1 | contig 155953 bp, 181 predicted proteins | sample 1671951 | NCBI WGS metagenome assembly OLNP01 (sample SAMEA3136629, study PRJEB25190) | human gut metagenome | biome: human gut; feature: human-associated habitat; material: faeces | place: Austria | collected 2013
TCCGACGACGCAGAGGTCTCCGGCGACGCAGAGGTCTCCGGCAACGCAAGGGTCTCCGGCAACGCAAGGGTCTCCGGCAACGCAGAGGTCTCCGGCAACGCAGACTATGTGTTAATTGGTCGTATTGGTTCACGTTTTGGATTTACAACATTTTTTAGAAATAAAAACAATGAAATCTATGTATCCTGCGGCTGTTTTTTGGGCACTCTTGCGAAATTTCGTAAGAAAGTTAAAGAAACTCATGGCACGGATACAAAATATGCGAAAGTGTATCAGGCTGCCGCCGATTTAGCAGAAATGCAGATTTTAAATAAATGAAAAAGCCGACTGATAACTGCAATTATCAATCGGCGGGTGGAAAAGAATCGCTAAGAATTTCCGACTCTATTATAACACAGGAAATAAATAATGAAATCATTGTAAGAGTAGAAAGGACTAAAGAATGAAAGAGATAAACATAGAAGGGCAGCTGATATATGTAGCCCACCCGTACGGAGGAAATGAAGAAAATATAAGACGCGCGGCGGAGTGCTTAAAAAAACTCAAAAAAATGTACCCGTATCAAACATTATTTTCCCCGCTGCACAATTGGGACTGGGACTCCTACGATGCTGACCATCAGGCAAAGCCGATGCAGGACTGCCTTACGGTATTGAAGAAGTGCGACGGAATTATTCTTTGCGGGATGTGGCGGAAGAGCATGGGGTGCATGCAGGAATACGCGGCGTCCTGTGTATTGGGGATTCCTGCATTTGAACTTGATACGTTTGGAGTAAGGGAGATCGGGTAATGGCAAATGAAAATATCTTTACCACGCTGGGAGCTTCTAATCACGCCAAAGAAGAACGTGAAAAGAATGATTTCTATGCCACGGATAATATAGCGGCTCACTTGCTGCTTGAGAATGAGCCATTGAAGAACATATGGGAATGTGCCTGCGGGGACGGGGAACTTGCAAAGGTTTTTGATAAAGCAGGTGTCTTAGGCAAGGCAAGCGATTTGATAAACCGTGGATATGGAGAAGTCGGAATAGACTTCCTGAAATATGCGGGGGGGTGGAACGGCGATATAGTAACGAATCCGCCGTACAAGCATGCAGAGGCTTTTGTGAGACGTGCTTATGAAATTGTACAACCGGGAAGAAAGGTATGTATGTTCTTGCGGTTGTTATTTCTTGAAAGTAAAGGGCGGCAGGCATTATTTGAAGAATGTCCGTTGAAGACGGTCTATGTATCAAGGAAAAGGATTCCTGCATATAAAAACAACGATCAAAGCAATAAAAGCAGCGCCATCGCATTTTGCTGGTACATATGGGAAAAAGGATATACCGGAGAACCGGTCATTAAGTGGATTAATTAAGGAGGAAAAATGAAAAAAGAAATAGAAAGAATAATGGGCGGCAGGATTGTATTCGCCTGCAGTTACAGAATACGCCGTGTAGCAGGAGTACTCTGCTACAAAAAAGATGTAGATGATCAATATAGACCGTTGACATCGGTAGCGTTAAAAGAATTAATTGTTGCCAACAAGAAATATAGTCGGGCAATAATCGCCGCAAGGAAAGGAGGAGTAGAAATGGAACTTAACGAAAAAAGATATGAAAAATGGGTAGAAAAAGGACTAAAGAAAGCAAGGTCCTACGTAAAAGAACAAGCGGGAAATGATGAGATTACCGATTTACTGAAAAGGTTAATAGAAAATGCTTTCTATGAGGGATATATGGCGGCAAAAGAGGAAAAATTCCATGGCAAGATTTCAATTATCTAAAACAGAATTCAAGAAACTTTGCGATCTGGTCAAGCAACGGGACATCATTCTTGCAGAAACGTACTGTGAATGTCTTGGAGAATATCCCCCGAGGACAAATATAGAAATCCACCACCATGTACATGTGGGGAACTTCGGGGCAGATAAGGAAGACAATCTTATATCTTTGTCGTATACAACTCACCGATTCAAACTCCACGGACTCAATGCGGATATAAAAAAACATATGGAGAGAAACATTGAAAAGTATTTGCATAGTACGGAAGTAAAAACATGGAGAGAGACACACAGAGAAGAATTGGAAGCCATCTACAAAACCGAAAAAGAATACAGATTAAAGACTCTGCAGAAAAAGCACAAAGTAAAGAAGAAATACCCATGGGCAAAATACTGACACTTTCCGGCGGGAAAGAAATAGAAATATATACAAATACACATTGTCCGTTATGCGGGAAAGAAGCTTATCAGACGGTATGCTGCCACTTTCATGAAGCGAACGTTTGTTACAAGCACTGTGGGGAATGCAGGAATTTTAGAAAAGAATTTCAACAGTGTGTATATAAACCGCTGCCGAAAGAAATAGAAAAACTGATGCAAAGAAAAAACGCCTGAGGCGAAAGCCTCAAGCGTCGTGCCGAAACACAAAAATTCCTATACATATTGTAGTGTATGGCACGGAAAAAGTCAAGAAAATAAGGGGCGGAAACGCCTCTTTGAGACCTTGATATTCCTATTATTTTAACGACAATCAATCGAAAATACTCTATGGAGAAAATATCGTGCCATACATGAAAGAGATTTTCCGTTTTCCAGGCGGAATGGAAATAAAAAAATATCACACCTGGCGGCTGGGCGGGAAGAAAACAAGAAACCCGAACGAAAGCGAAACGGAATCTGCCGTACAAAAAGGAAATGCCAGGCGGGCAAAAGAGAAATTGTACAGAGTCATTCTCACGAATTTCCAAAGGGATGACTGGAGATTAGATCTCACGTACAGAGATCCGCCGCCTGATCCGGAAGAAGCTCAAAGCAGAATCAGGAAATTCCTAAGAAACTTGAAAAACCTGTACAGGAAATTCCAAGAGGAATTGAAGTATATCTATGTAACTGAATATAAGGGTCACAGAATCCACCACCACCTTCTGATCAATGCATCAATGAAAATCCAAAGAAAAGACATAAGAGAGAAATGGCCATGGGGAGAACTGAACTACAGGTCATTTCGATACTTTGATGGAACGCCGGAAGACTGCAGGCGGTTGGCAGAGTACCTCTGCAAAGAAACGGACGAAACCATAAGAGAGCCTGGAGCGGTACAGAAAAAAAGATGGAACGCCAGCCGCAATCTGAAACATCCCAAAGTTACAAAACATAAAATCTACTCCAGGCACTGGAAAGAGAATCCGAATCCGCTGAAAGGATACCGGATGGAAAAAGTGGAAAATGGGTATACACAGGAGGGGTACCCGTACCAATACTACAGAATGACGAGGGAGGTGCAGCAGAAAAAGAAAATCGTTTTCAAATGGTGCAAAGTGAAAGGAGAAAAATATGAAAATCAAAAAAATAACCACGGAAGTGGGAATAGGGTACATCAGCGGAGCGGAAGAAAATCAGATAAGAAGTCTGGAGCCGGCAAGAAAGGAATTTTATGAAGCGTTTATTAAATTCTCCGAATCATTATCGGAATTGGGAGACGCGAATCTTTTGAAAAAGCATGTAGGTTTTGTGGTAAACAAGATTGTAATTGGCTATAAAGACGGAGAGAAAAAATCTTATACGGCATACGGATTCGTAAAAGTGGAAGACTATCCGCTGTATATTAAATTCACTACCGGCGGCATGCCATACGGGATATTTAATAAATTAGATGAATGTTTAGAAATACTCATAGAAGAAGCGGAAAAATACATATCCGGCGATCGTGCGCAGGGAGATTTATTTGAGGAGGCAGAAAATGAAGGATCCGATATTGAAAGCGAAAATAATGAAGAAAATAGAATTAGGTAAGATGTATATCATTCTGGGAATGCTGGAGGAAAAGGCGCGGATGATAAGAAAAGGTTGTTATGACGATGACATGAAGGAACTGAGTGAAGCAAGAGAATTGGATTTTAAATCATTTAAAGATGGAGCAGAACAGTATACATTTGAAATATGCGATGAAGTAAGGAATCTCATCGAGCAAGAAATTGGAATGGAGGCATTGTAATGAATGAGCCGATAATAAGTCCGTGGGTGTTTTATTGGACCGAAACAATAAGCCAGATAAGAGATGTCGTAAATGTTGTAGTATTCATGATAGTAGTCATAAGCATAAGCTTTACTTTTATGTGCTTAATATACAAAAAAGAAGACAGAGAAAAATGTATTAGCGAAGAGACATTCGGAAGAGTTATAAAAGGACTGATTATTGTCGGAGTAATATCAATGGTCGGATATATTTTTATTCCGACGAAAGAAACAATGTATAAAATGCTTGCCGCAAGTTATATAACGCAGGAAAACATAGAAAGTGTGGGGGAAAGTATAGATAAAATAGCAGATAGGTTGGTAGAGAAAATAAAACAGGTGAAAAAATGAAATGGACCATGGATAAATGTACCGCGGTATTTAGTGCGATGACAGAAGAAGAACTGGAAATCATAGATCGAGTACATGAAAACGAAAACGAACTGTCAGAGATTCAACTTTTGAACAAAGTGAATCAGTGTCTTCTTTCAAAAAAAGACAGAAAAGAAAACATCATGGAAGCTGCCGTGTTGATTATAGAGGCGGCGAACAAGGAGGGAAAATGAAAAGTTATAAAGAAATAAATACTAAATTCTTCAATTTACATTTTTCCGTTCCAGGAAAAGACGGGAAATATAAACCTGAAGGACTGTTCTACTGCGCATATGAAGATGATTACGAAAATAGGCTGGTACATCTTGCTATAGACAGTCGCAAGGGAAATCTACTTGTGTATGAATGTATGGATAAAGAACAGGCGATAGAAAGGCTTATGATCTGGTGGAGGATAGAAAGAAATGAAGGGGATCACAAAAGTTAATCAGGAGTTTTTTAACGAGCATTTTATAAAACCGGACGAAGATGGTAAATATCGACCGATGGGGCTGTTTTACTATTGGGGTTATTCTCAATTTTGGAGTAAACCTACATATATTGTGATAAATAACCGTGATGGAAATCCGCAAGTTGTAGAGTGCATAAAAGAAGAAGACGCTGAAGAATGTCTGGAAGAATGGATGAGTGAGGCGGAAACATGAATACAGTACAAATAACAGGAAACATTGCCAAAGATCCTGTAATCAGAGCAACGAAGACAGGGAAAGCCATAGCGTTATTTTCCGTAGGCGTAAGTAAGAAAATCACAAAAACGAACGGGGATATTTTAGATTTAACAGACTGGGTCAATGTAACCGCCTGGGGAAAACTGGCGGAGGCTGTGGGAAACGAACTCACAAAAGGGAATTATGTCTTCATCGAAGGGCGGTACTCTACAAGATCATATGACACGCCGGACGGACAAAGACGGTATGTGACAGAAGTGGTAGCAAATATGATTGCAAAACCAATCGGAAGAAACATGAAATCATCGGAGGTACCGTTTTCCGAACCTGTGAAATTCGAAGATATGGGGACTGTAAGCAAAGAATATGCCCCGCCTGAATATGAACAAGATGAAATCCCATTTTAAAGGAGGACGAAATGGATAGATTAATTGACGTAGCGAGTGTAGTGATATTTATCAGCATGATAATGTATGCCGCAATTAAACTCGACGAAGCGGCGCGGAGGCTGCGAGATGAAGAAGAAAGAATTTACAGAAAGGATCATGAAAAATGAGAATAGAAATACAGAACGAAGAAATTATCAAGATTGTTTCCGGCGGAACATTATCAACAACTGAAATAAAATCTATTGTGAAACAGATTTTAGACAAGAATACTATGATCAAGAAAGAGAATGAAACGTTGAAAAAGAAAGTGGATAAATTGATAAAACAAGGAGAAAACATGACTTGCGTAGGTGAAACGCATTTAATACAAGGTGGGAGAGAATGAATTACATAAAAAAAGTAGCGGAACTCTTGAATGTAGAAGTAGGAGAACACTTCACGATTCATTTCAAGAAAGAAAAAAGACAGATAAAAAACTTCTACCTCAACGAAGAAAAAGGACTGATGATAAAAACAGGCGGAAGTGACGTAAAAGCCAACAGCAGCTTTGTTGAAGGAATACTTACTGGAACACTGGAAATAAAAAGGACAAGAAAGAAATGAAAATACTTGATGCATGCTGCGGCGGAAAAATGTTCTGGTATGAAAAAGATCTGGATTTTGTTACATTCCAAGACGTCCGCGTGGGAGTAAAAGAATATTCCGGCGGAAGAAAAATAAGGATAGAACCGAACCATATTGGAAACGTCACGGATATGGACTTTGGAGATGAAACATTCGATATGGTTATATTCGATCCGCCGCATATGATCCGCGCGGGAAAAACATCCTGGCTGAACATCAAGTATGGGAAACTGCCGAAAGACTGGGAAACATTCTTCAAAAATGCATTTTCGGAAATATTCAGAGTACTGAAAGAAAACGGGGTATTAATCTTTAAATGGAACGAAACACAACTCAAATTTGGCGAAGTGATAAAGCATTCGCCGTATAGACCGATGCTTGGAGACCAGAGAGGACAAACGAGATGGACAGTATTTGTGAAAAACACAGCATTACATCACCGCAAGGAAGAAATCTACTGTTAAAAAAGCTTTTATACGAAGAAGGATATAGATTCATAGTAAAGTACGAACTGTTGGGAGAGGTCTATTTATGTATAGATTTTCCACCACCAAAACAACCCTTTGTGGAAATAGAAGAATTAAAAGATTTGGATAATGTTTGTTTAGCAGAAAAAGGCGGAAAATTATTTGTGGTAAAAGGGGAAAAACATGGATAAAAGACAAGAAATAGTTAATCTGTTAATGGCATTTTCAACGTGGAAAATAGGAAAAGAATATTGCAATGAATGTGCAGAAGCGCTTAGGTATATAGAGAAAATTTTTGCCAGTCATGAAAGACTGTTACACATTATAAGAAACAACACTATATGCGGTAATGGTGATGCATGGATGGAAATTAAAAATGCAGTCAAAGAAGCGGAAGAGTTAATTCGATATTAAAAACCACAAGGGGGAAACATGACAATCAGACAATTCTTTTATAACTTGCGGGAAGTGCAGCCAGTTAAAGTAGAACTTGCGGAAAATGAATATAGAAAACTCGAAGAACAGGTAAACGGAGCCTTACCGGCGGAGCATATTTCCGGCGGGTCAAGTTCAGTACAAACCGTTCCGCCAGTGCTTATCCAGTACGAAACGGCGAAAGAAAACTATGAACGGGAAAAAAAGAAATATGAAAAAATGCTGAAAAAGGCAGAAACATACATAGAAGAATTGAAAAATCCGATACGACACACAATCATGCGGCAGCGGTACCTGCTCAATTGGGCATGGCACACAATTGAAGTTACGAATAACTTCAAATACTACAGAACAATGATGAGAATACACAAATCAGCATTGGACGAATTAACAAGAAATCACAAAGAGGTGAGTTTCTGATATGTATAGGAAGGCAATATCCATACGTGGAAAAGGAAACAGAGATAAAAGATGGGAAAGTAACAGAAAGAGATGTAAAATGCGAATATTGTAAAAATCCTATAACGATAAATATAATAAAGGAAAAGGGCGGAGTTTACGTTGTAAAGTATAAATGTAATCAATGCGGAACGGAAAAAGAATGCAGGTTTTCAAAAATATCATATGCATACGATGAAATGTTAAAAATGTACTGGAACAGTAAAAGGTAAAATATTTCATATATTGAGAATTGAGGCGGCAATTCACCGCCCTCTTTTTTATTGCAAGATATAAAGATAATTTATAATAAAATATCTTGAAAAAGGTGTTGACAAGTCAAGATGAATAGGGTAAACTATAATCAAGAAAAGGGGAAGAACCCCACAGATTATTTAAACCCACAGAGGAGGAAAACAAAATGAAATTTTATGTAGCAGAAGTACAAAATGTAAACAGTGTAAGAGAAGCGGAAGAAATTTCCGCAAAGGATTTAACGGAAGCTAAAAGAAAGGCAAGCCGCGGTCAGGCTTTCTACGGAACGGTACTTGTTATCGGGACGGAGATAGATGAAAATGGATTCATAACGGATCCACTTGTATATAAAGAAAATGGAAAATGGCATAATACTTAAAATGATAAGGAGGAATAACAAATGTATACTGATGCGGAAATAATATATAAAAGCGTAAAAAAATTAGAAGAAGGGGTGTATAGAGTCCAGGGGAAAAAGAGAATCTGGGATGCGCTGACGGATATTCAAAAACTCCGATTCGCGCTAATTGCGGCGGGGGAAGTGTTAAAAACTGTTAAAATCTCCGACGTTGTAAAAGCAGCGGGAATAAAGGGAATGAAGACAAACGAAATAATAATAGCAGCAGGAAATGCAAAAAAGGAGCTTCCGGATTACAGACTTGTAATTATGCGGGAAGACCCGATTGAGAATTACAATTTACTACAAAACGGTGTATTTACTTGCTGTGAGTTTGATAACGAATAAAAAAAGGGGAAGGAAAATGAAAATAAAAGGATACGAATATCCCGCCGCCCTCGGCGGAACAGGGTATAGCTTATTTAAGCTAAATGAAGAAGTGTGGAATGAGGTGACAATAATTACACCTCCGAATTGGGAATTAACAGAAAATAAAGACGGGCTTCCTATGCTCGTCAATCGGAAAACCGGTGATAAAGCGACAAACATTTCTGGAAGAAACGGAATCCCATATATAACAGAAACCCAGTCTGGTAGAATATATAAATGCCGAATAAAAGGCAATTGGGGCGGAAAGAGAAAGGGATCCGGAGCAAAGAAAACGCTGCCGGAAGGGGCAAAGAAAAGAGCGCTAAGCATGACAGATGAAGAGCGCGAAAGGGTGAAAGAGTTTTTAAAAAAACTAAGGAGCGAAGCATGATCGATGTAAAAAATTCAGCACCGATGAAGATGCTGAAGAAATACAACTATCTATATCCGCCTGCCTGGAAATTTGCGGAAGATGTTGCCATAGACAAGGAATATAAAAATATGTGGCCGCATGAATATGTTTTTATTCCTATTGAGGCGGGGCTTGAATTAGCACTGGATCGAAAACTGCATAAAGATCAGATGGAAAACATAGCGGACGCAGTAGCAATAACATGCTTAGCCGCATGGCGCAAAACAAAGATGATCTATGATTTTGACGCAAGTTTGACAGAGGAGTTATATAAACAGGCAAAAAGCAATATAGAACTTGATACAAGCATGTTGACGCTACCTGCATACTCAATATATATCCGTCCGAACGATGGGGCGGAATATGATGGGTTTTTTGTGTTCTTTGATTATGATCGTGGGCATTTTGAGTTCAGGATTCTTGTTGTAAACAAAAAAGGGAATGTAATACTGCCGATCTATTTAATTCTTCCCGAATCAGGAAGTGAATCAATAGATAAAATCATAGAAAACATGGTAAAACAATTCAATGAAGTAGATTTACCAGCGGTAGAGAATGAAGACGAAGAGATAAGCGGGGAAGTATTGAGATCGTTTTATAAAAACGGAAAACGGACAATAAGCAGGTGGATAAACCTTGTTTTATACCTGTCCGCTGTAAATGCGGATATAAAACACGAAAAAAGACACTTTTTCCGGCGGTCAAGAAAAATAAAAGACATTCCGCGCGAAGTAGAACTGCTTAACGTGGGCGAAACGGTAGGCGTAAAAATTAGAGAGCTTAGAAAATCCGTGCAATATGAAAGTATACCACCGCAGGGGGAATATCATAAAGCCCCGTCGATGCACATTAGAAGGGCGCATTGGCACACATTTTTATACGGAGAAAAGAAAAGTAAGCGCAGACTAAAATGGTTGCCGCCAATTATTGTTAATGACACCGGAAAAGATTTTATTACAGTCACAAACGTAAAAAAGAAATAGATGTCACATGGCGTCACTGCAGGTCACTTGCGGTCATGCGTGACAAGGTGATAAATTAAAGTTGAATAAGTATGAAAAAACATCATGATACCGTCCGAAAGGGCGGTTTTGTATTTCCGGCGGCACTCATTGCGAGTGTCTTTTTTGATGGAAGGAGGCTGCTGTGGCAAAAGGTAAATTTGAATATTGGCGAACAAAAGACGGCCTTTTGCAAATAGCCGCCTGGGCAAGAGACGGATTGATTGACGAACAGATTGCTCACAACATGGGCATTCGTAGAAGCACGCTTTCAGAGTGGAAAAAGAGATTCCCGGACATAACAGACGCCCTAAAAAAAAATAAAAACATAGTAGACATAGAAGTAGAAAATGCACTCTATAAAAGAGCCGTGGGCTATGAATTCGAAGAAACAACTATAGAAATAGACGATGAAGGCAAGAAAAAAGTAAAAAAAACAACAAAACAGATGGCACCGGAAACACTGGCAATCATCTTCTTCCTGAAAAATAGAAAACCCGAAGACTGGCGGGATAAAAGAGAAGTCGAAGTCAAAGGAGAAATCAGCATGACAAACGCTTTGAAAGCGGCACGGGAGCGCGTAATAAAAAATGAATGAAATCATTGAACTTGTCGAAGCCTTAGGTGAATACACACACGACCCCTTAAAATTTGTCTACTTTGCTTTTCCATGGGGAGAACCGGGGCCGCTGGAAAAAATGAACGGTCCCGAAGAGTGGCAGAAAGACATACTGAAAGACATAAGAGACGGCGTGAAAATCAAAGACAACGTAGTCAGAGAAGCCGTGGCGTCAGGACACGGGATAGGAAAAAGTACGTTAGTCGCATGGCTTATCCTTTGGGCAATCTCAACACATGAAAACACCAGGGGAGTTGTCACCGCAAACACAGAAACGCAGCTCCGAACCAAAACATGGCCGGAACTCATAAAATGGTACAACCTATTTATCGGGCGGCCTTTGTTCACAGCCACAGCCACCGCTATATTTGCAAACGAACCGGGAAAAGAAAAAAACTGGCGCATAGACGCCATCCCGTGGAGTGATAACAACACCGAAGCCTTTGCGGGATTGCATAACCAAGGGAATAGAATCCTTTTACTCTTTGATGAAGCCTCCGCTATATCCAATCAGATATGGGAAGTAGCCGAAGGTGCCATGACAGATAAAGATACAGAAATCATATGGTGTGCATTCGGAAACCCCACAAGAAACACGGGAAGATTTTACGACTGCTTCCATAAATTCAGAAACTTATGGAATCAGAAACAAGTAGACTCAAGAAGCGTTTCATTCTCAAACAAAGGACTCATACGACAATGGATAAACACTTGGGGAGAAGACAGCGACTTTGTAAGAATCAGAGTAAAAGGACAATTCCCGAACGCAAGCTCACTACAATTAATCTCAACAGAACTGGCGGAAAAAGCGCGGGGAAGAAACCTGAAAACAGAACAATTTAACTTTGCCCCGGTCATTATCGGGGTAGACCCTGCATGGATGGGCGATGACGCCACCGCTATATGGTTGAGACAAGGACTGATGGCAAAACGGCTCAAGAAAATACAAAAAAACAACAACGATATAGCCGTGGCCAACTTGATAGCAAGATACCAGGACGAATACAAAGCCGATGCCGTCAATATAGACATGGGCTATGGCACAGGAATCTATTCTGCAGGAGAAACCATGGGCAGGCACTGGAATCTTATACCGTTCAGCGGAGAATCTCCCGATATGGCATGTAAGAATATGAGAGCTTACATGTGGGACCAGATGAGAAAATGGCTTGTCAACGGCGGGGCATATCCCGATGATCAGCAGATGCAGGACGATCTCACAGGAGTAGAAATCAAACCGACAGAAGATGGGAAACTCCAGCTGCAGTCAAAAGAATACATGAAACAAAAAGGTATTCCATCGCCCAACGATGCGGATGCCTTAGCCTTGACATTCGCTGTCCCGGTGATCAGGGCACCGAACAAAAAAAGAGTCAATACCAAATATCAATTATTTACTTAAAGGAGGTACTCAAATGTGTTCGGCATTATTTGGAGGAAAACCAAGCGTAAGCACTCCGGAAATTAAACAGGTAGCGCCGTCTGCAACAACAATCACAAATGCAGACATTGACGCCGGCGGAACCGCCGACACCGAAGCTGCCAAAAAAAGAAAACAGAAACAAGGCTACGCGGCAACAAGACTGGCGGACGTTGCACCGACCAATACAAAATCAACACTGGGGTAAAAAATGGAGAGACTATCAATAACAGCTGCTGCCCTGCCGGCGGATCAGCCGACAATCAGAGCGCCGGATAAACAAAGCGTACTTCATCGCGTAAAAGCCATGCGGGAATACAGGCGGGACTATGAAGAACGATGGAAAGATATAAGAGATCACCAACTTCCTTTTATTGGAGAATTTGGAGACACCGCGGACGCCACAAACAAAGCCCGAAGAAAAGACCTCATGATCTCAAATGGTGTAGCGTGGCTTGCTAATATCGCATTTGCCGCAGGGATGGAATCCGGACTCACACCGCCGTCAAGACAGTGGTTTAAATTCGGCTTTTCAAACAGCAGCGCAAACGAAGACATGGAAGCTGCAAGCGTCCTCGATATTAGACAGGAAATCGTGGAGTACATGCTCCATCGCTCCAACTTCTACAACTCCATTCATTCATGCTACATGGAAATTGCCCACGGGCAGGCACCATTGGGAGTATTCGCATCACCGGAAACAGGCGTGAGATTTCAGCAGTACACCATAGGGACCTACTACCTGGCGAGCGGAGCAAGCGGGAGAGTAGATACATTCTGCAGAGAATTCCAGATGACAGCAGACCAGCTCTTAGAACAATTTGGAGAAGAAAACCTGCCGCGTGCTGTCAAAGACGCCCTGCAGAATGAAGGCGGAAGATACAATAAATCATTTACCACCTATTGGCTTGTCATGCCGAACAGATACAGGACAGTCGGACAAACGGGAAGTAAAAACATGCCTTATGCCTCACTTTACTGGATAGATAAACAATCAGTAGACGAAGGGAAAGGCTTTTTATTTACCGGCGGATTTGAAGAATTCCCCGTCCCAACGGCAAGATACCAGACCATAGAAGGAAGTCCCTATGGAAAAGGACCAGGATGGTACGCCGAAGGCGATGCAAGAATGCTGCAGATCATGAAAAAAGACTTCCTGACGGCAGTAGAACTCATGGTAAAGCCACCCATGAAAGGTCCTGCAATTGTAGGAGATATCGGAGGAGTTGATCTAATCCCCGGCGGGTATACAAACGTAAACAGTACGGGAACTAATCCGACAGTAGAACCTCTTTTCCAAGTGCCGGGAAATCCGGAATGGATTGCCACAGAAATCCAACGGACAGAAGAAAGCATAAGAAGAACCTACAGCGCAGACCTCTTTCTCATGCTTGACTCTATCGACACCCCGCAGATGACAGCGCGGGAAGTTATGGAACGCCAGCAGGAAAAACTCCAGCAACTGGGACCTGTGGTAGAACGCCTGCAGGATGAATTCCTTTCGCCGATCATCGAAAGAGTCTATAACATCGCGGAAAGAATGGGACTATTTCCACCTCTTCCAGAAGAACTTGCTGAAAGAATGGCAGACCAGGATATAAAGATAGAATACATCTCGCCCCTTGCACAGGCGCAGAAAATGAGCGGCCTTGTCAATATCGAACAAGCCGTATCCTTTGCTGGACAAATGGCGCAGATCTATCCGGAAGCCCTGAAAGCCATCGATCCGATCGGTACCGTCAAGAGATATTTCGAACTCCTTGGCGCACCGGCGGTCATGCAAAGAAGCACGGAAGAAATCATGCAGATGATAGCAGCCGAACAAGAAGCCATGGAACAGCAGCAAGAACAACAGTACATGATGCAGCAGGCACAAGCTATGGCACCGGCGGCACAGGCGGCAAAGAACCTGACAGATGCTGCCAACGATGGAAACCCTGCATTGCAGAACCTCTTGGGGATAGGTGGTGGATAAATGAAAACAAATGTAACAGAGCACGATGTGCTCATCCGAAAATATATAGAAAAACAGAAAAGAGAAGAAGACGTAAAAGCCATCAGAACCGTTTTGAAAAGCAAAGCGGGGAGATGGTTTTTTATTCACATTCTTGAAATGACAGGCTACAAAGCCGAAACATTCACGGGAAATTCGCAGACATTCTACAACGAAGGCAGAAGGTCAATCGGGATCCAGATAGAAAAAGAGATGGTCGAACTCTTAGGAAAAGAAGGATTCGAACTAAGACAAAAAGCCGAAAAAGAATACATCGAATTTCAATTCAAAGCAAAAGCATTATTAGAAAACAAGGAGGAATAAAAATGGAAGACGTACAGAACCAGCAGGCACAGGCGAACAATAACACGGATCCGCAGAACCAGCAGGTACAGAATCAGCAGGCACAGAACCAAGACCCGGAACCGGGAAGACTGGCACAGCAGGCGGGCGCAGACCCGCAGGGAGCAGCCCCACAGGGCGCACCGGAAACATACGATTTCACATCAGCATTGCCTGAAGGAGAAACCTTAGATGAAGCCATTTCACAGAAATTCGGTGAAATCTGCAAAGGCATGAACCTCACTAATGAACAGGCAAACCAGATGGCCGCATACGGTTTTGAGTACGGGAAAGGGCTTATCCAGCAGATGAACGACATGCGGGAAGCACAGTACGACAAGTGGCAGGAAGAAACCCGAAAAGAACTTGGGGCAGACTTCGAGAAAACCATGAACGAGTACGGTGCAGGACTCCAGCACCTGGAAAAAACCTGTCCAGGAATCAGGAAACTCCTAAGCGAAACAGGAGTAGGAGACCGTATAGAAATCGTACGTGCCTTTTCGGAACTGGGGAGACTTGTTTCGGAAGACGGCGGCGTAGGCGGCGGAAATGCAAAAGGCGGGAAAACACCCATGTATCCCAATACCAATTTTGATAACTATTAAGGAGGAATAACAAATGGCAGTAGCATTAACACTGAATGATTTAAGAAAAAGACAGGCACCGGATGGATCCATTGATGTGGTCATTGAAACACTCGTCCAGTCCAATCCAATTTTAGAAGACGTAAGATGGGCAGAAGGAAACCTGCCCACAGGCAACCAGACTACGCAGCGGAACGGCTTGCCCGAAGTACATCTTAGGCAGATTAACCGCGGCGTGCCGGTAGGAAAATCCAGCACCAAACAGGTAACAGACACCTGCTGCCTGATGGAATCCCGCTCCGAAGTGGACGTGGAACTCGTGTCCCTTGCACCAGATAAAGAGGCTTTCAGAACATCCGAAGACATGGCATTCGTGGAAGCCATGGGTGAGGCAGTGGCTCACCACATGTTCTACGGAAATTCCGCAAAGAATTTGGATGAATTCAACGGACTGGGAATCCGCTACAACAAATACGGCGGCAAAAAACACGACGCCTCTTACCAGGTCATCAATGCCGGCGGAACAGGGAAAGGCAAACTTTCTTCCGCATTTCTTGTGGGTTGGGGCGAACGTGCCGTAACAGGAATTTATCCGAAGTACGGATATGCAGGATTGAAACGCCAGGACTTGGGAGAAGTAGACGCCATCGATGCAGATGGATATAAATTCCGCGCCCTCTCCACACTCTTCAAGTGGAAACCGGGACTTTCTGTCAAAGATCCTGAAATGGTCGCGGCAGTAAGGAACATTGATTTAGGAGCCTTGAACGCCGCTTCTGCCACGGTGGAACAGAAAAAAGCTGCAGTAGACGCTATGATCCGTGCGCAGGGACGCATGAGGAATCTCAATACCGTCCATCCCGTATGGTACGTCTCCCCGGAAATGTATACATTCCTTACCATTTTCTATAGCGACAAGGATAATTGCTATATTACCCGCCGTGAAAAAATGGAGGGTCCGGTAACCATCTACGTAAACGGTGTTCTTGTACGCAAAGAAGACGCCCTCGTGGACACAGAAGACGCAATTACAGAAAACAAATAAGGAGGACTAAAAATGATTATTGATGCAGAAAACACCTTTTTCTATGAACAGGATTTGTCCAAAGGAACAAAATCTACAGTCGTAAATAACGGCGAAGGCGGAAACGCGTATAATCCGTTGTGGCTGAAAGTCATTGCGTTGAAACCGCTTTCTGCCGCGGCAACAATCACACTTAAGACCGCGGACAAAGAAGATATGACGGGAGCCGTCACGCTGACAACTCTTTCTCTTGCAAAAGACGAAGGGGCAGGTGCGGCAGTGAAAGTACCGGCGGGATGCAAGAAATTCCTGCAGATTGAAGTAGCAGGGGCCACAACAGGAACCATCCGCGCATTCCTCACGATGGATGTAGACCTCGTATGAGTGGCATCCACTTTGGACAAGCGGTAGGAGGGCGGAAATTAGAAGACCTTTCCGCCAATGAACTCCGCGCCAGATTAATCCGTGCAGGGAAAGATGTTCCGAAGGACATTAAAACCAAAGAAGAACTGGTAGAGTTGGTAAAGAAATACTGTTAAGACAAAGAGGATGACGTGAAAGCGTCTCCTCTTTTTCTATGTTTACTACTCTTAAAACTACTTAAAAAGTAGTAGATAGAGAAAAGGAGGATCTATGAACAGTACAGACATTTGCAATATGGCACTTGCCTACATCGGGCAAGGCAGAATAGCGTCAATTGAAGAAGAGTCGGAAGAAGCAATCCAGTGCGGCATGTTCTATGACCATTTAAGAAGAAAACTTCTGTCTGAACACAGATGGGGATTTGCGGAAAGATATGTAAAACTCGCACTGCTGAATGAAGAAATCCCCGGATGGAAGTACATCTATGCCTACCCGGCAAAATGCCTTGTCATCCGAAAAATCTACGAAAAAGAAAACGCAAGAGAAATAGGAAAAGAAGACTACTTCGTTTCAACCGTGAACGACTCAACAAAAGTAATCTGCACAGACATAAAAAATGCTTATGCAAGCTATACCGCAGACGTGGAAAACGGAGAACTTTTTACAGACTACTTCATAGAAGCCCTGTCCCATGCTCTTGCGGCAAATATAGCCATCCCGTTATCCGGAAGTCCAAGCGCCGCCACATTGCAATATCAACTATTGCAGCAGGCACTTATCAACGCGAAACAAGAAAGCGCCGTACAGAACCATCATGAAACGACATATCCTCGTAAATATTTCAACATGAGAGGCTAACATGCAAAGAGAAACCATCTACCACATTCAATCATCCTTTGCCACAGGGGAAATATCTCCCGAAGTCGCAAACAGAATAGACCTGGACAAATACGCAGCCGCATTGCTTACAGCGGAAAATGCCTATATACGTCCCTATGGAGCGGTGTATAAACGTGGGGGAACCTTGTACTGTGGAAAGACAAAAAATGAAAAAGTAATTCTAAAAGAATTTACAACAATAGACAGTTCATTCATGCTTGAAATAGGAGACAGATATATACGAATTTGGAAAGGAAACAGATATACAGGAGTAGAACTTGTCACACCGTTTACAGAAGATGAACTGAAAGAACTAAGGACATGCCAATCTGCCGATGTGATGTTTATTGCATCAGGAAAACACCCGATACAGAAACTGTCAAGGTACAGCGACACCAATTGGACCATTGGGGACTATGAAATAAAAAAGCCCTACTTCGATATTTCCCTTTCAACAGAAATGGAAGGGAAAGTAGATACATCGTACAATTCTGCAGGAACATACACATTCAATTGTAAAAAAGACGGCACATATACGGTAACCATCGCGGGCGGCGGTGGTGGCGGTGCAGGCGGAACCTGGCAGAAACATTTTGGGTTAATAAATAAAAAAGGCGGAGACGGTGGACGAGGAGCCATTATAACTAAAAAGATGAACCTTACAAAAGGAACGACATACAATGTGACAGTAGGTGCCGGTGGAAGTGGAGGAGAAGGAACATCCGGAGAAAACGGGAAAGACGGAACACAGTCCTCTTTTGACGGAATAACCGCGGTAGGCGGTAAGTGCGGCTTGGGAAACGGAAGTAACGGGGATAACATGGGGAACGGAGGCATTGGTGGTACCGGCGGAACAGGAAAAGAAAACGGATCTCCCGGAGATGCGGGATGGGTAAACATAAAACTGGACGCCGAACTGTCAATCACGCCATCAGGAACCACGGGAAACATAACACTCTCTGCAAGTAAAAACTACTTTTCAGAAAACATGGTCGGAGCCTATGTACAAATAAGCCAGGAATTGGACTCCCAAACCGTAACACAAAACGGAAACGGAACATCAGGAGAAGTCCTGTGTGGGAAAGCATGGAAAGTAATTACCCATGGAACATGGACAGGAACTGTTACAGTACAAAAAAGTACAAACAATGGCCTGTGGAAAGATTATAGAACATACAAAGCGAACGATGATTTCAACGCATCAGAATCGGGAACAGTAGAAGAATATACAAGACTTAGAATTGTAGCCACGGCAGGAAACACAGACCTCACGGCGTTACCTTATACACATGTGGGAATGGTAAAAATCACCGGGTACATCTCCCCCACAGAAGTTAATGCAGAAGTTATAGATTCTCTTGCGAATACGAATGCCGCGGATTACGTCTGCTTAAACGCGTGGAACGAACAATTTGGTTATCCGTCGGCTATAGGTTTCTTCCAAGACAGGCTTTGTGTGGCGGCAACAAAGAAACAACCGTATATGTTATGGCTGTCAAGAAGCGGGGACTATAATAACTTCTCTGTAGAAAAAGTATCCGGAACCGTCACAGATGATTCGGCAGTAGCCTTGGCGTTCATCAATAGAAAACAACAGACAATAGAACACATTGTGCCGGAATCAGATTTAGTCATAATGACAGGCGGAAACGAATGGATCCTTTCCGGCGGAACAGCGGTCACGCCAACGAAAGCAAACCCTAAAATGCAGACATCCAGAGGGACGACGAATGTCATTCCCTTATCCATCGGCGGGCGGGTCATCTTCGTGCAGCACAGAGGAAAAACCGTAAGGGATATGCAGTATAGGTTTGAATCAGACTCCTACGATGGGGCAGATCTAACACTCTTGGCAAAACACATTACAAAAAACACAACAATAGAAGATATGGCCTACATGCAGGAACCGGACTCAAAACTGTACTTTGTCCTTTCAGACGGAACAATGGCTTGTCTTTCCTACATACAAGACCAAAAAGTATATGCCTGGTCAAGAATAAAAACAGAAGGAAAAGTCATGGCAGTCTGCAATGTGGAAAATCAAAACGAAGACAACGTGTACATCGCGGTAAAAAGGGGAAATCAAACATACATAGAAGAACTATGCAACAACAAGGAAACAGAAAATCCCAAAGACTATATCATGCTGGACGCTTCTGTGAAGATAACAGAAACCACGGCAAAAGGATCTGTCCCTCATTTGCCCAATGCCAAAATAGGAATTTTGGCAGATGGAAGATACTATGAAAAAATCCAAACGGACGAAGGCGGAAACTTTACACTTCCGCAGGAGGCATCCTATATCATTGCAGGGCTGCCCTATACAATGACGGTAGAACTTCCCAACTTGGAAATAAACACCAAAACAGGAACCATCCAAGGACGGAAAAAGAAAGTCTCCGCCGTCACGCTGAGACTGAATCATTCCCTTGGCGGACGGGTAGGAATAGAAAAAACGAATACATTACCTATCAAATACGATGAATTTTCGGAACAAGATGTTGTTCTGTACAGCGGAGATAAACACATCACCATGCCGAACAGAGGATTTGAACTCACAGGGAGAACAGTCATCACATCAGATGAACCATACCCGTTTAACATGTCGGCCGTTGTAAGAGAGGCAGAGATCGATGGATAACTACGGAAAAATCACCATAGAAAAAATAAAAGAACAAGATGTTCCTTGGCTGACAAAATACATCTTTGAAAACATGAGACCTATGGATAAAAAAGAAATCACCGCCCTTTGTGATCATGGAGAAGAAGCTGTGAGACAATCCATTATTTTATCCGATGAAGCCTATGTGGCCAAGAACGGAGAACCCGTCATGATATTCGGTTTCGTGAAAAAATCATATTGCATATGGGCATTAGGAACCGTCCTTGTAGATCTGTACCATAAAGAACTTGTGAAAATAGGACTGCAGTACATCAAAGACTGTAAAGAAAAATATGGATACATGACAAACTGGATCCATGAGGACAATACAAAAGCGCTCCGATACATTAAACGTGCCGGGGCGATTTTTACAGATACATGCAAAACAGAAAAAGGAGATATTTTTGTGAGATTCGAAATAGGAGGGAAATAATGTGCAGTGTAATGGGCGCTATGATGGGGCTGCAGCTTATATCGGGGATTAATCAGAACAGGCAGATAAAACAGCAGACCGCAGCGCAGGTGTCTGCATATAACGCGCAGGCACAGGCGGCAGATCAAAATGCAAGAATAATGGACCGGCAAAGAGAACAGATTGCGGAAAACTACGCACAGCAGCAGGAAAAATTGAACAGTAAAAGAAAGCTCATTTTGGGGCAACAAGCGGCATCTGCAGGAGCATCAGGACTGGATAATATAGGAAGCGTTCTTGATGCAAACAGCGCAGCCATAAGCGAATATAGAAAAGACAGCATGAATCTTTTGGGCAACCAAAGAAATGATACCTTAGACGCATATATAAACCAGGTCAATTATGAGAACCAGGCAAACGCCGCAAGAGCCTCCGCGGCGAACGCAAAAGCACAGGGGAAATCCCAAAGATTGGCAAACTTCATTTCAACTGCTGCAGGGATGTTTGGGACGTATAAACAATTCGCAGGAGCAAGCCTGCCGAAACCTGCAGGAATGAATATGAGAACCGGATTTGAAGGGAGCCTTACCGGCGGAAACCTGACCTATACATCACCAACAGCCATGTACACGAAAAACACCGTAAACACAGGCTTTATCCCCAAAGTAGGGCTGACACAGACGAAAGACATCATAGGGCAAGGCATAGGAAAACACTATGATCCGTGGCGTTCCATCTGGAGGAAATAATGAAACTCACACAATACGACTCGACAATAAATAGAAACCTCTCAAACGCAAAAATAAATCCCGTTACCGATCCCAATGCTTATGGCGCGAACGTAACAGGTACAGAAGCTTTGGGAAACGCTTTAGGGCAGGTAATTGATGCAAGAACAAAAGCGTGGATGAAAGACCAAAATGACAGAGTTGTTGACGCGACAAACGAATACAATCGGCAGATTAATTCCCTTTTGTACGATGAAAAAAACGGATTGACAAACACCATGCAGGGGAAAAATGCCGAAGGACTCCAGGCGGCTTATCAGCAGAATGAAAAGCAGATTCGCCAGCAGATTATGAGACAATACGGAATAAGTTCAGAGTATGCCAACAGAGCATTCCGTAACCAGGTAGAAACATCTATCACATCCAACCTGGACAGCATAGATAAATTCCAAAGAAAAGAATTTCTCTCCTATGCAAGCAATCAGATGACAGAAATGAATGAAAACGCAATCAACTCGATTGTGAGAAGTCCGGACAGTTTTGAATCCGTCTATGGAAATATGGAGACAACATCAAGGGCCATCATGGCCGGAACAGGAATGGACGAAAAATCCATAGACATTAAACAAAGAGCCATCCTGGATCATACAGCGGAAACCGTCCTCTCCACATTAGCCGCGTCCAATGACTATGAACGGGGAAATAAACTCATAGGACAATTGAGGGCAAGAGGCGGGAATGAAGTCATTTTAAAGAAATACGAAACATTATTCACTGGCAAAAAAGTAGCAAAGACCACAAAAGACAGCGCGGAAATATGGCTGAATAACCATCCGGAAATGATGGGGAAATCCAAAGAAGAAGTATGGGAAGCCTATAGAAAAGAAAATCCATTACAGCTGCCGGCTCAATCAAATGAAACCGCATTGGGGCGAATAGGAGATACGATTGCAAAAGAATTAGGATGGGATCCATCTTGGGGTTTTGCAATTGCCGCCCATGAATCAGGACGAGGAGAAAGCGCACCTGGAAATAATTACTTCGGATATAAATGGGATGGCGAAGGAGAATATCAGGAACTCAATACATGGGAACGTGACGAAAATGGGAATGCATACTCTACCACAGCAAAATTTAAAAAGTACGCAACACCAGAAGAATCCGCAATGAGTTATGTAAATTGGATAAAAACCTACTGTACACCGGAAGAAATAAAAGGCGTGAAATCACCGGCAGATGTAGTCCATATAATGAAAAAACATGGTTACTTTACTGATCATGAGGAATCGTATGCTGCCAGCGCTACAGAACTTGCCAAAGAATATAGTGCTCCGGCTCCGATGTCTGACGAGGAAAAAGCCGCACTGGAAGAGACCGAAAGGAACTCCTTCTTCTCTGTCCTTGGAGAACATCTCCAGGCAAAAAAAGCCAAAGAAACAGAAATGATGAACAACCTGCAGATCCAATTGATGGACATGACGGAAAATGGAACATCGAACGAAGATATGTATGAATTCATAAAATCCAAAGGAGTAGAAAATCCAGAACTTTTGAACAACGGGTCCTATCGCAGTTTGAGATTAAGCGCATTAAAAGCCGTAAAAGGGGAAGATGCATATGGGGGTTTTGGAACAAAAGAGAATCAAAATAAAGCATTTAAAGGAATGATGGAAAGAATTGGAGTGCTGATTTTAAAAAAAGAAGATTTAGATGAACGGATTAAAGAATATGCAGATAGAGGGCAGGCGTTCTCTGCGGAACAACTGAATGAAATGGAACAAGAACTAAAGAGGGCGCAGGCAGGAGAAGGGAAATATGCAATCAAAATAGACGAAGATAAAAATGATGTAATGGACATGACGGGGTTAGCAAAACCGGAAATCGAAAAATATTTTCCGGAAGCAAAAAAGATCGTTATGCAGAAAGCATTTGAATTTAAAAGTAAAAACGGAAGAGAACCCAATCAATTTGAAAGAAAAGGAATGTGGATAGAAGCCTACACACAGAAGAAAGTGGGACCGGATTATGGATTCTTTGGAATGAGTACACCGGAAGCCAGTAAGGCACAATTAATGGAACTTGGGATAAAGGACGTGTTCTATACGTATGATGATAAAGGGATAGATGCAGTAGACTACTACGGAAGACACCACTATATCCCCGCAGAAGACTGGGATAAAGTCATGAAGAACGAAGTGAACATAGAGGATTATTAAGGAGAAAACCATGAACGAGTATAATGCAGCACCTAATCAGGATCCTATTGAAAAGATGATGAAGGAAAGCAAAAATGAACATAAAGAAATGATAAAAAGAGATGTAGATGCGATTTCGGCTGGGATAAATCCTTTTGGTGTCAATGAAGATCTAAGAACAACTCCTACTATTGACGCTACACCTCACCAAGAACCGAAAGGGATTTTAGAAAAAATTGGAGACGGAATCAGTGGTGCGGCAGAAAGCGTTTCAAACGCCGCCAAAAGCTGGGCGGATAATAGACTCCAAAACATGAGCATGGACATCTACAGCAATCTCTATGATCCTGATCCGGATAAAGAGAAACGGCTCGAACAGGCACATAAAATAGGGGATCCGTTGGGACTTCCCGCGCAAATGCTTGTGGACAGTAAAGAAGCCTATGAAATGGCACAGAATCAGTACGCCTGGATGAAAACACAAGAAATCATGCAGGGACGTCCGTTCTCTGCCAATGCCTTAAAAGAACTCTATCCGGAACTGGCGGAAATCGCCATGAACGATCCTGTGTCGGCGTCACTTGCCTTAAAACAAGCAGATCAGATTTTACACGATAGAGGAGTCATCACAGGAGCTACAGCAGGAAAAATCAGCGGAGAACCGTCATCTATAGGCGAAGCATTCAAAGCCTTTACCGATGCATGGGAAGCCGGACAAAACATGGATAAGATTTCTGAAATCGGTTATGCGGCCAGGAACGGAGATATTACTGATGAAGAAATGAATAGAAAAATAGAAGCCATTAACGCAAGAACCAAAGAATATGACGGCGATTCCACCATAGGGCTGATTGCAACCGAAACCGTAAAACAGTTTTCCATGATGGGGGCAGGGATGTTGAGAAGCCTCCCGGAAGGAGCGGCGGCAGGGTTAGCCATAACCTCTGTCTTGGGGGCGCCGGTCGTGGGAGGAATCATGGCCGCCACTATCTTTGCATCATCCCTTAGATCAAACATGGGGATGAACTACTACCGGCTGGCGAACAAGAAAAATGCGGATGGTACAAATATGTATTCAAGAAACGAAGCAAAAGGGATGGCCACCCGTGAAGCCGTACTGCAGGCAGGCGTTGAAACAGGACTGATGTCACTTGCCTATGGCGCACTGGGAAAAGTCATAGGGGAAAGTGCGGCTAAAGCCGCCATCATGAATGCAGGCACAAGGAATAAACTTCTGTCCGCAAGCCGCGGGGCAATGAGGAAATACGCTTTGAAGGAGGCCGCAAAACAATATGCCAAAGGGACGGCGGCAGAAATTGCAGAAGAAGGCTGGCAGGATCTGATCTCTACCACTGATGAAAAAATGATGGGAAGAGATAAGAACATGACATGGAAAAATATGTGGAACAGCGCTTTTGACGCTATGGTGGAAGCCATTCCGGCGGCGGTGGGGATGGGCATGCCAGGAGCCGTCATTTCCGGCGGTGGTAATTATGCAGGACTAAAACGCCTGACAAAAGAAGATTGGCATGCCGCAAGAGAAGAGTTCTACCGTGAAAACGAAAAAGAAATGACAAAAACCGTCATTCAGGAAAGAGAAAAGAACAAAGTATTCAAGATAAATCCGGAAGTCTATGCACAGAAGACACAGGCACAGCTGGACAAAGAAGGGATGGGAACCATATATATTGACGCTGCCGGCGCGGCCGAAACAGAAGAAGGAAGAACCGCATTGACGCAGCTTGTGACAGACGGAATCGCCACAGCAGAGCAAGTGGACGATGCCGTGAAAGAAGGAACACAGCTGGAGCTGAAAGCCGGACTGTACATGCAGAAGATTTCCGAAGAATCGGCGGAAACACTTTCAAATCATGCTTCCTTTGACAAAGACGGACAGACACTCCATGACATTGAAGAAGCAAGAAAACATATAGAAAAAACAAGACAGATATTCAATGCGACAAAAGAAGCAAGAGAAGCCGAAGTAGCAAAAACGATTCTTGACCGTGACTTCACCGATCCGGAACAGAAGATCGCCATGGAAAAAATCTTTGCAGAAGGGATGGAAGATATACAGGGAAACTATAAAAAAGTAAAAGCGGAAGCACTGAAAACCTATGAAGAACTCATCAACTATAAATATTACGCGGACTATGAACCGCAAGGAGTAGAAAAAGTTCCCGTGTATGAATGGTCCAGAGACTATGAACATGGAGGAGTCATCACAAGCGGGTATATAGGCGGATCCTACATCCGAACGACAAATAATGACAGGTGGTATGCAAACGCCTGGAAGAAATACGGGAAAAAACCGAACAAAAGAGAACTCTATGATATAGCCGAACAAGAAGCCATTAATGAAATAGACAGTACATCAGCCATTTCAGAAGAAGAAAAACAAGGATATATCAATTCCATCCAAGCGGCAAGAAAAGAAGTAGAAACCATTGAATCCCTGGAAGACTATGTAAAGGAACTGGACACAAGAGACATTGCCGCAAGAACACTCTTGTCGCAAAAAGCCTATGACGATGTGTACGCTCCCACGCTGGAACAACTGAAAAAAGCTCCTGCCAAAGTAGCAGAAGCGGCAGAAGAAAGCGCTTTTGTGTACGCAAGACTTGTAGATAACTTCTCCAAGATCTATAACCTGCCCGTAGAAAACATTGTAGCGTCAATCAAAAATGGCGGAAAAAATGATGGGTATAAGCAAATACTTCTTGATTTTAAGAAACGACTGCAATTAAGTGAGGGAAAAAGTTATCATGCTGATGAATTAGAAACCACAGCGACCATCAAAGGAAATGAATTTGGGGAATATGCAGATATAAAGGAATTAAGAGAAAAAGCCCTTGATTACTACAAGAGAGAACTACAGGGGCATAGTGTTTATAATGAACTTTTGGGAAATATAAAATTTGAAGAAAAAGAACCAGATGGAGAAGTACAAATTACAGGAAGCGGAAGGAAGAAAATGTCTTCTTCCACAGCTAACCCATTGAAACTGCTGTCAATTAAAAGTTTAAAGGAATTGATAAGTGGTGCGAACATTATCACAGCTGCAGAAGCAAAAGACGGAAGGCACAAAGGATGGAAATTCTACTATCTTCATTCGAACGTGGAGACTAATAAGGGGAAACAGTATGTGGTGGTAACTGTTGCTGATAAAGGAAGTGGAGCGATAGATTATTACAACCACAACATTTATACAGAAGAAGAGTATAAAAAAATAGAGAGTGATATTAATGCGACTCTCGAACACCGTGTTTCCAGTACGGGTCGGTTTTCGAAAAATAAATCACTCTCTTCTGACCTCATTATATATCCATCCACAAATATTTACAAGAAAAAGAACCTGGAACAATATAAAATTTATCATCAAACGATAAACAAAGACGCGGATATATTCTTCCATGGCGCGGTGGATCCTGTAGATGGTGACGTGATAAAAGAAGGATATTTTCATGGAATGTTTTATAGCAGCAGTAGAAATTCTGCACTTGGACATGGAGACAGAATATATATTTCAGAAGTAAATGAAGACGATATTATAAGTGCCAAAAGTTTAGCGTATGAAGATGGAGTATACGAAATATTTGAAAAGAAATATGGAGATGATGCTGAATTAATATATGACTTAACAACAGAATCAAGAAACATTTGGAATTTAAACGAAGAAGAAAAACAAAAAGTATATGAATTGTTAGGGTGCACGGACGAAGCGGATGCGGATTTTATGATACAAAAAGAGGCCGCGCTTGTTGCTGATGAATTGGGATATAAGGCGGTAGCTGTGGAAGATGAACACGGGACGAGTTACATTATTCTGCCGGGAAATAAAGTGTATGAAGAAAGCGTCTACGAAAAACTGAATCCGGATTATAATTACAGGGTTTATCATCAAAAAGCCTATCATGGAAGCCCCTATACCTTTGATCATTTTGATTTAGGAGCCATCGGGACAGGAGAAGGAGCACAGGGGCATGGCTGGGGACTGTACTTTGCACAGGATAAGCAGATCGCTAAAACTTACAAAGACACATTGAGTCACCATATGTATGGAGATAACGATTTACAGTTTAATGAAGAAGCATTGAATAAACTATATAGTACACTTTCTGACAAAGCTCATACCGAAGCTGATTATGATAAATTGTCTGTGATAGAAAACATCCTGATAACGCATACAGAGGATGATGTGCTCAATAATTCTGATGAGATGTTTGATGCGGAAGCAATAAAGTGGTGGAAAACACAAAGAGAAAGATACTTAAATAAAGAATATAAAGAAAGTACACTCTTTGAAGTAGACATTCCGGAAGATGATGTACTCTTAGACGAGAAAAGAAATATTAATGAACAGCCGAAGAAAGTACAGCAGGCTGTGCGCAAAATGTATCGTTCTTTAGGATATAAGACATCAGCATTGAAATATGTGACCGGAAAAGAATTTTATGATACGGTAGCCGCAGAAAAAGGAGGGCAGAAAGAAGCAAGTGAATTTATCAATGAACATGGAATAAAAGGAATAACTTATGACGGGGGAAATGACGGGAAATGTTTCGTTGTCTTTGACGATAAAGCTATCCGGATCATTAACAACTACAACCAGGAACACAAAGGAGCCTACGCAGGAGCCTATGATGCAGACCGGAATATTCTCCACGTCTTTGAAGCGGCTAACCAATCCACCGTTGTGCATGAAAGTGCCCACTGGTGGCTGTCCATGCTGAACAACATCGCCATCGATCCGGAACTGAAAGAACTTGCCAAAGAAGACAAAGTACTGGAAGCCACACTGCAGAAAGCACAGAAAGACAGAGACGCCATCCGTGCGTGGGCATCATACTATCCGGATGTTATGAAAGAATATAAAGGCACCTTGATTGAAAAAGAATTTAAAGAATATGAAGCTGCCATCAAGAAAGATCCGGAAAACAAAGAACTGCAGGAACGCTTCATCCAGGAACGTTTTGCAAGAGGGTTTGAAAGATACCTTTTGACAGGGAAAGCACCCACCAAAGAACTGCAGGGGACTTTCCGGCGGTTCAAAAAATGGCTGATCAATCTCTATAAAACAACAAAAGAAATCATAAAGAATCCGGAAAACTACTTGGGTTTAAAAGATCCGTCCGATGAAGTAAAAGAAATCTTTGACCACATGGTAGCATCAGAAGAAGAAATAGAAGCCTGGGCAGAAGAAAAGAGGTGGAATCTCCTCTATGATGACAGCCTTGACTATACGCAGACCGAAAAAGAAAACATAAAAAAATGGGAAGAAAGCGTCAAAGAAATTGCTAAAGAAAACGCCATTAAATACTTCATGGAAAAACTCCACGGACAAGCCATGGTGGACTTTGAAGAAAACATCCTTCCCCAAAAAGTAGAAACATTTGAAAGAAAACTGGGGAGCCAAAGAATATATGGACTGGAAATGCTGAAAAAAGGAAACGTCTTCCCCACAAAAAAGGACTGGATAAACGCGCTTGAAGCAGAAGGGTTTAACGAAGAATCATATAAAAAGGCCATCCAAGAAGCAGGCGGCACCATGGAAGAACAAGTAGAGAAATACAAGAAAAAACAAAGAGAAGAATTTATAGAAAACATCTCCGGAAAAGATCATTTTAGGATAGAAGCAGAAAAAGTTCTGGAATCTCCAGAAGGAAAAGTAAAACTGGCGGAAATCGAACAAAACGCCATGAAGCGGAAATTGAGGCAATATGCAAGAATTGCCACGGCATCATTAATAGAATTGGACAGATTAGATCCGAACATGGAAGGAAAGGTAAGTAAAAAGATCCTGTATGACATCAAAAAGAGAAACGGATTCCTAAGTGAGGAAGAAAAACTCAAAGAAGAAAAAACCGAACAAAGAAAAGCAAAACAAGCCACCATAGAAGAAATTAACGAACTCAAGGTAAAACTGCGGAACACAGTAGACGGATTAAAAACGTCACAAGACAGCATGCTTATCTCACCCTATGAACTCAAAGCCCAGGCAAGGGCTTTTCTTTATGGGAAAGAAATCTACAAAGCAACCAACTATAGATGGTGGGCGAGAAAAGCGGCCAGTGAAGGAGAAAAAGCCGCATATTTCCTAAAAAGAGGAAGATGGGAAGAAGCTGCCAGAGCAAAAGGAAGGCAGTCCCGTTTTGCCATGAACGCCCAAGTGGCCCATGAATACGATGACCACGTAAAACATACACTCCACGGGAATCCCAAAGCATCCACAAACACACTGGATAAAGACGGCATGGAGAAGTACGGACTTGTCGGACTCATAAACAGGGCAAGTAAAGCCACAAACAACATAAGAATGCCCGGAAATATAAGATACTTCATTAACCACTTAGCCTACCAGTTAGGATTAATCACCACAGATGGAAGAGCGCCCTTGGGTATGGATGGGGAACCGGCACCGTTTGACTGGGCTAACCTCAATAACGAACTGGATCCCACCGCCGCCATGGAAGGAGACAAGCCGGGAGACGCTGTACCGCAGTGGATAAAGAAAATCTTTGACGATAACAATCAGACCAACTTGAGAGAACTGACAGTCATAGACTTTGATGAAATTGTTGAAGTATTCAAAAAAATATACAAAACAGGAAGGAGAGAATACGAAGGCAACACCTTTGTTAATGAAAAAGGGGAAAGCCTTTCCTTTGAAGAAGCCGAAGACATAATCGTATCGGAACTCGGACAGGAAAAAGAAAACCCGCTCTACAAAAAACTGGCAGAGAAGAAATGGAAAAAAGCAAAAAAAGAAATGGGGAAATGGGTGGCGGATCTGGCACTTCCAGAAATCATCATAGAACGCATGGGACCAAAAACCTATGACCTGCTCTATAAAATGATGGATAAAGCCTTTGCGAAAAAAAGACTTCTGCAGGAACAGGCGAAACTTGAAGTGAAAAAAGTCATGAACATCTATGACAGAGAAACATTCAGAAAAATCCGCAATGACAAAATCTATGAGATTAACAAAGTTGACCACAAGCCCGTCATGGTGACCAAAGAAACACTTCTCACCATGGCGTTGAACTGGGGAACAGATTCGAATAGAGAAAGAATAGTGGAAACCTATGGACTGGATCATAGAAACATAGAAAAAATCCTTTTTAAATATTTAAATAATAAAGACTGGGACTTTGTGGAAGCTGTTTGGAAGCACATCAATTCGTATTGGCCCGAAAGAAATATTGTGCAGAATAATCTGTACGGGATTCCTTTAGGTAAGGTGCCGGGAAAAAAAATCATTTTACCGGACGGAAGAAAAATCAACGGCATGTACTACCCGATTAAATACGATGCGGACCTTACGAGTAAAACCAAAGACAGAGAAATCAATGACATCATAAGAAAAGACATGCTCGGAAGAACCACATTCAATATCGGGATGGGCTCTACGAAGAATCGCGCGCAAAGTTCCGGCGGGCAGTATCTTAGACAAGATCTTGACGTCTACATTGACTATATCAATGAATCCATTAACCATATTGCTATGCGCGAAACCACAGCAGATATTTATAAACTCTTATCCAGAAAAGACCTGGCGGAAGCCATATCACAGAAATACGGAGTCGATGCACATAGAAGACTGCAGAGGTGGGCATCAGACTGCTGGCATGATCCCGTGGATAAACTGACGGCATGGGAACAACGTTTGAATAGACTGCGGCACAACTTCACCATGGCCACCATGGCATACAGGACATCCACAGCGTTGTTGAACTTTGCAAACCTGCCATTAGTTATGGAAAAAATGGGAGCCTTAAACATGGCAAGAGGACTCTCTGCGATTTACCTTGGCGGTGTGAAAAACTACCGCCAGCAGAAAGACTTCATCCTAAGTAAATCAACGTTCATGAGAGACCGTGCCACAAACATGGATAGAGATCTTGCCCGCGGACTGAAACTCAAAGAAGAACAAGACGTTTCAAAATTAGCATCAAAAGCGCATGCCGTGAAAGAAGAAGTAGACCGCTTCGCTTATTCGCTGATTTCAGAAACGGACTTCCTGCTTTCTCTTCCGGAGTGGATTCAGACATATAACAATACCATTACACAACTGCAAATAGAAAAACCATTTATGACAGTAGCAGAAATAGACGAAGAAGCAGTAAGGCTTGCTGACAAAATGGTAAGAGAAACATTCGGATCGGGAGAAATGAAAGACCGTCCGGAGGTGGTCAAGAGTAGATTGCTTTCGCAACTTCTTCCGTTTTACAGCTTTACATCCTTAGTCATGAACCAATTCATTAGGGGAGGATATGACATTGTAGACGGAAGAGGACCGATGAAACTCATGCGGGCAATGCTATTTTGGTACATCCTTGGATCCGTATTTGAAGGTGCCCTTCGTTCATTGGTGGATAGTGCAACGGGAAATGATAAATACTCCTTCCTGCAGAGACAGGGATATTCCTTTGCGTCAAACGGACCTATCGGTGGTATACCGGTCGCAAGAGAAGTAATCCCCGGTCTCTACTCACTCTTCGCGGGAATGTACAGTGACGGCGGAAAAATGAGCGTCACAGGACTAAATATCTTTGAAGATGTGTTCCAAACCGCCATGGCAATAAAATCTAACAAAAAAGACTGGATAGATGTAGGGCAGGCAGGGACAAAAGTATTCAATAAAGTAACAGGACTTTCCGATACATTAACCGATGCACTGTGGGCAATTGCGCGTCTCACCACAACAGACACAGACGCCACAGCCTGGGAAGCCCTGTTCTCCATCATATTTGATAGAAGAATAAAGAAGAAAGGGGAAAAGAAATGATAAACGACACAACAACAAGAGTAATATATACCGGAGACGGGGTAACAAAAGAATTTCCGTTTGGGTTTCAGATAACAAACAAAAACAGTATTAGAGTTGTTATCGCAGATACAGATGGTAATGAAACGGAATTAAAAAAAGACTACTTCGTGGATGAGAACAAAAAATCTGTATTCTATCCGGGGTATGCACCAGGAGAAGAACCAGCACAAGCGGATATCCCTCCATTACTGGAAGAAGGAGAAAAAATCGCAATAATACGAGAAACACAAATAAACCAACTATCCACATTCGGCCGCAAATGGCCGTTTTATATTGGGGAATTGGGATTAGATAAGTTAACAATGATTGCGCAAGAATTAAAACAATTGTTGGAAAGAACCATGTTAATTGGAGACACTGAAAACGAAGGTGTAAAAAAATTAAAAATTCCGGCAGGCAAACCGAATGCAATTATTGGTTGGGATTGGAAAGGGGAAAAAATAATAAACAGATCTGACTTCTTTGAGCATTTTAAAAAGAGCATGAGTGTTTATGAAAAGCTTAGTGACTTAAAAAAAGACCAGTCATTGACTCCTGGGATGACTGTCACCACTACGGGGTTTTATAAAAGTGCTGACGGTGGTGGTGGAACATATAGTATAAAATTAAGAACAAAAGAACCTAACGGATATTCATCAATAGAGTTAAACAACGGACTCGTTGCAGAATTATTAATAGAAAATAACACAATAAATGTTAAACAATTCGGTGCAATAGGTGATGGTATAACGGATGATACGGCAGCAATCCAAGCAGCAATTGATAGATTGCCAACACTTATAAATGGAACAGTTTTGATTACTGGAGAACATTTTGTTACAAGCGTTACGATATCTCATCCTGTAGATATTATGGGGGGTGGAAAACTAATATCCAAAACAACTCCTGTAATAATAAATAACAAATGGAAAACAGGAAGCATAAGTCATATAACGTTTACAGGGGATGTAGCGGGTATTGAGGTGAAGAATGTACATAACTTTCAGATAAATAATTGTAGGTTTGTGAATTGTAAAAAGTTTGCGATAAAAGTTAATAATGGTAACGAACTTTATGTAAATAATTGTGCAATTAGAGCGGATGGAGGTTGTGAAGGAACGGGGATTTATTGTGTAACATCCGATTGTTCTTTTACGGATATCGTTATACAAGGTTATAAGTTTGGAATTTATAATCGTGGGCAGAATACTTACACGAGAATTCATGCTTGGGTTAGTGGAGATGGGTTTTATGAGGGATCGACATTTATGGATAGTAATATAACCAACTCGATTCAGTGCTATACAGATTCTTTTCAATATGGGTATAAATTATTTGGAGGTACAAGGCATAGTATAGTCAATCCTGTTTTTTATTGGAATACAGACTACTATCCGAAAACATTGACCCCTGTTATCCTAAATTTAGATAAGGTAGATACACCTGTTCTAATAAGTGGAATGTATTTAGAGATAGGGAAACTCACTGCACCCTTAGCATCACTACCTATTTTTTCGAACAAAAATGTACAAATTGATTATGATTTTTTTGGTATTAATCAAATAAGTGATGATAAGGTAAGCGGACTTCCGTCACAAAGGTTTAAATTGATAAGTGAAGTAGCGTTAAAAAGAAATGTTGGTATGGTAAGAGCGGGGATGGCAACAATAAATATAATTGTTTCGTTAAAAAATATAACATTTGATTCAGATAATAATGCGAAAATAGCTACAATTCCACAGAGATATAAACCAATTGATAGTTTACTTACATACGCAAGGATAATTAATGGAGATATTAAAACCGGAACACTTTCATCCATTTGTTATACCTACATTTCAGAAAACAACGGAGATATAAAAATTTGTACTGCTGAACGAAATAAATTTTTAGAAATTACAATAAGTTATCCAATTGCAAGATAAAAGGGAAATTATGATTATGGATTTAGAAGTAAATAAACTGACGAGGAGGTATTCATTTTGAACGAAAAAGAAATAACAATTGAATTTGTAGAGCGGATGGCAAAAATGGAATCAAAGCTGGATATGCTAATTGATATGCTCCCAGAGATTACTGCACTGCAAATTGCACAGGCACGCTCTGAACAAACCGCGTCATCAGCTCACAACAGAATTGACAACATCTATAAGGTGGCTGGCTTGATCTCAACTATTATTTCTGTTGTCATCGCATTAATCGGAAGGGCGGTGTGATATGAAAAAACTAAAATCACTCTGGAGAAAAGCAAAAAGCTACTTCCGGAAACTAAACGCGCCATTACTATACTGGTCGATACTTTATGCGGTTATCTGCGTTTTCTGCATTCTTCTCTATATCCTGATGACAATAGCCGACTGGCTGATCACAGGAAAAGGAAATGAGCCGGAACTAAGATTATTCATCACCATGCTACTGTCTGCAGGAGCGGTCGGCGGTATAGTCGGAATCGGTAAGATGTTTGTGGATAAAGACAACAATAAAATACCTGATGTGTTTGAAAAGGACGATGGGAAACCACCGTTCTTTTTCGTGAAAGGAGAAAAAAGTGACGAAAGAAGAATTGGCAAGGGCGATAGCGACAGGGATAATTGAGACAGGAATTGAAGGAGATTATGGTTCCGTCTCATGCTCCACCGCAGGAGACTACCCATCAATCGGAGTTAGTCAGTGGGAAGGAGAAAGGGCTAACAGACTATTAGAAAACATTTCCGGCGGAGCGCATTACGCTTACCGCAGTCACTCTGATTTGAGATATTCCGGCGAACTCTGGGCGCTGAAAGAACTCTTGATGAGTGATGAAGGACAGCAGGCACAGCTCGATATGCTTGCCGAAGATTGTAAAGACTATGTAGAAACATTATGGGAAGTACCGGATCTTGATGATACAAAGTGCACTATCTACGCAGGAATGTGGTGCCCAACATCTGAAACGGTAGTGAGAAACTTCTTAATGCGGAGACAAGAAAGAGGATATGACCTGCGGGACATCAATGTAATTTATGAACTTTTCAGAGAACAGTATGCCTGTGCGGCATGCTGTGAAGAATACGCGGAAGGTTATGCAAATAGAGCCACTGCTACTTATGAATATGTAATGAATCTGGAGGGATAAAAAATGAACTATCAGGAAAAAGCAAAACAGATCGTTATCGATTACTACAATGAACATGTAGAGAAAACGGACAATAAAAAACTGACAGAAAGTGAAGTTTTTGTCGTATGGTTTAGCAAAACATTACAAAACTGGAAAGCGCTGATAAGCACGACAATATCCGACGGAATGTATTATGAGATCACATATAACGGGAATAAAAAAGAAACTTATCTCGACGCATATAAAAAGTGGGAAAATGTTTGTGTAAAAGATAAGGAGGACTGATAATGTGGAAAATGTTATCAAAACACATTACAAAAGTATTATTTTGTGCATTTTTGTTATTTTCTCCATCGTTTTCATTGCAAGCCGAGGGGACTACGGAATACATCACAATGACAATCCAGGAATGGAACGACTTCAAAATGGACTGGACATCGCAGATGACAGAATTAGCCATGCTGAAACAGAACTTGAACATGCTGACACTGAACTCGACCGAGCAGAAGGCACAAGCAGAGAAATTACTCAAGAAGTGCAACAGCTTAGAGATGAAATTGGGCAGAATCAAGCTATCCTTAAACAGTGCGAAGATCTCATTGACAGAAGCGAAGAAAGAAATCAACGAGTGCAAGAAAGAATTAGAATTATTGAAGAACGAAATCGACAAAATGAAACACAAATTGAGACTGGCAAAAAGACAACGTGACGCATGGGCAATAGGAACACCGTTGGCGTTTATAGCAGGATTTCTTGTTGCAAAGAATTAGTTTTATCACTATCTGCAAAACAAGTTAATGTGGGGCGGGAAACCGCCCTCTTTTTTATTTGCGTCAAATATACTAAAATAAAAAGTAAAAGAAAGTAATGTAATATTGATAAATTGCCGTCCATTTTGCCGTCATTTTACGAGAAAAACATTATTTATTACTATTTACCATCATTTACATTTAGAAAACAAAAATGCATATAATTACCGATGATTACTGAAACATTAGTTATCAAGATTTATTACTATTTACCATCATTAACATTAGTTCCGATAATTTAATGTTATCGGAACTAATGTTAATATTCAATCTATCGCTTACTATCTATTACTGTTTACTTCGGTAAAATCAGGAGATAAAGTGAATTACATGTATTTTCATTTACCATCATTCACTATCATTTACCACGTGATTTATAAAAAAAGGGCGGAAGAAAGGGCGGAAAAATAATCTTCTGAAATATGCTTAAATACTAACAGAGCTGATGTGGCGCCTTGCATTTTGTGAGGCATTTTTCTTTGCAATAAATTCTTTCGCCTCAGAAGTAGTTCCGGTATTAATTAAGTTAGAAAGCCACTCATCATATTTTTTAGTAAATTCTTCAGTTTTGAAACTCACCTTTAACCCCCATATCTTCTTTATGCCATGAGAATCTATTAACTTAAAAAGTCCAGGAATGTAACACTGGTCTATTAATTTCCCATCACGATAAAGCAGTAGGCTCCCCCGTTCAAAGATCACCTTACCATAATTAATTTTTAAATTCCCAATTTCACAAATATCATCTTTCAGATTACAAGTATAAGTCCCGATTATTTCTATCTTTTTACCACCAATTTCATAAGAAAAGTTATCTATTTTCATATAAGTCTCTCCTATGATTTGATTTTAACATATAACGACAATAAAAAAGAGGGCGGTTTCCCGCCCATTATCTTGCTTTGCAGAACCATATCCGGAATGCCAGCATTGTATAATGTACACTTTGTACATTATGTATTTTCCACCCTAAATATATTCTCCATCTGTAATTTGTATTCAGGATCCGCATAGTATTATATACCTTCCAGTATTTCAGATCCCGTGTAACAAGTATATTCCTTTCAAATTCTCCTTTTTTGTAGCTATCAATGACTATTACATCATCCGGATTGATTGTTGCTCCGAACAAAGTTAAAGCGAAACCGTAAGCACAATTTCTTGATAGCCAGAAAACGCGGCAACAATAGCGCTTCAATCTATCGATTAACGGTAGCGGTGCAATGTTAATTGACATTTTTATTACTCTTCCATAGTCCGGATCATACCGTTTTTCTACCCAATAATATTTGTGGAAGTCATACCGCATCCATTTAGGTGCATAACGTACTCCATCTTCACTGTCACATGAATCATCCCATGTTTGCCAAAGGCAGAGCAATCCGGGTAGCTCACCGTTTTCATCGGCAAACAATACTACAATCGGATTGGTAATATAGCAAATTATCATAATGAACAATTGTAACGGTGCATATATAAACCATCTCATATAATCACCCCTACTTATTTAGAATTCTGCCCAAAAGAAAAGACACGGGAACACCTATTGCCACCCATGCATTCCTTTGACGTTTAGCTAATTTTACATCATCTGATAGGTCATTTATTAGCTTCGTCAATCTGTCTAATTGTAGTTTCTGCCTGTTCAAAATCTCGTTTGCTGTCACTAATGATATCTCTGCATTCTGCAATGATTTTTTCGTTATCGCTAATGTAGCTTTGACTTCTGCTAATTGATTCTGTGCTTCTATCAATGCTTTCAATGCCTCTGTCGAGTTCAGTTGTAGCGTTTCCAATTTCATTTCGAGCATTGTTGATTTGTTTTCGTACATTCGTATTGTCGTCACTAATTGATTGTACTGTACTCTTGGCATCGTTACCATTTCCGCCGGTTCCGCTGCATATGATGAATGAAATAATGGCAATAATAAAAACAATAAAAATAACAGACAAAACAATCTTGATTTTCCAATTTTCAGTAATCTTTTCCACATTTTCCACCTCGTTTTGAGAAAATAAGCAAAATCACTATAAATGCTTTTTAAAGGGCTTTTTAGACGTTCTGGATTATTTTTGAATAACTTATCAAAAGATTTACGCAAACCCTATTCTTGCGGCACGATTTATAATGAAATCACGGTACATATGTTCTTATTTTATAAATTGAGTGACATCACATAGTTATAAGTAACATCTGCTCTATTCGCATATCCCTCTGTATATTCTTCACAACTTGCTGCTACTGCATATTGATTTCTGAACAATGAATAAATTACATCAATATCTCGTAAATCATAACCTCGTTCCTGCCGCCGTTCTAAGAACCTGCGAACGACATAATGAGATGTCGGGCACCATATGCCAGCATAAATTGTGCAGCGGGTGTCATCTAAATCTTCAACTTTCCATAATTCATCTACATATTCTTCACAATCATCAGAAAGCATATTTAATTGTACGTTTTGCCCTTCTTCACTTACAAGCAATTCTTTTAGCTCCAACAATTCTCCCGAATATTTAATATCTGAATAACTTCTATACGAAAAATGATCGCCGCCAGGTATTCTACTTAACAATAAATTTGCCCGGTCACCTTCCCATTGAGAGCAGCCAATGCTTGGATAATCTCCAGCTGTTGAACATGATACATCACCATACCCCCCTTCAACTCCTGTTGTAATAATCCCTTTTGCTATTTCTCTTGCAAGTTCTGATTTAGTCATGATTAGTCCTTTCTTCTAAATTCCGGTGGTAACATTGGCATTTTAGGTGCATCTTTTTTGAGTTCTTTCTTAGCTTCTTTTTCTGCAGCATCTGGTCGTCCATCATTATTTTTATCAACCAAGAACACAGAAACAAATGTAAATGCCGCAATAACTTGTGCCACAGTATATTTAGTGAAAAAATCGATTAAAACTTGGATGTTCGGGTTCCCTGTTCTTATGAATTCATAAACCCAAGAAAATATAATGAAAGTAAATAAAATAATAAGTCCCGCCCCATATATGTAAACAATCCACATTGACGGGCAAGATTTCCTCTGTATCGTCGGTAAATAACTGACGAGCTTAGTATATAGTTTTTTCAGTGTTCCCATCGTCATTCCTTTCTTATTGATTTAACAAACTTGCTAAACTCCCCATATATTTTTACTAAATCCGCATCTAACAGATTTAGTTTTTCAATGATTGATGTCAATTCACAGACCACAGGTATTATTGCAAAGACAAAAGACATCATCAAGTCAAATCTCCACCCCATTACTACCACATCAGGAAGCAGAAATGACAAAGTTGAAAACAGAAACAACGCCGGATATTGTACCGTTATTTTCATAACCAACGCATTTCTTAATCCTTTACTTACTAAAAATCTTTTCTTTTTTCCGTTATTTGTCGGTAACTCCCCCCATCCATACCATAAAAATGTAGTAAGGATGTTCCAAAGAGTATATTTTTTATGAGATGCCTTTAAATATCCATCACATTCAATTGCTATGCGTAAAAGAACGTCTGTTAATAACAGTGCAATAGTAAAAAACATTGTTCCCATAATATCTGCGACGGCTGTAGTAGGTATAAAAGACGAAAGCCCACCAAATAATTGCTCAAATATGCTCATTGGGGGATGTGACTGAATAATCATGATTTCATTCAAAATAGACACCCCTTTATCTTTCAGAAATAGTTGTACTATAAGTAATTGATTTTAATTCTTCTAATGTTTTAGATTTCTCAATAGAGTTATAAGCAGTTCGCCATGATATTCGTAACTGCTTTATCGGCTTGTATTGTTCATCAGTCAGCATACCCTCTGCAAACTTAACAGCTTTATAATCTGTATCAGCCAATAGCTTTTTAATTTCAGCAAGTTTCTGTAATTTCTTGTACTCAAGTTCTGCCAGTGCTTTTTCTTCTTCCGTTTGTTCAGGTGGTAAAATAAGTGTTCCATCTTTGTAAATTAAATTCTTTTCGATGGATTTACTATATTCTGACTCTGTTAAAATCAAATAATCATGTTCCGGATAATTTTTTAATGCTAAAGCTTGTAAATGTGCAATATTTTCTCCATGAAGACCTGTAACATATGATGTAATACGATTTCCCGTTTCTTTATCGTAGATTGATAGATATTTAGATTCTTTATTTTCCATAAAATACTCCTTTATACACCGATGGCCAAAATATAAGAGGACGGACTACCAGACAATTTGGGGATATACACTTCGGTATTTGTAGGAATTGCGATAGATGCTTCTCCTATCCACATATTGTGTTGATTCCAGTTACCACCTTCATGCAGTAGTTGTTTAATCGCAATAAGACATCTATTAGGAAATTGAATAGGAAAACGTGCAGTTGTATCAGCTGCCGCTTTCATTCCTTGTATAATTAATCCACCTCTTAATTTAACCCACCATGCATTTATATTATCTACATTCCAATTTTCAATTGTATTAACAGAATCCTCAAACGCTAATTTACGCCATGTTCCCCTTACACCATCAGACCATCCGTTCCAATATATGCCTTGTGTTGCATTGTCACTTAAATACAATTGTCCTGTCCATTTCTTACTACCGTATTCTAAAACAATACCGTTATTAGGGGCTTCTGAATTATTCACTTTTTTTATAATAAGGGTTAATTTTCCGGCCGGTTCATTAGCATGTCCGGGCTGCATGCTTACTATTCCGTGTGGAACTTGCAGTGGATGACTTTCAATATCAATAACACCGTCATTTTCCTTATATGCTATTCGTGACCCGCCATTCTTCCCTTGGAGCCAAATGTTAGGGAACAGGGAATTAATAAGATTTGAAACGATAAAGGCGCCATTTCTAGATGGCGCCAGTCTGGCGCCAGTATTACTTAATTTAATATCACCAGTCACCGTTCCACCCGTTTTAGGTAAATAGGTCTCTGCTATGTCTTTTCCATTTTTATCGCTTTTTGCTTTATCTACAATACCGGTTACACTAAACGTGATTTTGTCATTTGTAACATCAGGTGTAATTGAGATATTAGTTCCAGCTATAAGTGTAAGAATATCTTGGATATCATCAGCACTTATTTCTGCATTTCCAATTTTAATTTTAGAAAATGCATTTTGGTTTACTTGTGCTCCAACCTGTACACCATCTAACTTCTTTTTATCTGCCGCTGACATAAAACCGTCGCCCGAGGGCGACGCCTTTTCATGTTTGTGACCATCATGAGAAAAATAGTTTGCCTCATGTCCATTTAACTTTTCAGCATTTAAATTGATATTTAACGCTCCATTGTTAATTGGAATTTGTCCAGAATTATTACCGGGAATTAATCCCTGCAGTTTCCCTGCATTTGTTATTTTATCTTCTTTTAATGCACGTTGATTCTCTCTTTGCTGTGCAGGAAATTCAGATAAATATCCATCATCTGCCGGAAGATTTCCATTATATGCCATAAAATACCTCCTAAATAAAAAAAGAGAACTTTTTTCAGTCCTCTTAAAACCCCTTGATTCGTATGTCAGCCTTGCCACCTACATCTGCATTTGTCCTGTCCTTGATTTTCAGTATACATGATGTTTTATCCTTGTTTACCAATTCAGCATGTAGATTTTCACCAACTGCCGCCGGAACAACAACCGGAACCTGAAAGAATGTATGCCCGTAATTAACTGTGGTACCGCCCTTAGCTATCGTTGCAGCCATTGCTATATCAGTATCAGGTACATCAATAGATACAGTAAATTGATTAACTTCTGGGGATCTGCTAGTATCTTTCGTTTCAAGATTAACTCTAAATCCAACATATCGGAATGTTCGTTGTATCGGCTTGAATATTTCCCAGTCCGTCCACTTTGTACCATCTTGAGAAGTTCTGATATATAATGTGGCACTGCCACCTTTTTTAGTAGCGGTAGAAGTAAACAGGCAAGAAACATAACATGTAATGATACTTCCGATATCAATATTTTTAGGATAATACCAACCCTTGAAGGGATATTTCCCATCTGCACCAACAAGCAATTTCAGTACATTAGAACCGCCAATCTCGGAAAATTTAGTATCAGGATAATCACTGAACTTGCCACCGTAATTTTGCCATGTCCAATGCGAAGCCCCTATTTCAGTGCTATTAAACGTTCCATTTGCGAGTGCGATTTCATCATACGTGAAAATGACGTTTTTCGGCGTTAATTCAGTAACAACAATACTTACTCTTGCCGGATTTCGTGAGTAATAACCGCTTGAATTTTTAGCTTTAACAAAGAACTTATATGCACGTTCTGTCGTAATTGCTATTCTATAATTCGTATCGGTAACTCCTGTAGTAATTAATGATGATTCATCCCACGAATATCCTTCACGGATTTCATAGCCAACAACGTCAGCATCAGGTGACGGATCCCAATATAGATCTACAGCATCCCCATTTTTATATGCTACAAGTCCGGTAACATCCGCCGCTTCTACCATCGGTTCAACTGTACATGATGTTTCTTCAGAATAATACCCTGCCATATTTTTAGCTTTAATCATGATTTTAAATGAGCCGGAACGAGTTAGATTGTAGCTCGTATAGAGTTCACGTGTAAATGGTAATGGTTCTCCTGCGTCCCAGTTATCACCAACCTTAACCAAATATCCTGCGAGGTCACCATCGTCAATGCCCGTCCATTGTATCCGGAGAATGCTTCTATCGTTCGGATCTTGAAAAGCTTGTACATCAGGAACTTTGGTTGGAGACATGCTATGCTGAAAATCTACCGTTGCAGCTACTTCACTTTCATATCCGTTACCACCAACTGCTTTAATCATGAATGTATGCCAATTTTCATCAGTCAATTCCATATCATAAAAAACGCCAGTTACATATGGCGCTACTACTGTTCCTGTATCCCACGATTGCCCCATTTTTATAACATAATAAGCAATTCCTTTTTCATTTGGGGCATTCCATCGTAATTGTAACCGCACTCGATCTATCATGCTTTGTATTGCTTTGAAACCAGTAACATCACCCGGCTCCAGTTTCACATTTTGTGTTACCTTATCTCTTCCAGTAGACTCATTCCCGGCATTATCAACGGCGGAAATTTCAAATTTATATGAACGGGTGCTTTTCGCAATAAAAGTATAAAATGTATCTTTTACACATTTTTCTTTTAGCACACCATTCACATAAATGTTATATCCTCGAATGTCAGGATCTGTGTTCTCATTCCATGATAATCGTACTTGTGAAGCATTATCTGTTACGATTTCAGCTTTTAATCCAGTTGGGATACCTGGCGGTTCATCCTTGCCATTCATATTAAGTATGCCGATAAGCCCATCTGTTTCAATAATATCAACAACAGAAGTAACCTTTACATAGTATCGCTGTGGTGGTGCTACTTTTGTAATGTCATATTCAGTATCACGGGTATCCCCGATATATTGCCAATCGTGTCCATTCTTTGAGATATATATTCTATATTTACTTGGACTTTCATTTATAGGCGCTTTCCATGAAACATACAGATGATGGATATAGACACCATCATTTGTAATGTAGTTTTCTTCCCAGAGGTTTATGTCAGTTGGTTTACCATCACGTTCAACTGGTGAATAGTCTAAGATGGGGAAATTATCATAATTAACACGATAGATAGACTCGTCATATTCAATACCAGTAATTTTGACCTTTAAATCCCCATCCTGCATGATTTTAGTAATCCGGTAAGGTTTGACAACGGCGGAAGTTCTACCAAAAGCATAAGGGTCAAATTTTTCAGGAATTTCACCAGTAACAAATTCAGTTGTTGCTATAAGCGTATCCGTATCTGATGTCGTATTTATAATATCTTTTTTTATAATCTTATCGGATTTGGAAAGAGAGATCATAATGCTATATGAATTCCCTGCAATCATATGGACTTTCTTGTCGAGTTTTATAACATTACCATCAACTGAAACAATACGCCCACTTGCTTCCCCCAACTGTGGTACAGAATGATTTACACCTATAATGTTGCCGTATTCACAAACAATAGCATTTACATCTACAGGAAATGTTATTAATTCAATTTGCCTTTCGTTGCATGCCATAGTGTATACGGCTTCTCTGTATGCCTGCGATCGTTTTTTTACACCAAATAACGCTAATTTTGCCGTGTTATCCTGAAGGGTTAAATCGTTTGCATATGTCGGACTTCTAAGCAGAAAGCAAGTATTTTTGAAGTCATTTTCTGCATCGCTGTACGTGCATTCAACAGAACGTGCCCGTTCTGAGCGGCTTAGAAATTCACCTTGAAAACCACCACGTATAACCTGTCCTTCTCCGAAAATCTGAACTATTTCTCCCGGCTTATCAACTGTTATTCCATAAGATGTCCCATGGCGAACAATAGAGGCGTGACCAACAGCAGCAGCTTTATTTGCAGCTTCAAATCTTGTCTGTGTTGTGTCATAGAACGCATCAAACTCAAATCTTGCTTCTTTACCGCCATTATCATCTTCTACCAACTCATCAGCATAGGCGGCAGCGGTTACCCACTCATCATAATAATCAGTGAAATTTTCTTTATTGGAACCTTCGACTACATATTCTGATTTCCCCGTATTAATATTTTCAAGCAATTTACAATTATGAAGAATGTCATATGCTGCCCATATTGGGTTTCGTGCAGATTTTGACTCATACATATTTTTCTTTGGATTCCATACATATACGGTATTTCGTGCTTGTCTCCAATTTACATTAGGTAGTCCGCCTGAAAGCTGGTTCGTTGCTTTGATTCGCAATCCAACAAGGACTTTCCCGGGACGGCTGTAAGCACTGTCATTTATATATGTAGAAAGTAAGCTCCACTGCATATAGCTGACTTTACGAGTAGATGAAGGTAAATCAATACCGGTTATTCTTACATCATATTGGGCAGGTTCAAGGTTAGGAATTGAAATGGTTTTTCTTACTGTTGATGTAGAGGAAGCCGTAATAACATGTTCACCTTTAACTACTGTTACAGTGATTGCTTCTTTATGCTTTGCCCTAAAAAGGCTGCCATGCACTGATACCAAATTATTCCCAACGTGAAAAGATATATAATCATTAGAATAATCCTGATCCGGTTTTGCTCTTCCACATTTACCGTGAACAGATCCTATAACATCCCATCCTCCAAATTGTGTTGTTACCTTATAATAAACTTTCCCTTTTCTTCTTCGATAAGGCTCTCTTACTTCTTCCGTAACAGGCGTAAATGTCCATACTTCCGATACGGCGCCTTCCTTTATTGTGATGTTAGTAATACCACTGGCATTACTCCAAAAGTTATATCCTGATCCTTTCCATTCGATTTCTCCATGTTTCCGATACTCAATAAGGAATTTAACTGTGTTTTCTTTTGTGTTTCCGTTATCATCTATACTGTATAGTCCCGATGGAAACTCAAATGTAAAATCAAGTCGATTAGCTTTTTTTGTAGATGTAGTTCTATTGATAGGGCTATTAGCTTTGACTTCAACACCGATTGATTCATCTGAAACTGTTTGCTGTAAGAAGCTAATTGGAGACTGATCATTTGTTCCAAGACGTGTTTCTATCATAACATCTTGAAAGTTTCCAATTGCTGTATTGCCGATTCGCAAATCATAGATGGCATCAACAGGCCCGTACCCGCCACATAATAATAGATTCAAATATTGGTCATTCCCTACCGTTTCAACATGTTCCATTAACAATTGAGGAGCCGGAATACATTCACCATATGTCTCCCCTATAACACCACCCTCATTTGTCTGTATTGTCGGCAAATTCCAGCTGTATGTCTGTGATGTTTCCTGTTCTCGTCCGGCATTTTTCCCGGTGTTCAGATGAAAAACAGAATTAATAATTTTACCACCGACCGTCATAACAAGACCTGAAAACAATCCAGCTAAGGTTTTACCTGCTAATGTTTTCCCCCAAATCCCCCATGTAGCCATATGTGCCCCTGCAAATGCAAGACCAATAGTTGCAATGACACCAAACCATTTTTTAAAGCCATGCTCTATAAGAGGCATAATAATAATTTCATTCCCATCCTGCGGGAAACAATGTTCAGGGCGTTCGATTCGCACACCATTTAAAAACGCTTGTTTTTGTTCAAGATTCTCAATGTATTTATATAATGTTTCACCTGTACATGCGACTTCTCGCATAGTTTTAGTACGTAAATCAAAAGGGTTTTTAACCTCAATTATTCTTATCATAAGTTTCTCCTGGCACATAAAATCCAACAATAAAAGGATCCCATCTTTTTATCCGCTCAATTGTCACCCCTTTATTTACTGCTGAATGGATAAACTCGTATTCACTGATACATACTCCAACATGAGATGACCATCCATCAAATGAAGAAATAACAATAACACATCCGGCAATAGGCTCTTTGATTTCTTTCCACTCTTTTTTCTCTGTATTAACAATTCCACTTATGTTTTCTTCTGTAGAATTATCAAATGAGATAGGATAGTCATTTAATGTAATACCATGCCGCCGATATATTTCCATGACAAGTCCCCAACAATCATATGCATCGTTGCCGCGTCCACCATTTTTATATGCTTTCCCAACTAAATCCTTATATTCCATTGGAATTCATCCCTTCTTCTCCGCCAAATCTTGTCGGTATGCGGCAAGTTTCAAGTGTGTTATTACAAGGAGCTTCGTCTCCGGTATAGCCACAGCGGCATGATTTAAAACGGTATGGACAATAGTGAGCCATATAAGTACATGCAGGGAATTTAGACGCAGCTTCAGGAGATGCTCCAAGAGTAAATTGTATCCATTCTTCGCCGTAAGATGTTTTGTTTATTTCAAAATCCAATTTAATAAGTGGCTTGTTAATATGAAGCATAGAATAGTGGATTGCATAGATTGTAACTTTTGCGTCCGTAAATCCTTTAAATTTATGTACATATTGCTGAAGTATACCACCAAGGTTAGAAACCCCCCAGTTCACAGTAGGAAGTGTTTTACCATCAGTGTGGATATCTCCAATAGTCATCGGATAAGCAATCCACGTTTTACCATCCCACACTATGTCTTCATTATTTCGAGCAAGGTATATTGGGTCTGCAACACCTTCTATAGTCATCTTGAATAGAATAATAAACGGCTTGTCATTTGCAAGTTTATTTTTCTCAAGAATGGCAGCTAATGGCCATATAAGCATCTATTTACACCTCCTCAAATGTAAGTGTCCCTCTGTATCCATACGGAAAGTCATAGACAAAAGAAAACTGCCCAGAAAAACGGACAGTATATTCTTTCTCATCTAATGGATTATTCCATTGAAACTGCATTGCTGTGGTTACTTGTTTGTAAAACTCTTCCAGCCTTGTATACTCCTCTTCTGTCAGATGCGTCCATACAAATGTCCATGAAGAAATTGTTCTGCTATTCCGCGGACGGGTAATTTTATATCCCCCGTCCGTTTCTGATTTAATCGTTGAATCGGAAATCACTTTTGTATATGTATTTCCGCTATTTGTTGCAAACGGATATACAGGAACTCCAATATCAGGAAATCTATATGCCATGTAATCACCTCAACATTTCTTTTAACGTATCAAGAGATCCGTCTTTGTTCTTTGATAATGCCCCTATTGTAATGTTCACCATTTGCCCTTCAATATCTCCAATGCCACCGCTTTCTGCTCGTACTTCTTCCGAACTGTAATTATTGATATTGATAATAGGGGCACCGCCAGTTCTCCCCATCTTATTTGCAATGCCATTTGCCAGTTCCCCAAATGTAGAACCATTGAGTGGGAGTATAGCTTCTCTGGATTTACCTTCACCAATCAGTCCAAGTGTTGGAGCAGTAACAAGCCCGCCATCCGCAAACTTAGGAAGGACAGACCTAATAGCAGGTGTCCAATCAAAAGACATATTAGCGGTGGAACCGCCGCCTCCACCGCCGATTCCAAAAATATTGCCTATTAATCTTGCGGCGGCAGCTTTAGCCGCAATCTGTACGATGGTTTTCAAAATCATTTTGCCGACATTTTCTGCTAATTTCCCAACGTTCTGAATATTGTTCCCGAGGTCTGCAAATATACTGGAAAGGCCGGAAGTCCATCCGGAAACCGCTTCAGCAGTCATCTCATTCATACTCTTATTTGATTCAAGCCACAGGTCATAAAATGCCTGTAACTTTTTTGTTTCTCCTTCCCATTCCATATACGCTTTTCCATCAGCGCTATTCATAAGACTATTTAACCGGCCTGTTTTGTGATTCTGAATGGCATAGCTGGCCTGTTTTGAGAAAGAGTCACGATAAGCATCAGCCCGCTTCTTTGCGGCTTCTTCAACTTTAGCTGTGTACTCATCCTCAACTGCTTTCAATGCTTCCACATCATCTTTTTTTCGTGATACTTCTTTTAGGCGTTCCTCACGCTGGCGATTTAGTGAATTTATAGTGGCTTCATATTCAGCGTCAGCAAGAGCTTTATAATCCCCTATCACTTCCGCATTGGTTTTCTTTGTTTCATAGGTGATAGCGTCCCATGCTTCCTGCCATTTTTTGACCAGTTTATTTTGTAAAACCTTTTCATATTCTCCAAGCTCAGATTCCAATAGAGAAATAGCCTCTTTAGGCAGTCCAGCATTTGAGAGCTTATTGATCTCCGCTTGCTTTTTTCTGATATTTTCTGCAATTTCATTCATTCCTGACATATATGATGATTGTGTTTCTTTTGTGATTTCATCATTCATAGTTTGGAAAAGCCGCATAGCTTCTTCTTTTGCCTGTTCCAATTTCTTAAGAGAGTCACTTACCGTTTTCCCGTTTGCGTCAACTGTACTCATTATTGTTTTACCGCCGGTATATTCAGATACGGATCCATACCCAAGCGGGTTCCCGAACCATGCATTGCCCTCTTCCATACTCCCACGATGAACACCACCGGAAGAGTTACGCGCTATATACTCACCGTTACCAGCATAAATACCTACATGATTTTGCCAATCAATCATATCTCCTACATGTGGAACATATCCATCACCTGCAGAATGGTAAGCCGTGCCAAATTGATTGACTAAATCATTACCATTTACAGAGTTAATTCCCTGTATTCCTGCTTCCTGATAAAGAGCCGATACGAAAGCAGCGCACTGAACACGGGCATCTTCGACAAGCGGGGACATCCACTGTTCCCCCTCAGGATGAGATGCCGCCAAATCAGCAACAACTTGACCTATAGGGATTTCTACTTTATACGTTTTCTCTGCTTTCTCTTCTGACTTGCTCTTTTTAGAACCTGCCCCAATTTCATTGAGCATGTCTCGCATTTGATTTTGTAGTGATTTCATGTCAAATGATGAATTTCCAAATTCATCATTACCATATTTTTTATGTAACGCTTCTGAATTAGCATTAGCTTCTGCATATTTTTCATCCCATGCAGCTTTGGCGGTTTCCACTTCTGCTTTATCATAAACATTCATAATTGTGCCGTTTTCTTTTCGGCGAAGCATGGTATTATTCCGTTTACTGTAATAGTAGTCTTTTCCGTTTACATTAACATATTGTGCTTCTTCTGCTTCTTTTTTATCAGCCTGATGAAATTCATATAATTTTGTAACTGCAAATCCTATTGCTGCCCCAACACCAATCCATCCACCAGCTAATCCCCATACCATTCCAAGAGCATTTCTGATAGCAGATTCAGTTCTCCCTAATGCAGCAACACTGATAGCACTAGCAGAAACAGCTTTTTGGCCAGCGTTTGCATGCGCTGCCCCAAGAAGAACTGCTCCTTGTGTTGCATTTTTAGTCGTGGAAACCGTCGTAGCAGCTGCAGCATTAGCTGTCGCAAAAGCACCTGTCATGCTTGTACGTATTTTAGCTGCTGAGGCTTCAGATGCAAGTCCAATCCTTGCCATCTGTTCTGAAATGAATGTAGCCGACTCTTCAGCGCTTAAATTCATTGTCTGTGCGGTTTTAATAGCTTCTGTCCGCATTTTTGCAAACTGCCGTTCATTTGCCGCAATAGACCTATTTATAGCTCTTTCCTGTGAGGCTGTAAGCGCTGACTGTTCAACAGTTCCTAATACGCCAAAAGCTGATGAGAACGCAGATACCTTCATATATCCAGCTCTCGCTACTTTTAACGCTTCATATATTGCAATCAGCTTTACCAATGTTGTTGTAAATTCTGCAATCTCGGTTTTATTTTTATTGATAAATTCTGCTGAGCTTTTAAGTAATGGAATGATTTCAGGCAACAATTCTTTAGCAAGCGGTGCAAGTGCACTGCCAGATACGAGTTGTAGCTGTCCAAACTGTAACTCCATTTCTTTAAGTTCAAGACTCATCTTTTTCATTTCATCAGGATCTATCCCAATCCCTTTGATTTCAGATGCAAGTTTTTTAGCTTCTGTATATTTCTGTAACGTCGGGATGAGTGCCATGCCACGGGTGCCAAGTGTGTTCATTATGAATTCTTGCGCTTCACCCGCCGCCTGTGCCTTTCTATATCCAACAGCAAGATTTTCCAGCTGCTGATTAATGGGAAGTAGCTTCCCTGACGCATCTGTAACAGAAACGCCGAATATATCCATTACCCGCTTTGCACGTTCTGATTCGTCACTGCTCCCCTGTAGTGACTTATCAAGCCTCATAATGGTCTTAGCCGTGGCGTCAACATCCCCACCTGTTATTTTCATTATTTTAGAAAAATTCCCCGCCTCAGCCGCTGACATTTGATAACGTTCCATTAGATCATGGAGCTTGTCACCTGCTTCCACGGCGCTCCTGATGATGGCGGTAAGCCCAAAACCTCCGGCGGCTACTCCAGCTATTTTTGTGAATCCACCAATCATATTTGCAACCTTGCCGGTTACACCATCAACGCCGTCCCCAAATGTATCAAGCGGGCGTGTAGAGAATGATTTATCAATTTCATTTTTTGCCTTTTTTAGTGCTGCTTCCAGTCCACTGCCATCGGCACCAATTTTAACTTGTAAATCAGTTAATCTTTTTGCCATAAAATCACCTCTACACTAAATTAAATTGTTTCATATAATCATTCTTTTCTTTTTCACGATCCGGCATATCATCCGGATGTAACCCATAGTATGTTTCTTCAAATAGTTTCTCTGCATCTTTATTGCCAACCAAAATGCGGGCAAGGCTTCTTAAGAAATAAGAAGTTCTGAAATCGTCCGATTCTCGTTTTATTCTGTGCCCTTCCAAAACTGCATAAAATGTATTAATGTTCATGGCACTGAATGATTCGGGGGTCAGTCCCAAGATACCGTATGCAATAGGTTCTGATGTCTCAATCCATTCTGATATAGACTGGATTATTTCGCCTTGTTCAGTTCCTCTTTGCTTACGGCTCTTGGCGTAAAAAAATTTGTATTCATATAATATGCGCCAACTAAAACGCCCATCAGCATATCAAGATTTGATCCTGCGTTGCAGTAATCGTCAATAAGGTCATAAAGCCCTTCATCTGTTTTAGGCGCGGTCTTATCAAGTCCAAAGCGCAATGTGGCCATAATAAAATCAATATTGAGTTTGCGGGATATTCCTTCTGCGTTCATGAGATTTAATGTGGTTACTAAGCTCACATTCAGCTCACGTTCAATATTACGAAGTACCCCTATCGTTAGATCAAGAGTGTACTGTTTTTCACCGAATTTAATTTGAATTGGATTATTCATTTATGCATCCTTTCATTCTTAAATACGGAAAAAGGCGCAGTTCCCTGCGCCATAATTCCATATGATTTCATCATGCCTTAGTAACATTGAGTGTAATATTTACATCATTCGCAAATTTTACCGTGAATGTACAAGCTCTTGTAATGGTTTTTAAGAACTCTTTCTTGAACGTTAACTTTCCCCCTGCATAAGAATAATCGCTACCATAGGCTAACGGCTGTCCATTCTGGTCAAGTACCATTCTTGGAACAATATCTACCGGGGTTACATTAACGACAACATCAGCCGGGGAAGTTGCAATAGCGACAGTTGGTGCCGCAATTTTCGGATCTGCAGATGGAGACAACATATCTGACAATGCACCAACGCCTTCAAGAGACATCTTGATTGTTTGTGCAGAGTCGGAAGAGTTGTTATCAGACAAATCAGTAATGGATGCCCAGCCCATACGATAGGTGCCATCCGGATATTCGACACGAACATAAACAGGTTTATTATTTTTGAAACGGTCACGGCAGATATCAATACCAAGATCACCGACAACCCATAAACCATCATATTCAATGCTCCATGTATGGATACCGGGTAACTTTTTGGAAAAGTTACCTGATGTCTTATCCGTTGCGTCCATACTGTCCGCTTTTTCTGTGATAGGTGAGTTTTTCTGCCCACCTACAATAACAAACTCATCAGGGTCTTTTGTCAAAGCGACAAATATAAGTGTGTCTTTCCCTGCGACAGCACGAGATCTATCGGGTGCTACCGGTAAATTTTTAATCTGTTCAGTTGTAAGCATTATTTAACCTCCTGTTGTATTTCAAAATGTAAAATAATTTTTCCATGATAGGCAGTAAATCCATCTTGATACAGTTCACCGTTTGAAGCGACTGAAACGACTTCGGTGTTAATAACATGATAGCCCGGCATTCGCAACTTATAGTGTGTCACAAGGAAAATTACATCGTTCATAATATTATTGATTTCAAGTGTACCGCCCTGATCACTCCATAAATCAATCTCCTGTGTTAATAAGTGAATATCATTGGTTTTATTATCGTTTTCCGGAACATCATTTGAAGCTCCTATCCATATGTATGGAAATTTTTCTTGCCCGGTTGGGATATGTTCTGTTACAGGAACGGTTTGTCCTTTTGATAACAGTTCATAGAGTGCCCTTTGTACAGCGTTAAACGGTATTTTAAGTGCCATTCTTTTCAATAGCCTCCTTAACTGCCTGCTCAATCGTTGGTCTTACTGCATCCATGGCCGGACGCATAAAAGGATGGGCACGGCGTGGGGGAATAACAGCTCTTTTGAAATAACGGTCACTGCCCCCGGGGTGTAGTGCTTTTTTCACTACAGGTATAACTACCGAATGAGCAGTTCCGTTTTCAACCAAATGTGCTACAGGATCATCGGTTTTCACAATTCCCTGCGTTCCTCGTTTTGTATTTCCTATTTCCATTCGTATAGACGATTTCAGCCCGCCTTTCTTATAAGGTGCATGGGCTATGGTTAGGCGATATACTTCTGAGGTTTTCGCACGAACAACCTTTCTAATACTTTCCTGTGTGGCAGAATTAAATCTGTCAATTTTTACCAATGCCTTATATACTTCTTCACTAATATTTGCCTTTACAATAGCTTTACTACCCACGATGAACCACCGCCTTACATGTCAATGTCATTTCCTCTGGAACGCTGTAATCAATATGTAAGATTTCATAGGTACAGTCACGGTATTTTACCTTAACCGACCTATCTACATCGTTACGGCGCCTGATAGTAATCCCCTGCGTTATGGCAGATGCCGGGCTTCCACCACTATTACCTTCCCAAAACTTAGGAACGAGAATTTTCGCCCATACAGTCGCAAATGGTTTGAGCGGCTCCTTTTTGAAGCCGCCCTGTCCATCCGGAGTCTGTTTTTGTGAAAGTAAAATAACCCTAGCATTCCTTTCGCCAACTCTTGAAACATTCATAATTATCTCAAATTCTGTGCCGCACGACACTGGGCAATCATACCATTTAAGGTAATTCCGGTTGATTCTGAAAGGTTTGTCAGCAGATCGGGATTAGTCAGCATTTTTGCTGTGATCGATACAACAAGCCCACGGAATAACGTGTTTGTATAATCTACTTTGCATCCTGCATTAACAAGGTATTGTTCAGCAACGCCTGCATAGTGCATAGCATTTGCTTTTTCCTCGTCAGTGTCAATATGCAGTAGTCTTGCTAATTCTTCTGCGTCCATGTTTTACCCCTCAGAATAAATATGGGGGCTTTTGCCCCCCTCATAACCTATGAATTATTTGCCCTTTTTAACACGAATAAATCCGTTATAAGAAACAACGTTGCCGCCCGCGAAAATTACTCCTTTGTTTGCAATCATACCTTCTTTGAATTTATATTCTGTGGATTTCGTGATTTCCAATTCAGAGAAGTTCGTCAAACGATAGCACAGCGGGTTTCCGTAAGCCATGCAATACTTATTTTCTGCTGTTCCGGCAGCAGACAACGGCAAGCATGCACTGTTGATAATAAACGGAATGGTATCAATGAAACCGGTTCCACCTGAGGTAAATTTGATTTCATGATATTTCTTCCCACCCGTTGTACGAAGCATGGAGAATGCCTTCAAATCTTGCTTATTAAGGATCAGAACTCCCTGCCCTTCAATAGACTCATCCCCACCGTAACTAAATACGATAGTATCAAGCGTTTTATTGTCAATTTCCTTCATGCTGAGGTCAGTGGATGCGTCAATGGCAGTTGCTTTTGCGCTGAAAATACCAATAAGATGTCCGGCAGTTCCATCTCCTACCATAATTTCTTTTGCCAATTTCTTTCTTACAGAAGTGGCCATCCCATTTGTAATAACAGAATCATAATCAATGTTGGACAGCTTCGTCACTTCTTCTGTTACTTCGCTGTAAGATGTAATCTTAGATTTCAAAATATCAGCTTCTCCAAAAACGGGATCGGTATCTCCGGCCGCTGCACCTTCTGCTGTATACTCTCCATCAGGGTTAGATTTTTCATATGCCTGTGCATAAGATTCGCCGCCGGGGAGCGGAAGAACATCTACAGCGTCCAGAAGGCTGGAAACCTGCTGGAAGGTTTTATTTACAGTTGTTCCCGTAAACTTCGGAAGTACAATTCCCCCGGACAGTTTTACCGCACGCCCTTCTTTCAGTGCTTTACCTCTTTCTTCCGCCTCTTCAATTTCAGCTTTCCTTGCTACTCCATCAGGGGAAACAGTAAATCCTTTACCCGGCATGAATGTTGCACTTTTTGCACGTGCTTCCGCTTCAGCACCGGTTGCAGCTGTACGGACGTCAGTGTCTTTATCCTCTGGTGTTGCGGTAGGAGCCGGTTGTTCTGCTGCTTCCACCATAGAGCGGAGCTCTTCAATTTCGTTGTTGATAGCAGTAATTTCAGCCTGAATCTGGCGGAGTTCTTCCACATTCTCAGATTTTTCACTTCTTTCAACAAGAGCCTGACGTGCTTCTTCTTTTGCTTTCAGTAATTTCATAAGTCTTTCTTTCATGTTAGATACCTCCTAAAATACGATTACGAATTTTGATTTTTTCTTTTTCCGCTGCATTATCCAATGCTTGTGCACGGGCGGTTTCCACTGCCTTTTTCGCTGTATCCACAGCATCTTTGTCACGGCCGGAAATATCAGTACCGTCATAAGCTGGCCAGTTTACGGCGGATACTTCATAAACCTTTTTGATTTTGTGAATAGTGCGAATGGGATGATCTTCATCTGTAAAATCCCATTCATCACTTCCCACAGTAAACATAAATGACATGCCGGTAATATCCCCACGTTCAATTGCGCTATACAGAGCAGCCGAATCAGGGTTCCCTTTTGTGTCAATCTTTGCTTCTATTTTCAAACCGACATCATCAATAGAAAGCGTCATAGTACTGTTTCCATTATTCCGACGGCTTCTTGCCATTGGAATACGGCCAATATCATGATTAGCAAAAAAAGGCACATCTGTGAAATCACAGTCATCAAATGCTCCTCTTGAAATACGTTCCGTAAAATAACCACCTATATCGGTATCCTGTTCAAAAACAGATGCATGCCCTTCGAGTATACGAATACCATCATCTTGTCCATCGTCACGAGTTAACGGTTTCGCCCGTAAATCCGAAAAAGTAAAACTCCTCATAACGGCTTGTTTTTTATCAAGTAATTTTTTTGACATTTTATTTCTCCTTTTTCTTGTCTTTAATAGCGTTCAACTGATAGTCATCCGCAATGTTCGTAGATATATAATTCAGCGACTGTAAACGTCGGTCACCATCTGGCTGCGGTTCATACCCAAACATGTCCAGAATTTGGTTCAATGTAAAAAGCCCGGTATTAGTACCGAGTGTTGCAAGTTCTATTTTCTGATTATTTGTCATGAAGGCTGTTCTACTGTAATATGTGCGGATCCTGTGCCCAATATCCTGTTCTCGTTGTGTGAAAACACAGGCCGACATAGCCTGTTCAAATTCAGTTTGGAAATCCTCTAAACAGCTCTGATAAAAAGCCCCATGTTGTTCCGCATTGAAATCTCCAGAAAGCATTGCTTCTGAAATTCCATAGCGTTCACGGATAATACTTTTAAGAAATTTCATAACCGTATCATCAATCTTTGTAGGAGACATATTTATTGGAATAAATTCCCCCGGTAAATCAGTAGCGATTATCCCAGATTCTGATTTTGAAATATGCTTTTCAAATTCATCTCGCATGCTATTTAGTAGATTGCCATCTACTACTGTTTTCGCCCTATACATTCCGTTAATTTTTAAGCTGGATTTTAATGCTTTAGGTACAGTTTTGAGAATTTCTCCAAGTGCAGAAACACTTTCAGAAAGTTCTCTTATGTCAGGTGTACCAAAATCACTACCACCACCTATTACAGTGTTTTTCCCCCGCCTCCACTTAAGATGAACAATATCTGAATACGGAATAATATCCGTCCCGCCGGAGCGCCAATGAAATTTAATCTCCCATACTTTACCGGTATCATCTACACCTATTTCAATAGAAGTAGGATTTAATGGCCAAAATGCGGTGTAGTATTTATACTCATTCCCCATCTTATCCTTTATGATTTCATACTGTGGATAAATAAAACAGTTGCAATCTTTCCGACGCAACCATTCGCAACATGCAAGAAAATCCTTTGTTGTTTGTAATGGGTTTGGCTTAAATCGAAACAAACGGGATATTTCATCATTCTGTACTTTTACTGTGTTCATTCCGGTAACTACTGATAATACTGACATCTTACTTATTTCAATGGCAATTCTATCAATGCAATTATTCACATGGTCTGACAAATATACATTCTGCCCGCCATAAGAGAATATAGCTTGAGAATCATTTAATAAAGAGACAAGCGTATTTCGTTCTTTTCTCCTTAAAAAATTACGGATATAATCAAACATTATCTTGCCTCCTGCATTGCAAAATACTCTGATTTATTTTCTGAAAATGCCGCATAACAAATGATAAATCCAAGTGCACCATCTATACGGTTCTTTGATTCACCATATTTTTTTACCGGCATCATCCTGCCGATGGTATCTAATTTTATAGCGGTATTGGAAAGACACCATCGATCAATAGGATTATTGTTGTAATTTATAACCTTTCGCCGAAGGTCACTCTCAAGAATGCTCATGGGATTGGATAAAGTTTTAAAATCCATGGGCACTCTACACAAAACTTCTTCTCCAAAATACGCACCTATTTCTTTTTTAAAATCTTGCGAATGCCAATTATCATAACCAATACGGAATGGTTTCATATTGTAAATTTCGTACAGCGACTCAAACCATTTGGCGACCATAACCGCATCTACTTCACTTCCGGGACATATAGTAACAAGTCCCTGTGCTGCCCATTCCTTATAATTCTTCTTTTCAGGATTGAGATTATTCCCGTCTATTAAGGCATCAGCTTTAATCTCAGGAATAAAATACATTGTTAATGTCTTTTTGTTTTGCGTAACAGGATCTATAAACATTGCTTTTGCATTGCACAGGTCTGTAGTTTCTGCAAAATCAAGACTACCAACATAGTACTGTCCTTTTAAATCTTCAATCTTAAATGTAGACGTATTATTAATTGTGACCATATCAAGCCATGCAGCAGATGAATTCTGTTTGATATTAAAATCTTTAGCCATAACAAATGCTTTTGTACTGGCGTTAGTTTTAGCTTCTTCCACCATTTGTCGCAAGAATGACCTTTTTTTTATAACACCTAACCCGGGATTACTTTTATACCATGAATTCTCATTTTGCCATATTTCCTCTTCACTATCTTGCTCATACATAAATATAAGCCATCGCTCATCTTCTGATTCTCCAAGCAACACTTTTCTTGCTTCATCCGTTTCTTTATCAAGGTAGCCCCCATCAGTAAATCCTTCTGATGTAATCTCAATATAAATAGGTTCATCTTGTGTTGACAACGCCTGTCTAATCGGCATAACCAATGAATTATCTTGCATTTCGTGGACTTCATCTACTGCACCAACTTTTATATTTTTCCCTTCTTTTGCACCTGTTCGCGCAGATAGCTTTTTAATATTTCCCTTATTTTGCTGGCTAAACTTTCCCCTTGCATGTTTTCGTTTCTTGTTTCCCCAAAATATCCCTTGTAAATTCTTATGAGTACATTTTGACATTTTAGGTGATTCTTCCCGCATCGCATTAGCAGCGTCAAATAATATTCCTGCTTGGTCATAGTCATTTGAGCCATACAATACATTAGTTCCAATTTCGCCACAGAACCATTCTGCTAACGTCCATGCTGATATATATGGTGATTTTCCGTTTTTTCTTGAGATCTTCAAAAGTAATTTCTGATATTTACGAACATACCGTTGAAGCTCATCATCCCAAATCTTGAAACAATAAAACGCTTCAATAATAGCTTTTTGCCACAGCATTAATTCAAATGGTTTGCCCGCAAACGGTGCTTGTGCATGGCGGCATTCGTTTTCTATGAAATGAATTCTTTTATTCGAATCAGAAAAATCTTTCTTTATATCATCATCATGCAATTCATCCATTAGCTTATTAATCATAATGCGAACATACGTTCCTGTTATGATTTTTCCTGACTCTATATCGTCATGATATTGCTCAATCCAACATTTATTCATATTCATCTAATCCAAGGTCATCTTCATCAATGTCATTGCTTAGGGCTTTTGCCAACTTGAACATCATATTAGTATATGATGCTCTTACTTTAGGTAATACTCTGGATACTGCAAGTTCTTTTTGCATAAACGGGCTTGATGGGTTTATTTTCAACAAGCCTGTCTTTTTAGCCACAGACTGTAAGTTATTCAAATCTACTCTTGTACGTGCGGCTTCAAGAATGAGCCCATCAAGTAGCGATAATTGCTTTTCATCTGTCTCTTTAAATATGGCCTTGATTCTTTTATATTCTTTTTGTATCTCGTCCATTATCAATCCCTTTCAATAGCTATTTTTTAATAACTCCTAAAAAGTCAAAATCTCGGTTTATCTCAAAAAAGGGTATCCCACGCGGTATAGCTTTGGGCACCTATTTTTCACATGCCGGGGGGTTATTCCTGATACATGGCATACCATTTCTTGATATATCCTTTCCATTCATCTGCAAATATGCCTCTACTATCTGCCATGCCCATACATTCATCTATGGTTGACCGGCAATATATAGGTTCAGCCCCTGTTCGGTTAATGATATGCTCCCTAACCGCTTTTAATGGATATCCACCTTCTATATATGCATTGTTCCATTTACCATATCTCTGTGCTACATGGTCTATCAATAGGTCATGTACCCTTAACACATTCTGTTTAATATTATCCGGCTTATCATATAGTTCTAATCCACTAATGGCTTTATATAACAAGTCCATATTTACTATGATGTCCCCACGTACCGCCATTTGTTTTATCAATGTAGACTTACCCGAACATGGAGCTCCGTAAACTAAAAAGACATGGCGTTCTTTTGTGTAGCCATATCTCCCATGTTCTTTGTTATGACAATCAAAGCAAATCAAATCTACATTTTCAGGGTTCAAAGAAACCAACGGATCATTTATATTTCCCGGCGTAAGTTCTGTTTTATGATGCCCTATCAATTCGGATTGATTGAACGTCATATTTCTACCACACTGCTGGCATATCGCTCCACGTTGAATAATGAGTGCCTGCCTTAACTGTCGCCACTCTTTAGAGTTATAAAACTTTGCCGCCCATGCTTCTGCCATCACCAATCCCCCCATTTAGCAGGATTTTTATGTTTTAACCAACACATGGCCGCCGTTGGATTAGGTGGCACTTTCCTTTTCGTATGTATGGTTCGTATCGTCTCTCCATTCTTATTTTTTATTATCCGGACTTCTTCATAATAAGTTCGTCCTATCGCTGTATTATAAAGTGCATTTTCTACAGCTGCTTCCGGTATTTCCTTGGCTTTTTTGTAAGTGTCGGCAAATTCGGGGAATCTATTAAACCAATCATATAATGTGGACTTATGTATGTGTATTTTATCTTCTGCTATCTGTTTGTCATCAAGTCCGGACTTCACCCATTCTATTATCTTTTTTAGCCCCTCACCTTTTATCCACTTTTCATATTCACCTTTCCTTGGCATTTAATCACTCTCCAAACTCTTATTATATACATTCTCTCACCTGATTTATCACAAAGTAAAAGCCACGGTTTCCCATGGCTGCTGATTACTGGAAAGGGCGATAGGAATTTCACCTATACAGAATGTCTTTAATGACATTTATGCTATCGTTACATCACGCCCTCATTTCGACTTTCCCTAACTTCTCACATTACCATTTTAACACCTTTTAGAGTGACATTGTGTGACATCTTTTATTTCTCCTGTTTTTTCTTCCATTTCTGTAAGTGCTTCATTATGTAATCTAATCACATGTCTCTTTGAATACGGGAACGCTTTCGCAATTGCATCCCAATCCATACATTGTATATATCGGTATTGCAATATGGTTTTCTTTTCATCATCGATAACTATATTAATAAGATTCATGGCAATCATACGCATATCGCTAAGCTGTTGTAGTTGTAATAAAAACTGCTTATCTATGCTTTCTCCTTTTGCACAAATTTCCATTAGCACATCAGACAGATCCCTCTTTGTACTGTTATCTACTTTTGGTTTATCGTATCTTATCCCCTTAGCGGAAGCAGTATCCATTAGAAGTGTTTGACGGGATTTATTCAATGCTATAACTAATAATCCTTTTCCTCTTACACTTTTAAAGAATTCTCGGATAGTCATCGTACTGCCTCACTTTCATATATTGAGATCTCAACATAATCTATGATCTTTCCGTTACCATCCTTTTTTTGTGACCGCAAGACTTCAGGTAATACATGGCAATATTTAGGACTGTCATTTTTTATAATCCCAGCTTCTTGCAACCCGTCTAAAATATATTTCATGCCATGCATAACACCGTCATCATCTCGACGATTATTACTTTCGTAGAAATCAATAAAGATGGTTACATGAGATTTAAATACTTTTCCGGCGGCCTGCTTTTTAAATTTCCACGCTAATTCTTCTGTATACTTTCTTTTCAAGGATGCGCCTGCCCAACGGCTTCCATTTACCGCTTTGATATATTCATTCAATGTTGGTAATCTCTGGTCACACTCCAATTTCATCATGGCAGATCACCTGCCATTACTTTATTTACCACAATGGAATGACCGGCTACTGCCGCTTTTTCTGTCATATATTCTTGTTTGTACAGATAATAAAATGAAATGGCATTCCCATTCTTATTTGCCTCAAGAATAACTGTATGAAATAGATCTAATACACTATCGCGTAATCCGTTCGGTACTGCTATTGTCATAATGATATAGTTCCGGTTATTTACCATAACAATATCTTTTATTTTCTGCACATCGTTTCTCTCCTACTTCTTGTGCTTACTAACTTAATCGCTATCGCCTCACATACAATTTAGCTTAAATCCCTGCCAGTTCAAATAAATCAGGAGTTTCTTGATTTAATTCCTCTTTTTTCAGATACCAGCATCCGTCATGGTAATATTCCGGGTTGAGTTCTATTCCTATACCTTTCCGCCCTGCTTTTATAGCCTCAAGAGGTACAGTCATTAGCCCGCCGAATGGGTCAAGCACGGTTTCTCCTTCGTTGGTGTACCGGTTAATCAGGCGGTCTACTATATCAAACTGGAGCGGGCAGAGATGCATCTGTTTTCGTCTTCTTGATTGTTCTGTATTGAGCGTTCTCATTCGGTTTACATCATCCCATACATCAGGTGACCAACTTGCTGTATCTATGCACATAAATGTTGCAGGTAGTTTATCTTTATCGTCCATCGCATTTGCCAGTTCTACATGCTTTTCAAAGTCATAGACTGTTTCCCGGCTGTATTTGTTGTACAGTTTTCGTATGTCCGACATGGGCATGTCTTTTAAATCATCCACTGATAATTGCCTGTTTCCGCTACTTCTCCAAAACGCATGAGCGTCCAGCTGCCATTGTCCACGAGTATATTCCTCTTTACTTTTGGTGACAGGGACATCAGCATAAGCATTTGATGTATCAGTAGGGAGCTTTCTGAAAAGAAGGATATATTCGGGGCATCCTACTCCCATCTTCGTGCCATCTTTACACTGTTCCGTCCATCCGAGGCGGTATGTTTGATTATTTTCACGAACAACATCAGTTACAACGGTTATCATTCCAAAGAATTGGAAGCCGTGTTTCATACAATGCATAATTGTTGCCGCATGGAATGGTTCAACTGTTGGCATTCCGGTTCCTGTTGCATTCCCAAACAATATTCTGTCTTTTACATGGCAGGCATAAACCCGCCCCGGCCGTAATATCCTAAGCAGGTTAGGTGTTAAATAATCCATCTGTTCAAAGAATTTATCAGTATCTTCGTTGTGTCCAAAATCGTTATAGCTCGTGCAGTATTCATAGTGATTGCCAAATGGAATTGATGTCAAAATCATATCTACCGAGTTATCTGGCATCTTCTCTGTTTCTTCCACACAATCTCCATGGATAGCTGTATAATTAGTGCCTTTTGTTACAATCTCATCCACTCCGATACTCCTTTGCATTTCTTTAATGGCGTCATTTCGTGAAAGACCATATTTCTTAATGATTTCTTCCATATTTGTTGTGAGCTTGTTATATTGCTCCCATTTCTTTTTCAAGACTTCTAATATCTGCTGTTCTGTTTCCATGTAAATGATGTCTATGATGACTTGTTCTGTTTGCAGAAATCGGTAGCATCTGTGAATTGCTTGAATGAAGTCATTAAATTCATAATCAATACCCATAAATATTTGCCTGTGGCAATGTTTTTGGAAGTTACATCCGCTCCCGGAAAGCTCTTTTTTTGTGGCAAGGATGCGGAAATCCCCACGTGAAAATCCGATTGTATTTTTTTCTCGTTCTTCTAAATCCTGCTGTCCAAAAATGAACTTAGCTTCTGGAATTTCTTTATGTATCTCATGGCGCTCTGCTTCCAAATCGTGCCATAAAATAAAATGGTCATCGGGAGATTTATCAATAATTTTCTTTGCTTCTTCAAGCCGTACATTGATACTTTCCCGTTTTTCTCTTGCAGCATCCGCTAATCCAACCGCACAATCTTTAATTAATTTTTGTTGTCCATCGCGGTCTACTTGATTATCAGGTAAATTAGCTGATAGCATATGATAATTAACTTGTATCGGAGGAAGAGCATATCCATCATCGCTATATCCAAGATCTGAAGGTCTTTGGATAAACAATGCCCACGTAGATAACCATAACCAAAACTCTTTTTCTTTATGCGGGTATAATGTCAGGTTATTTGCTTTGGTACTGTCACGTTGAAAGAAACGTGTCAATGCCTGCCCCGTGTCCATAACTTCCAAGTATCCGCCGTAATGAATAAGTTCTTTGTATCTGTTTGGTGCAGGCGTAGCTGTGGCAACGAGTTTATATTTTACGCCTGCGAATTTCGGGAGAAATGTTTGATACGTTTTACTTCCAAAACTCCTCAGAACTGATGCTTCATCTAATGAACATGCTGTAAATTGATGTGGATCTATATCCCCATCTCTAACACGTTCATAGTTGGTTATTACTATCTTGTTTTCTGTAGCGTTCACTTCTGCCATGTTTCTGACATATGTTGGCGCAGGGATATGGAGCAGATTAACTGCATCTTCAGTAAATTCTTGTTTGACACCTAATGGACAGACTATTAGCGCTTTACCACCTATTCTTTCTGTAAGTACACGGCACCATTCCAGCTGTTGAATACTTTTCCCTAGTCCGAATGCTTCGAATAATGCCCTGCGCCCACCTTTTAATGCCCATATGACAGCATCTCTCTGATGTGGTTTAAGTACGGAGCTTATTTCATTCACCGATACATCAATACCTGAAACAGGGGCTTTTATAACCTTGTTTTTCAGGAAATCAAGATAGCTTTTCATCATTCACCATCCCTTTCACTGTCAATAAGGTTTTCAAGTTTATTTCTTGCCCTTTTCATCTTTTGCAAAGTGTTTTCATAATCTTTCAAGACGCCTCTGTCAAACATTTCAAATAAAAGTTTTTCAATGCCTCTTTTCAAGCAATCACATTGTTCTTTGACTGCATAGTATTTTATGTTATTCATGGTGTCGCAACCTCTTAGAATGGAATATTGGAATCAGGCTGAGCTGTTCCAAATTGGTTAAAATCGCCTTTTGTATCACCAAGCGTTTTAGCTACTACTGACGCAATAACTTCCGTTATGTATCGTTTACTCCCGTTTGACTCATATGACCGTGTAGCATAACGCCCGATAACCACAACCCTCGCCCCTTTGGTTAAAGAGTTGCCTATATCTTCTGCAATATTCCCCCATGCGACTACATTTATCCAATCGGTAAATTCTTTTACTTCTCCCTCATTGGTGACTACACGTCTATTGACCGCTACTGTTATGTTTGCTTTCACCTTTCCGTTATTAGCCGCTCTGATTTCCGGGTCACGTCCCAGTCTTCCGATTATTGTTACCTGATTCATACTTTTTCTCCAATTCTCAAAACTGTCCCGCCAAGCGCCATCAACATTTCAATCCGTTCCATCTCTTTTTCTGCAATGGCTTCTGCATGGAACTCTTTGGTATATTTTCTGAACGACCTATCTCTGATTTCGATTTCTTTTCCAATGCAACATACGCTGATTGGATCTATCAATATTACGAAGTCCTTATCAGTGCTCGACTCACGTCTTAAACGCCCGATAATTATCATCTTCGTTCTCCTTTCTCTCATAAATCGTAACGTTTGTTGCCCATATACCTAATCCCTTGTACCATTGTCCTTCTTCATCAAGAAAAACTCTGCAAGTAAGCGAACCTTGGACGAAAACCACATTTCCTGTTTTCAGTAGTGTTTCATTGCATTGGCTTTGGAAGCATGCACAATATACTATTCCGTCTTTTGGGTTTTCTGTATGGTATTTTTCACGTACTGTTTTCACTTGTATAGCAAATAGAACCATATTCGACGGGCTTTTCACGTTATCTTTTCGCAGATAAACCTTACCATTTGTTACAAGGGTTCCCATGAGTGCAACTGTGTTCATTTCCTATCCGCCTTTCCCTGATTGAGCATTTTCCCCTTTGCCGTATCGCTAATTAATCGGTTCACTCTTTCATTTCCAATCAATGCTTCAATTCGCTTTGTTTCCCGTCTCTCAGATGCCAACGAATCATAGATTTTCATGAACTGACCTCTCGCCACACCGATAGTATTCATCGGCTGCATATTAAGTTCTTCCCATCCAAAACGGCGGACAGCTTCTTCAATCAGCGGGCTACTGAATTTAGGTTTTTGGTAATATCCATATTCCCGCACTGCCTTTAATGCTTCATTCCATGCTTCTCCTGCAGTTGGGATCTGTTTCCCGCTTGCTATCCTGTAAATCCTTTCAGCTTCTTCACGGATTTCCGCAATCGTTGGCGGGAATTTGCTCGTCAAAATCAAAGATTTAATGGCGGCGGTTAGAACTTCATCAGGAATATCACCAAGGAACTGTGCATATAGTCCTGCTCTTTCTTCTGTAAATCTGTCATATATCCCAGTCAGCAGGGATAACGCCTTCTGAGTTTTTGTCAGTTCCATTCTCTGCATTCATCCTTTCAAACATTTCCGCTGTTTTTTGTATCTTGCTTTTTTGATCCTGTAAGCCGGATGGGTTCTTTAAAGGAAATAGCCCCTTCCAGCAGTTAAGCGTCGATTGATTTAGGATTTCAATCATCATAGACTCATTGCCATGGGAAAGTTCACATAACCGTTTAAAGGACATAGAAGCGGCTCTCGCTGTGAGAGGTGCTTTGATTGTCTTCCTCATTTCAATCCAATCTTTGACAGCTTCAAACAACATAGAATTCTTTCCAGCAAATTCTTCAATGATGGTTTTCAATGAAACAGATTGTTTTTCTTTCTTATCTTTTCTTATCTCTTCTCCTCTTATCTTATCTAATCTAATCTTATCTAATCTGTGGAACCATTTTGGTTCCATTTTGGTTCCATTTTGGTTCCAGTTTGGCTCCGCACCATCGGAAGTATTGATTTTATCGTATTCTTCATGGTCTCCTGAATGACCTTCATGTTCTTCTTTACTCCGTTTTGGTTCCAAACTGGTTCCACTTTGGTTCCGTTTTGGTTCCAAACTGGTTCCACTTTGGTTCCGTTTTGGTTCCAAACTGGTTCCACTTTGGTTCCGTTTTGGTTCCAAATATTGGTACTCTCTGTTCTCGTCCAACATTATAAGTTTTGATTCTGGGATAGAAGATTGTTTATACCGGTCACGTTTGACATAATTATGAATTCTCCAATGCTTTACGACGATTACACCTGATTCAAAGGCCAATACATAGCTTTTTGCTATCAGGATTTTCATATCATCGTCGGTACAGCCAATACTTCTCATGGTTCTTTTAGGGGAAACAATAAACCCGTCATCGTCTGCCCTCAATAATAAGTGGAAGTATAAGCACTGGGCGGACATCGGCATATCCATAAATTTATCTGTTTCTATAATGGATTTCGACATCATTCTTTTTTCAGCCAATTCTTATCACCTCTTTTCATACAGCATTTATAGATGTACTCCACTTTTTTCTTCGCCTTATGCTCAAACTCCTTACACTCCTTAGAATTCAGATAGCTGATAAATTTAACTTGCCAGTCCTCTTCATCTATGCCATGCGCATATCTGCTATGGCAATCAGGGCAAAGGCATATTAGGTTCCACAGCGTATCTGATCCGCCTTGTGATCGGTAAATGACATGATGGTGCTGTACGTCTGGGCATTCACAAATAATGCATTTATGCCCGTCACGTTTATCCACTAATCCACACATTCTTTTATATCCACGGTCAGATAATCTAAGCGGGATATGTTTTTTTATTTCCATTCGTTTTCCAACCTTTCCCGCTCTGCTTGTGATATAGTGTCGATATTAAGCTCATGGCACGCATCAAATAGATAATCAATTATCCGGCTCATCTGCTTAGAGTCATAACCGGATGAACCAGCATAAAGCTGTATATCCACCCATTCACCGTCATCACCCAGCGGCACAGCTATCCATCCAACACCGTTGCGTTCCCAATCGTTTATCAGGCGGGCAGCGGCTTTCATCATTACTCGGACGGTAGAGAAATGTCCTGCGTTTAAAATAGCTTCCCGGTATACATCGTTTTTATAAATCCCAGTCTTTTCAGAGATTTTCTCGCAAAGTTCCCACATCAGTGCATTTGCTGATAGAGATCTCTTTTTTTGTTTGACCTTGATTTCCAATGTAAGCGGTTTGGTGGTATCAGGCATTGCAGACAGACAATGCTTATCAACTTGTATTATCAGCACGGCTGTCCGCAAGTCTGAGAATGCTGTCTTGATATCTTTCACATCTGCTTTCATGACATTGGGATTTCTTCTTTTTCAGAATTCTTTCTTTTCGTATATTCGGCAATAGCCGCTTCCAGTCGGTAGAACGCATTGTTGATCTCAATCTGATTTAATTCATCTGGCTTTTTGTTATAAACAAGCCTTGAAAAATCATCAATGGCAATCTTCTTATCAGAAAGTACTTTCCCCAATTCAGAAACTGTAACTACTTTTTGAGAGGTTGTTCCACTTTGCTTTGGCTTATTTTGTGTTTTATGGAGAGCCGGATTGTTTTTTACTGAATTGCCCATCTCATTACCACTATGATTAGTAGCCATCTCCGCATCATCATCTTCCAGTGATACCCCCACCATGGCGGCCAGTGCATAACGTCTGCCATATGTAATTGCTGATCCGATAGATTGAGCATCTCCTTTCCCTGTCGGCATAAATATAGTGCTTTGGATATATTCTCCTGTTTTGTGGATTAGAACCGTTGTAATAGAAACACGTCCGTTTTCAATCTTTCCCGGCATCTGCATAACTGACAATCCATTATTTGAAAGCGGTTCTCTTACCGCATCCCATACTGCTGATAAATCGGCATAGTTCCGTTTGGCAAAAGGGTTGTAGCTGCTCTTCTTCGCAGGCTGCATTTTCCCCTGTGATACAGCTAATGCTGTTGCCAATTCTCCGATTGTTTCCGACCTTTCATAAGTCTCTGAAATTTCCATTTCTTCCATAATTACCTCCCTGTGCTCCCAATACCCCCGACTCTATCTCCAGAGGCATCATCGCCATCGGCAATCAGATAATTCATGAAAACTCCCTGTGCCATTTTTTCACACTTGAAAATGTATTGTTTTTCTTCTCCGATATTGGTGAAGCATATCATGATGTGCCCATCATTTTTAGGATTATTGAAATAATCAGCATCTATAACGCCTACACTGTTTGGAATAATTAGTTTCTTTTTAATTCCAAAAGATGAACGGGGAAATATATAAAGAACTTCCTCCGGTTGCATATATGCTTTGACAAAAGTGTCGATAACTTTTGTATCTCCCGGTTCAATTGAAAAATCGTAAGGAGCAAAGAAATCATATCCTGCACTTCCTGATGTGCTCCTTTTAGGCAAGGGAATTTTATTCTTCTCGACACCAAAACGATCTTCCATGCCTGCTATGGGCATAAATCCGCGTTTCATTGTTTAACCTCTACTTTCATATCAAAACTAATGCCATCAATAAGATTGATTGCCTCATTGACGGTCTGAATTTCAGTATCATTCCGGCAATGAAATGTAACAATGATATCTGTTTTCTTCTGTACACCTTCTTTCTCACCAATTGTTGGTACTTCTTCTTCCTGATTAATTTCTTCTTTTGCAAGTCTCGCCCTTTCCTCTACTTCTTTTCTATTTCTTGCAAATGCTTCTATTCTCGCTTTGATTTCCGACACACTGGCATCTATAATTTCAGTATCATTCAGCACATCATCAGCATTTATCGGGCTTGCCAGATTATATTTGATATTCGCCTTTTCAATGCATAAGTCCCTGATTTCTTTGCGACTGTCGATAAGTTCAGCCTTTGCTGAATCTGCTGCCTGAAATTCTTTTTGGGACGCTATCAGATGGTCGATAGAAACGCATGTTTCCGACCATTTAGCCGTTTTGTTCAACCATTTTTCATCAATGTCTAACTGCCAGTATTTCTCTAATAACCCGACTGCTGTCGCTTTTGCGGCATATTCTCTTGAAATCTGTGCGATCAGCTTGTCACGGCGGACAGTTTCATATTTATCAAGCTGTTCTTTGAGTGGTGCTTCCACGGCATTAACAACCTTGAGCAGTTCCTTGCATTGTTCGTCAAAAACATTTACAGGCTTTCTTAATTCGGATTTTCCTCGTATTTGGAATTTTTGAATAGCCGTCCTGATAGATGTAATTTCCCGCTTTGCCTTTTCCATATCCTTGAGATTTTCATCTGTAACTACAAGTCCGGCATATTTTTCCGTGGCGTATATTAAGTATTCTTTGACCTCTTTATGATTCCATTGGAAGTTGAATTCCTGTTTTTCAATCTTTGGCATGACCGGCTGTATAGCCGGAAGTGTTGTTATTTTTTCCATATTGTTCTCCTGTTTATCGTTTCCATCTCTTTTGTCGTTCTTCCGCTCTCTTTTGTTCTTTGCGGTTATGATCTTCAAGCCGCCGAAGCATTTGTTCAAAATTCTTACCTTCCCGCCGTTCTTCATATGGTTTAAAATCACAATCACGGTGGCACGGCTTGAATGTATTCCCTTTCTTCACCCACATTTCCTGTCCATCTTTAATTGGACGGCCGCAGAATACACATCTCATAATTCCATGCCCTCTTTTATCCGTTCAAAAAAACATTTTCTCATTGCATAAATGACCATTTTCCGGATTTCAGGATCACGGTTTGCCATAATTTTGATAAGTGATTCAGGACACCCATTACGATATAAGCTGTCAATAATTGCTGCTGCCGCAATGGAAATAAATTTATCATCAACACCTTTCCCTGAAATTACAAATTTTTTCAATTCGTTATCTGCCTGCACTTTTATCTTGTACATTTTTAACCGCCTTTACTTTAATAACGATTTCTTTCCCGGGTTGAATTTGTCCGGGTTTGGAAATATGATTCTCCTTCGTTGTTCTCCATACAAGTTCTTGCAGATTTTCCCGACCGTCGGAAACACGATTGCATATGTCCCAAATAGTATCCCCTGCTGAAACAGTTTCTCTGTATTCAATCATTGGGGGTTCCGGTTGTACTGCATATCCGGCCGCAGTTGCCACTGTTGCAAGAATAACTATACCTGCAAGCATGTTATTCATAGCCCACCTGCCATTTCTGATAAATCTTGGCCATCACATTTATTCAAGAACTCATTAAAAGCAATTTTCCGCACACGCCGTGAAGAATTTACTTTGATAACAGGTAATACTCCTGAATTAATGAGTTTTGAAACAATCCGGGAAGAAGTCTTCAGCCGTATTCTTACCTCCTCCAATGACAGAAGCCTGTCCGTATCATCTAATATCATTTCTTTTTTCATGCGTTGCAACCTCTTTTTGCTTTCTTTACTACCAATTCGAGACCTAACGTCTTCAAAATGGATAAAATGGTATCTAACTTAGGGTTATGTCTTCCAAGTTCAAGTTTTGAGATCATCTCTCTTGATACTCCGCATTCTTTCGCCAGTTTGTACTGTGATAAACCTCTCTTTTTCCTTTCATTCTTCACAATTTCTACAAGATCTCGTATTTCCACACTATCACCGCTCCTTTATATTGCGTAAAAGATTTGACGTAAAATATTGGCTTATGTATAATGTCCGAGGGATGTCTATACACGAGTTACATAGTGTAAATTTCCATTCATCCCGTCGGAAAGGGGTTGGTTCTATCATTAGGCCAATTTTTAACCGACGCCTGTGCCTTTACTACTGATGCTTGCTACGGCGTAATGTAGCGGGAGACTTAACTCCTTAAGTGAGGTAGCACGCCAAGAAGCGGGATTGCAACCGTGCTTCAATCTGATTTCATAAATGGAGTACTAGACTGGTTAGCATTTGTGATATTGGAAAAGCTGCAAGGTGTAGGCTAAGAAATAAGCTGACTATATTAGGGATTTGCTCCCCTAATACATGTCTGGTTAAAGGGACGTGTTCACTCACGTCTCTTTTTCATTGCGCTTATCTGACGATCTCACTCCCTCACCTCGCTTTCTTTGATGTGTCGCAACCGCTTAGCCTTGCCCTATAAACTTGTTAATGAAATACTGCTGCCCTTTTCCTGTGACAAGCGTTGTTCTAACAAGTCGTACAGATCCGTCAGGATTATCAACCGCCCGCTCTCTTATCTTGAATAAGTTGAGTTCACGTGATTTCTGTGTAGGCATATTTCTATCCCTGCCGGACTTGATTAGATATCCATGTCCACGTAACCAGTCAAATAGTCTCTTCTGCCCTATTTCAATGCCGTTTTGGTGTAGAATCTTAGCAAGTGCGCCTATCAGAATGACATCTTCTGAAACAGATACCGCATCAGCAAATAATACCTTTGGACGTTGTTTTTCTTGTATATCTTCCAGTTCCCGAATGCGCATGTTACGGTTATCAATGGTTTTTTGTGCTACTATTAGCGCTTTTGCCATGATTTCAGAATCAGACATGCTCTCTGCTCCGGAAATATATCCGCCGGTCTTTCTGATGGCAGGGATAACCTCATCAGCAAGTACAGCTTGGAATCTCTGAGCTGTTTCATTACTTGCCTTAAATCCCAAGCGGTACACCATGTTTTCCGGTAAGAAATCATTTTTCGCCACATCTGGCGAAAATCCGAATTCATGAAGATAAGCATTTACTCTTCGCCATTTGACGTATTCTATCCCGCCTTTTTCTTCAACAAACCCGAATCCCCGTGCTATATCCTCTGCGTTTAAATATGCAGTTCCTGTTGTTGGATCTAAGTAGCCACGGACATTATTGATTGCTATTAAGTTATTCATCTCTTCACCTCCTAACCATTTTTAATTTGTGTAAAAGATTTGACACACAAGTGCCGCATACCTATAATTAATTTGGGATTGTCATTAATACCTTTGGGTAAATAGACATCCTGAAAGCGGGTGCTTAATATGGCCCAGTTTTTGCTTTGGCCCGGTTCCTATCGTAAATAGCTTTATATTTACGGCTGATGCCTAAGGGCAAATGTTTTATCGGCTGTCCGAGCAGCCCTAAGTAATGCGGAATGCCACAGAAATTATTGCTGATAACAATAATGAATAGAGTGAATGTTCGTAATACGTGTTTATCTGTATCAACATAAGACACGGTTTATTACAAGCGAGACTATTGTGTTTTGCCTCGAGGGATAGTCTTGCTGACATTCATGATTGACTGCAACATTCTATAGGTGAAAAATTCGGACAAAAGACTTCTGTATTATCAGTGCAGAAGTTTTTTTGTTTCTATTTCTGAACCCTTTCATTTCTCTCACCTCACTTTCTTTTCGTCTTTGACTATCCATTCACTACCTTTTATAATCTGAATAAAATCAGTATTAATCAGGTTTATGAAAGGAGATTTTTCAATGGAAAATCCTATTATTAATGCCAAGCCACATAAAGTAATTGATTCTACCGTCAAAGCACTGCCTCAAACTGTCAAAACCATTGATACTGCTCTTAGTGGGGTTATAAAAATCCTTGGCTACCCTACTTCATTTTTGGGCGAATACGCTAACTATTCACTTCAAAAGGTAAAAAACGAATTGAGCATAAAATTGAACGGGAAAGATAATATTGTTCAACCACCAATTTATTTAGCTGCCCCCTTATTGCAGAAGTGCCAATTCACCGCTGATTCCAAACACCTTCACTCGCTATTCGCAAATCTATTAGCAACCGCAATGACAGAAGATATGCAAGAGTTAGCTCACCCCGCCTTTATAGAAATCATCAGCCAATTAAGCCCTGAAGAGGCTAAAATATTGTTCGATTTCCCTGATTCACTCCCGATGTGTGCAATCCGGGTTCAAAAGAATAATAGAATTCAGCATGTATCAAACAACAGATTTCGCTTAACACATCCATTAGGTGATCAATTCTCTCTTTCTAAAAAAGGTGTAGACTACATAACACACATCATTTTGTATAAAGGGATAGAGGTGTATACAGAACACGACCTTCGAAAAATAGGAAGCATTACAGATAACTTTGCAAGATTAGGCTTAATTTCCCTACATGAAGAGTCTTACTTGGTGGAACCCGATTACTATTCGCACATACTTGCTGTGGTAAAACCATTCTTACAGACCATTACATGTCCGCCCGAGAACGAAGCGGTCATTTTGCCACAAATGGCAACAATAACTGACTTCGGGAAACAATTTCTTAAAGCTTGTGTTTTGTAAATTCATCTTTAAGCCGTGCAATCTCCCCATATAAAAGGATTTCTGTATGCGATGCTATTCCTGGCATAAAACTTTGATTATCGCGCAGTATCGCTTTAATACAAATGAGGATTAACCTGACAAGGATCTCTATTTGAACCTCTTGACTTCTGCCAGACACCAGATTGTTGACTATTGTTTGAATTTCCTCAAACGATAGTTTCTTTATATTACTCATTTCTCTCACCTCTCTTTCTTTTGCTTAAGTTGCCGAGTCAGTCATTCGGGAAGGTCTCAAAACATTCACCTGATTCTCTTTTGATATCTTTAAAAACTGTTTCCAATTGCATTGTGTCCTTGACTGCGAAATCCTTTCCCTTTTCGCTCAAGTTGAGGACACTTTCTTGTTGGATAGTTTTAAAAAACTTTTCTACCTCTCTGGATAACACTGTCCATTCCTGATAACTTAGACCGTTAATTAATTCAAAGAACTGTTTTACTTTCTCTTCTGTCATGTCTTATCACCTCGCGTTCCGTTTCCGTGGTAGGTTGTTACAATTCTCTTTCTGCTCACCCTGTTATAATGTTGGCAGAGAGGAGGTGAATATTATGAATGCAAATATCAAAATATCCGGTATTGATCAAGCTATCCCCATCCACAACCTTAAGGAAGTTAGATCCACAAAAGGTTCCATTACCGACTTTACTAACTTATTTATAAAAAGTTCTGATTATTATATCTTCATTGGTGATGAAACCTTGAGTGCCTCCGGACAGCAAATCGAATTTGTCTATCTACATCATTAATTGTCGCGATATACAGAAAGAGTGCAGTGGCAGCTGTACTCTTTTTGTATATCCGCAGCCAGCCTTACCAATTCCCTGATTTCGTCATTGGTATCGACAGCTACTTCTATACGAACTTCCAAATTTCCCATTCCTCTCACCTCTCTTCTTTCTACTACTGGGTTTTATTCCTGCTATAATGTTGCCAAGGAGGGAAGCACCAACTATGAATGAAAATCAATTACGCCCTATATGCGAGGTACTCGCCCAGATGACAACCGGATCTAATATTTCTTATATGCTATTAAGCTTGGGAATTTCTTGTGATTTAGATGACAACGCTACCAAGTGGCGGCGTATCTACAATGCAATCGTGATTAATTGGAATAAATTTCATACAAATGATATGTTGATAAAAATTATTGAATGGATCATGTTTCCGGCTTTGTATATTGACAAACAGGAAAGGTTTAATGAAGGTAGAGATGCTTTAAATCAGCGCCTCTCATTCTTAGGCTTGGAATTGCTTTCAAATGGGAAAATACAGTCGCGCCCCGTTGCAACAACACTCGATGAAGCTAATCAAACGATCAACAAGCTGAAAAGAGATTTGCAAAGGTTTGATATTCATCCCCAAATACTCACCTTTTGTCGACCTGAAATAATAAATGAGGATTTATTCCACTTAATCTTCGAAGCTTCTAAGTGCCTTTTAGAAGAACTACGAAATTTATCTGATTTAACTACAGACGGGAATACCCTTGTAAATCAATGTTTTGATGGAAACAATCCGTTAATCGTCATGAACAAGTTGTCTACTGATGACGAAAAGTCTGAACATAAAGGACTGCAAACCCTATTAAATGCAATTGTGTACTTGTATCGCAATCCTAAAGCTCATCATTTGAAATATTTTTGTGATGATACCTATCAATCTACCCTTGAAGCATTGATAATAATTTCAAGGGCACGCTATGCATTGGGAAAGTGTTTTCGGAATAATGCCAGATACCGGCGGCTTTAGAACACGAACCGTTGCAATCAATCCAGTCACCTCTTCAATGAGATGTTCAACTGTACCGGCATATGATTCAGCCGAAAATTCATTGAAAAACAACATGCTATCCATGATATTGCGTGATAGGCTTCCACTTAAGTCTGTGATGTAATACTTTTGTTTGTTCATATCGACTTGTAATACGTAAATCGTTATCTTCACCCCTCTTTCTTTGACCAGCCGTTCATACTCCTTTATAATTTGAGCAGAATCGGAAATTATTAGATTCATGAAAGGAGTTATTACCATGGAAATTGATATCTCATTGAACCTCCCGGAGCCTGCAAACAAATTACTGAATCCGATCGCTGAAAGCGCCGGAAAAACCTTAAGCAATGTTTGGGAAGGATGTTTCGCATTTCTCAATACTTGGGGTAAGAAAGTAATGCTAAAACACGAGTTAGACTTTATCGCCTATAAAAAAGCCGTAGAAAGAGAAATTTCTGCTATACCAGAGTCAAATCGTAAAGAACCTAGATTGAGCATTATAGGTCCCGCTATTGAAAGTTCAAAATACTACATTGAGGAACCGATAATTAGAGAGATGTTTGCAAAGCTGATTGCCGCGGATATGGATTCCAGAAAAGAGCGTCTCGTCCATCCTGCATTCGTTGATATAGTGCAACAGATGTCCCCAAACGATGCTCAACTTCTGAAAATATTGCCTCAAGTAGGTCCTGTGGCCGAAATCAGACTGTATGACAAAAAACACGCCGCCTACACGCCTTTAACCAGCGAGGATATTATTTACATTGCAGGATTAATTGAATCTAACTTTGATGCTAATGCACTCTCCATCAATAATTTATCCCGGCTTGGTATTGTCGAGCTGGATCATGTTAGGACATTAAATGACGAATCACACTACAAGGCATACGAATCCTTTGAGGAATATAAGCAAGGCTTACAAGTGGTACAATCTCATTCAGAACAGTATGGTAGCGTTGAGATCTCAGGTGGTATGTTTTCCATAACGCCTCTCGGAAATGCCTTTAAGAAGATTTGTTTATAATCTCCTTACCTTTTCCCACATAAACTCCGCCATCTTAATTGATAGCCATCCTGCGGCAGTGATATTGATAAATATAGTTATCAGCATAGCTGCCGTTATATATATAAAAACTTCCATTTCTCTTCCCCTCTCTTTTTCTTCAAAAATTCATTCCTAAGTACATCGTTTGAATTTCCAAAAACGATAGTTTTTTTATCTTTTTCATTTTCTCACCTCACTTTCTTTGTAGATTTAAATTCTACATTTTGGGTAAAAAAAATAGATGTTATATCTTCTTGAGTTAATCTCAATATCTTACTAATATTATATACCTCAGATACTTTAAACTCGACTTTTCCTTTCAGTTTATTATAAAGTGCTTGTGATGTTATTCCTAATTCTTTAGCAATATATTCTTTTTTTACTCCTGATTGAATGATTGATTGGTTTAATTTCTTTAAATTCATCATATTTATCCCCCCTTCCTTTTTGTTGAATATTAATCTACACAAATATTATCACTTCATTCTTAGAAAGTCAACATTATTTTTGCTATTTATAAAATTTTGTTGATTGTCGTTCCTCTTTTTGATACACTATTTCAAGAGGTGATAAATTATGGATAAAACTGCAAACGAAAAATTTCTTTCTGACCTCGGGTTAAGAATTTTAGAACGAAGAAAAGAAATAAATATGTCACAGGACGAATTAGCCAGAATATTGGGTTATAAATCCAGATCTTCTATAAACAAAATTGAAAAAGGAAGAAATGATATTCCTCAATCAAAATTAGAAAAAATTGCAATAGCCCTCTCTACAACTCAAGCTCATTTAATGGGATTTAACGATAGAAACGCTATAAAATTTTCATCTTATATATATATTCCCGAAAGTATTTCTGCGGGCGCACTGGAAAATATAAATGCCATAAATGATCTGCCACAAATAGATATGCCTGACGCTATCTTAGGGAAATATGCTCATGATAAGGATATCGTTTTTATGACGGTCAATGGTGAAAGTATGAACCGTGTTATTTCTAATCATTCTGTTATTGCTGTCAAAACAAATGTAGATAGAAATTCACTTTCAAATGGAGATATTGTCATTGCATCTAATAATGGCGGATATACTGTGAAACGTTTTATCAATGATGAAAGAAATCAGCGGATTATCCTCCGTCCAGATTCTACTGATGAAAGCTTCAGTGATATTATTATTCCCTATGATATTGCTGATGACTTACGAATATTCGGTAAAGTCGTTGTTTATTCCGTAATTCTTTAATAGGTGTTAGAAATGGAGCTTGAACCTGAACAACAAGTCTTATTTGATAGGGTAATGTCCTACCCCTATCTTCCCGTTGTTGCCGTGGATGTTGAAACAGCAAATAAGTATCCTGACAGTATCTGCCAAATAGCAATTACATGGATGGAAGGTCAAGAAACCTATGGGCTTTCATTTCTCATTAAACCGCACACTAAAAAATTTGAATTTACAGATATTCACGGAATAACTTATGATGATGTAAAAAAATCGCCAAGATTTGCGGAGGTAATGGATAAATATATATTTCCTATTTTAAATAAAGCACAAACTATATCCGCGCATTATGCTTCATTTGATATGATAGCTATTGAAAAATCTTATGAACTCGATAGTAAATCTTTTATTCATATTATGGATTGGCCAACTAAAAAGATAAGAGATTCCTGTATTCTTGCCCGTGTATTTCTTCCAGATTTACCAAATCATAAATTACCAACGGTTTGCCAAGCTCTTAATATTCCTCTTATCCACCATGACGCACTAAGTGACGCAAAAGCGAGTTTGCAAATTGTAAATTGGGTAATGTCAAATTATGCGGATTATGAATTACATGATTTGCCCATGTGTATGGTCACAAATGAATGGGCATACAAAGATATGTTCTTTTCTCCTTTTAACACACCCCATGGTGTCACGATAATGACTCCTAAACAAAAAGCAGAGTTACAACGTCAAGCTGAAGATGATGCAGAAGCGAAAGAATGGGTAAAAAATGGTATAATGGTGGCTTTTGCAGTGCTAATTGCATATTTATTTTTATGTAATTTCTAATAATTTTTATTGCAAATCAAAGCTAAAGGACGACGATTATGGATTCTCAAATTTTACTATATAGTATCGCACTCAGCTTCCAAATAACTGGTTCTATTTTATTTATAGCTTACTCCAGTTCATTATGCCGTATCAGCATCATAAGATCATTTGCTGCAAATAGTTTTATAACAAAAGATGGTGATACTAAAAAGATTGACTATAACCATGATGCCTTTGTTTCTGAGTATAGAAAAGCTTATTTCAGCAAAATAACATTTATTTATTTGTTGGCCGGCTACATTCTTTCTATCTTTTGTAGTTTGAAAGAATACGATAAATGTTATGTAGCAACACTTGTCGTACTTTTTACAGGAATTCTTTATTTTTTTACAAAGTTTATTATAGAAAAATACTTTCTCACACAAGCTGATGTTATTAATCCAATTACTTCTGAAGAATTAACAAATTTAGGAATTTCTCCAAACCTAGAGGAAATTTCTAACGATGAGCTGGAGTCTATGTGGAATGATCCTTGATTGTATAAAATAGAACTGTTTTTTACGAATCCTAACAAACGCTAATATTTGACGAGAATCTTACCCTCTGATACAATGGGGTCACAACTTGAGGATTACTCCTCAACTAAATTATGGACTTTGCGGCATGCCCGCACTACCGTAGAAAGACCTCGTATCATTTAGGTGCGAGGTCTTTCTACGTTTCACTTTACTTAATCAAAGTGGCGATAAACTTACAAAAGACGAATCCCACTGTTTGAATTTGAAGATGATTGACGAATTAGGATCCTACATGGGGACAATTTGTCCCAATGTATTAATAAGTTATAGAAACTATTAGTGGTTTAAATTTTGGAGGTAATGCTATGAAAATGCCATGGAAAATCACGTCAGCTATTATTTTGAGTACAATGCTGTTATGTAGTACGGCAGATGCTGTCATTTCTTCATCAAGGCCGCAGGTACCAAAAGATTTTGAAAATGTAACTGCTACAACTTACCACGAGTATTGGAAAAATGGTGAAGAATTTAAATCAAATGGAAATCAGGAAAACCCGGATTTATTTGGGCGGCAATGGCGGAAAGCCTCTACCAACTCCATTTCATTGGTCACACCACGGACGATAGTTGGGTACATTGCCTTTTCAAATAAGCAGAGGCTGATTGATGTACCTGCTAATTTTGAACAAATTATGGAAAAGCATAATGATTTGCTTTATGTTGCGACATGGACAAGTTTCCAAAGAATGGGAATGTTTGGCGAAGGTGGAATTAATCCGCAGTTGCCCACGCAAAGACTCGTAATAGAAAAAGATGGTGTATTAATTCGCCCGCAGGTCATGCCACCGGAAATTGAAGCGCTTATGCCCCATAGCTTCGGGCTTGTATATTATGCCTTCCCCCGTAGTGTCATACTCAATACCCCATACACCATTAAATGGGTTACAGGCTATGGCGATATTTTAAAAATGGATGTTCCACAAGAACTCATTGACAGCCTGATTGACGATGAATATCATTTTTACAACTCTAACAAAGGTTTAGTAAAGATCCCTTTGAATAAATCTTCTGAATAATAATTAAAAGCCCCTGCCGTTTGAAAATGAAAGCCGCTTAGGTAAATTTTATTCCCTTTTCGGAGAATTTTGTTGCGTTTTTGATTGACAAAAAATCTAAATTTCTGTATCATAACTATAGATTGAGCCGTGGAGTATTGCACGAAGCGGACCGGGAAAAGCCTTGATACAGAAATTGTATCAGGGCTTTTTCCTTTCAAGGAGTGAAATAATATGGGACTTAAACCAACAACACTTGACGAACAGTTAGAAATTTTAAAACATAGAAATATAATACTCCCGTATAAATCCGATATGATTTTGTTGCAATACGGTTACTATAACTTGGTAAACGGGTACAAAAACCCTTTTATTGACACAATTAAATCCAGCGCACTTGGAGAGGATTACTATAAGGATGGAACATCGTTAGATCACCTTGTCGAATTATATAAGTTTGATTCTATACTGAGGCAGAACCTGTTATATTGTATCGTAACGGTTGAGACGCAGATGAAGTCACTGATTTCCCTTTATTTTTCTAACCGTTTCGGCTCATCCCATTGGGATTATCTTAATCCAAAATCATTTACTAAAGATCCCTCTAAGAAAAAATTTGTCAATTCACTTATTACAAAACTACAACGAGATATCAGTAAATTTCAAACTAAAAAGAGGCATCCTGCGATATGCCATTTTATAGAAACCTATAACCAAGTACCTCTGTGGGTTTTAAATACAATTATGGATTTTGGCACAATGAGTAAGTTCTATGACAATCTTTCAGATGATATGAAAAAGAGCATTGCAAAATCAATAAATTCAAATCTAACACCCAAAGTGTTATCTTCTATTCTTTATTATTTAACAGACATACGAAATAAATGTGCCCACAATAACAGGCTTTATATTCACAAAATAGATCAACGCGCATCAAGGGTCTCTATGATTCCACAACTTTCAATTCATAAAGAAATGCAGATACCCTATAATGCTGAAACAAAACAATACCAATATGGGCAAGATGATATTTTAGCTGCAGCTCTCTGTCTTTCTATGTTTTTCGACCAGACGCGAATATTTGGTGTTAATTACGAAGCAATAGAGAAATCTCTGCAAACGCTTGAAGAAAATATCCCGGATGATGCTGCTGCATTTGTAAGAGAAGTAACGGGGCTTTCAGAAAAATTCCTGCAAAAATTGTATGAAATATTTGAGTAACGTTCAAATTGAAGAAATCTTCTGAATAATAATTAAAAGCCCCTGCCGTGCAGGAACACGACAAGGGCAAGAGCTGATTGGTTGCGACACCATGAACAACTCTGTTCATATTTTACCACATCAGCTCCTTTTCTAACAGGAAGGAGTTAATAAAAATGGCTAATTTTAGAATGCGTAACGGTCGTTGGTATTACACCATTGACGAGCGTACAAATGACGGGAGGCGGATAAGGCATGAACACTTTGGCGGTTTAACAAAATCGGAATGTGCAAAAGCATACAGAAAGGCAATGATTGAGATTGATCAGACAGGAAAATTCTTTGAGCTATCCGGCATGAACCTTGGTGAATTTTTACAGGAATGGTTTCGAAAAGAAATAGAAAAGAATTTACGTCAAAATACGCAAGATGTATATTCTGCACTTATCAAAAACCATATTTCATATGACCTTGGAACCATAAAACTAAAAGAAATCACTACCCCGCTTCTTCAGGACTATCTATCAAAACTAAAAGATGATGGATATGCCAAATCAACCGTCAAATCCATTCACATAATCCTGAAAAGCTCTTTACGCTGGGCAGTCGCAAACAGACGGTACCTTCTTTTTAATCCGATGGATAATGTGAAAGTTCCCCGTTATGATGTTGCACCATCATCCCCCGGCATTTTCACAAATGAAGAAATCGAAGCTATTTTTGAGAAATATCCCGCCGGAAATAAACTGTTTATTCCTCTTAGGATTGCATATCAAACTGGACTAAGAAGAGGTGAAATTCTTTCTTTACGATGGCCATTGATAGACCTGCAGAGGAAGATCATTCATGTAACAGGAACCCTTTATGATAAAACAGGATTTTTTGTGCAAGATAATCCTAAAACATCAAGCTCTATCCGGAATGTTCCGTTTGGCCAGTCATTATTTCTTGATTTAAAAAAGCAACAAATAGAACAAAAAAAGAACCGACTCAAGTATGGTCAGTTCTACTATTATGATTCTGATTTTGTTTGCACTAATGAAAACGGAAAACCGTTAACATCTAATGCCCTGCGAGGCTTCGAGCAATTCTGTAAAAAAACATTTGGACACGGGTCGATGCACACATTCCGTCATACCCATGCAACAAAGCTTCTTGAAAATGGCATTGACCTTGACTATGTATCAAAACGACTTGGTCACTCATCAATAACCACCACCGCCGATATTTACATTTCAATGACGGACAAGCGGGATAAAGCCGCAGTGGAGCTGATAGACAAAGTTCTATGATTTCCGCCATAATCACAGACGGGCGGAAACTGGGCGGTAAAAAACACTGAAAACCTCGATAAATACTACATTCTCACTTGGTTTAATGTTATCGGAACTAAAGTTGCGTAAAGAGAAAATATACCCGTTTCCATTAGATCCAATATATTCTCTTATATTCTCTTGTATTCTCTTATATTCTCTTATATTCTCTTTATATTTAATTATGGTTACGTAAAAGAATACAATTCTTTTGTAACACGAGATACTTCAGCAAAAACTCGTTCAGTATCAATTGTAAGAAGCTCTTTGTCCCGCATAACAAGATTTCCATTAATCATCACGGTATCTACATCCATAGAATTTCCAGCATATGCAGCCAAAGATATACTGTCAAACCGTGGATGCCAATGAAAACCGCTTTGATCTATTAAAATAATATCTGCAAGATATCCCGGTTCTAATTTACCTAAATTATTATATCCAAGACACTTAGCACCTTCTATGGTCCCCATATCAATAGCTTCCTTTGCAGTAACTGCAAAAGGATCATAATTATTTGCTTTATGGATAAGCGCAGCCAAGCGCATTTCCGCAAACATATCCAATTTATTATTACTGGCCGCACTATCCGTCCCAAGACCGACAGTAATTCCAGAATTTCTCATCTTTATAACTGGTGCAATGCCAGATGCCAATTTTAAATTACTCCCCGGATTATGTGCGACACAGACATGTTTTTGAGCCATGATCTTTATATCATTATCGTTAACATGTACACAATGTGCTGCCAATGTAGGCTGTTCAAAAAGCCCAAGATTATCCATCAAAGCAATTGGTGTTAATCCATATTCTTTCAGGCAATTATCAACTTCTCCTTTTGTCTCGCAAAGATGTATATGGATTGGAATGTTATATTTTTCAGCTGCATCTCTAACTTTCTTTATATACTCCGGTGGACAGGTATATGGCGCGTGTGGGCCAAGCATCACCTTAAATCGTCCATCACCCGCTCCATCCCATTTCTTAAAAAGTTCTATGTTCTCCTGTAGAGCTGAGGAAGCGTTAGGACTGATACCGGCAAGCCCTCTTGCGAGATTCCCACGCATTCCCGCTTTCTCAGCAGCTTCTCCACAGGCATTCATAAACATATACATATCACAGAATGATGTTGTACCGCCGCGAATCATTTCTGCAAATGCAAGCATACTTCCCCAATAAACAATATCATCATTTAAGTGTTCCTCTACCGGCCATATTTTATTTTGCAGCCAATCCATCAGTGCCAGATCGTCAGCATAACTTCGGAATAAGGTCATTGCTACATGGGTATGCGTATTTACAAGTCCCGGTAAGGCAAGCATATTTTGGCCATCAATGACTTCGTCATAATCCTCATTTCGGGGATGCTTGGGAAATTCCCTAATCAATTTTCCATCGACTACAATATTACTATGTTCATGGATTTCTCCATTTTGATATAATGCGACATCTTTTAATAAAATAGACATGTAGCCCCCCTCAGTCTAATCCCAGGTATTCCTTTTGTTTATCAGATAAAGTATCAATCTCATATCCCATAGATTTCAATTTGATTTCTGCTACTTTTTCATCTAATTCTCTCGGGAGTAGGTACAATTGGGGCCGCAGTTCCTTTTCATGTTCACAAAGGTATGAAACAGCCAATGCCTGCATAGCAAAAGATAAATCCATAATTTCCGCAGGATGACCATCCCCTGCTGCCAGATTGACCAATCGCCCTTCAGCCATTAAATAGATGGTATTCCCGTTAGGAAGAATATATGCCTCGATATTTTTTCTTGCTTCATAATGAGAGTCAGAAATACGCTCTAAATCCTTTCGGCTGACCTCGCAATCAAAATGTCCGGCATTCGCACAAATTGCACCATCTTTCATTTCCATAAAATGTTTTTCCGTAATAATGTCTATGTCACCGGTAACTGTTAAAAAAATATCTCCATGTCTTGCTGCCTTTTTCATAGGCATTACCTCAAAGCCGTCAAAAACTGCTTCAATTGCTTTAATTGGATCTACTTCTGTAACAATAACATGGGCGCCCAACCCTTTAGCACGCATAGAAACGCCCTTTCCACACCATCCATACCCCGCTACAACAACGGTTTTTCCTGTTACTGTTAAATTGGTACTGCGAATCACCCCGTCCCATACAGATTGTCCTGTCCCATATCTATTATCAAATAAATACTTACAATAAGAATCATTGACTGCTATCATAGGGAATGCCAATTTATTTTCTTTTTCCAATGCCTTTAAGCGATATACGCCGGTCGTTGTTTCCTCAGCTCCGCCAATCAGATTCTTTTTTGCGTCTGTTCTGTCTGAATGAAGTAAATGAACTAGATCCCCACCGTCATCAATGATAATATGCGGCATATGATCTAGCGCCTTATTCAGGAACATGGTATATTCCTCGTCAGTACACCCATGCCATGCGTAAACAGTTATACCCTGATTTACGAGACCTGCAGCAATCGGATCTTGTGTAGATAATGGATTACTTCCGGTCACGATGACATCCGCGCCCGCAGACTGCAGCGTAAGTGCCAAATATGCCGTTTTTGCCTCCAAGTGAATGGACATTACAATGGTCTTTCCTTTTAATGCCTGATTATTTATAAAATCTCTTTTCAGTGCATTCAATGCAGGCATAAATTTTCCCACCCAGCGAATCCGTTGAAGTCCTTCTTCGGCCAAAGATATATCTCGAATCATAGAATCATTCATATTTTAAACTCCTTTCAAACTGTTTGATAGATATATAGTAAGGCGCCTTTAATGCCCCTTTTTCGGTAATAATTCCTGTAATCAGTTCATTTGGTGTTATATCAAATGAGGGATTGTAAACAGGAATATTCTTAGGTGCGATATAAATCCCCTGAACCATACGAACTTCATCAGGATTTCTTTCTTCAATTGGTATATCCTTACCAGAAGAAATGGAAAAATCAAATGTAGAAAATGGCGCTGCTACATAAAATGGAATCTGATGATATTTACATAGTACAGCAATTCCATATGTCCCTATTTTATTAGCCGTATCTCCATTACCTGCAATTCGATCTGCCCCTACGATTACAGCATCAATTTTTTTTCGTTTCATTACATCTGCTGCCATACTATCTGATATAAGGCGGACAGGAATCTGACCGCTTACCAACTCGGCTGCTGTCAGCCTTGCCCCTTGGAGCAGTGGTCTTGTTTCATCGACATAGACACAAGATAGTTGACCATGCTGATGCAGACGTGTGATTACACCCAAAGCAGTTCCGATTCCTGCGGTTGCCAATGCTCCAGCATTACAATGCGTCAGTATTTTCAAATGCTTTTTACCCTTAAAAATATCTGCACCCCGATCAGCAATTCGGCTGCATATTTCTTTATCCTGCCTTTCTATTTCATTTGCTTTTCTTAGCAGCGCTCCATAAATATTTTCCAGCTTTGTGTTTTTAAAAACTTTAATCATTTCATCAACTGCCCAAGATAGATTAACTGCTGTGGGTCTTGCCATTTTCATTGTGTCAGCGGCATGCAAAAATTGTTTTTCAATTGTAGCGGTATCTTGGCAATCTCTTGAAAATTTCTGATAAGCCAGCAGCATTCCATAAGCAGCGGCTACACCAATAGCAGGAGCTCCCCTTACGACAAGATTTTTTATGGCATCAGCCACCTTTAGGTAATCATTGTATTCCATATATATATATGTTCCAGGCAGGCGTGTCTGATCAAGCAAATACAGTTTATCATTTTTCCATTCTAGGGAATGCATTATCATAAGCAGAATCCCCCGAAATCCTTAACTGCATGACGGCATTCACAATCAAGCGTTACATCAAAAGATTCACAAATCATCATCGTAATTTTACGGAAGTTTTCTATATTCTGATCCATGCACTCAACAACCTCTTTATGAGTAAGTACCGTCGGTGAAATTCCTGCCGCGAAATTGGTAACCATTGAAATGGTCGCATAGCACATTTCCGCTTCTCTTGCCAATTGGCACTCCGGTACATTGGTCATTCCTACCACATCTGCTCCCCAAAGCCTAAATGCCTTTATTTCCGCCGGAGTCTCAAATCGTGGCCCTTCTGTACATATATATGTACCATTAGGATGGATAGTAATTTCATTTTCTATTCCAGCTTGAATAATCACATTCCTTAAGGTCTGGCAATAAGGATTTGTCACATCAATATGAGCAACACCACGGAATTCTCCATCAAAGAAAGTTCCATTCCTTGATTTCGTCATATCTAAGAACTGATCAATCAGTACAAGTTCGCCCGGTTTATATTCCGGGTTTAAAGAGCCTACCGCAGTAGTTGAAACTATGGAAGAAACTTCTAACATTTTTAACGCGTATATATTTGCACGATAATTTATTTTATGCGGAGGAATAGTATGCCCTGTACCATGCCGGGCTAAAAATACGATTTCTTTCCCCTTAAAATACCCAATTTGACAAACCGCTTGTCCAAAAGGGGTATTTATTATTTCAGAACGAATATCGGATAATATCCCGGAATCATACACGCCGGTACCACCAATAAATGCCAGTTTATTCATTGCGTTATACTTCCTTCCTTCTGAAACCAATGTTGAAGCGTCTCTCTTGATATTTTTCGGATCTTACCACAATAATGACATGAAATTTCAATATATTCGTCTTTCAGCAAAGAAACTCTTTCAGATTTCGGTAATGCCACAATCGCCGTTTTTATCCGTTCTTCCGAACACGTACAGCGAAACGCGACCGGCGCCTCTTTAATTATTGAAAACCCGCCTTCTTTTATAAGTGTTTCCAACTCGTGCCCTTGGAATAATCCTTCCTTGGAAAATAAATGGTTTCTATTTCTGAAGTATTGAGTGAATTTTTCCTTATTCCCTTCTGGCAGCAGCTGGGCAAAAATACCGGCGGCACGCGTTATTTTTTTCTCCGGTGATACAGCTGCTGTAACAAAAATGAAAGATTTTATTTGATCAGACTGTTTTAAATATTGTCCAAGACATTCAGAAATATTACCAAAAGATAAATTTATACGGCTACTATAAGGAGTCCGTACTAAGGAATATCTTGTAACGGTAAGTTGTGCTTTATCACTGATGAGGAGCTTTTCATTATGTAATGTCACCGGAAGATTATCATCAGCAGTGTCCACATAACCACGTATAAAATACCCTTCATAGGCATCAGTATGAATAGATCCCAAAATAGAATTTGTTTGCCAAAGAATACTGATTCCTTCATGATTCTTAAAATCCGTCGCAAGTACAGATGTACCGGCCAGAATTTTCCCCACAATCACTGCTGTTAAAGCAGGCAGATGATGTAACTCCTGTACCTTTGCAGCAGCAGAAGAAACATCAGAAACAGTTATACGAATCCCTGACATGCTTAAATAATGTTGAATTGTATTAATTTTAATCAATTTTCTCTCCGGATGTCTTGAATATTTGAACAAATTTAGATATCAAATCTTTGCATCATATGTTTATTTTACAACAAAATCAATGAGAACAAAAAGCGCACAGCCTATAAAAACAGACTATGCGGACAAAATACGGAAAGAAAACCCTATGAACGCAGTACATCAATCGCTTTTTTTCTATCAGCCGCGCCAAACACGGAGGAACCAGCTACAAGAATATCTGCGCCTGCGTCTTTAAGCAAAACAGCATTAGCAGAAGAAACTCCTCCATCCACTTCGATGGGAATTTGAAGATTTAAATTCTTCATCATCTTTTTTAATACTTTTATTTTATCTAAAGTATAGGAAATGAACCTCTGACCGCCGAATCCCGGATTAACGGACATAATAAGTACAAAATCTAAAAGAGGCAATACAAGTTCCAAAGCAGACAGTGATGTGCCAGGATTAAGCGCAATACCCGCTTTAATTCCACGAGACTTTATATCGTGAATAGTACGATCCACATGAATCACCGCCTCCTGATGAAAGGAAATCATATCAACACCAATTTTTCCCAGTGAATCAAAATAATATTCAGGATGATATGTCATTAAATGAACATCAAATGGCAGCAACGTGACTTTTCTAAGTGACTGAATGACCGGTGGACCAAAAGAAATATTGGGTACAAAGGTGCCGTCCATGACATCAAGATGAACTAAATCAGCACCACCCGTTTCAATATCTTTCAACTCACATTCTAAATTGGAAAAATCTGCGGCGAGGACCGAGGGAGCAATCTTCATAATTTTTTCTCCTGGCAAAATCAAATCAATACTTTTTGGAATACTTCAATTTCTGAAATATTTGTAAATAGGACTCATATCTTCTTTTTTGAACAACCCCGTCTTCCATAGCCTTCCGGATAGCACACTTCGGCTCGGAAATGTGCCGGCAATTATTAAAATAACATTTCCCTAAGTAAGGACGAAAGTCTTTAAATAAAAAACCTAATTCATCAACATCCAGTAAATCTATATCTAGAAGCGTATACCCTGGGGTGTCCATAAGAAATACTCCCGTCTTAAATGGCACTAATTCTGCATGCCGGGTTGTTGCCCGCCCCTTTCCTGTATAAGCGCTGACTGCACCGGAGGTAAAGTATGACCGCCCTAAAAAATAATTTAGAATACTGGACTTTCCAACTCCAGACGGTCCGGAAAATACGATGATACGACCTCGCAAAAGTTTTTTTAAATCGTCAAGGCCATCTTGAGTATATGTTGATGTATAAACACAGGGATATCCCGCTTTTTCATATTCTTCACATACTCTTTTGGCAGAAACTTCATCCAAATCGCACTTATTAATGCAAATCACAGGAGACATATTCGCATTTTCCGCAAGTAATATCATTTTATCAAGAAGACCGCGATTAAGATCCGGTGTACAAATGGATGACACCAGTACAAGTTCATCTACATTTGAAACCGGCGGCCGATATAACTGATTCTTTCGTTTATAAACTTTTGTAATGACTCCCTCGAACCCTTTATTGGCTTCATATTCTACATGATCGCCTACTAATACATCGGTCTTTTTCTTCAATGCTCCGCGTGAACGGCAACGAGTCAGTACCTGATTATTTCCCAATATGGTAAAATATCCGTTTTGATCTTTCAGGACAGTCCCTTCCATAAATTTATAGCTCCCGATCTTGGACTATATTTCCATCAATAAGTACCTGAACCTTAACATTCCCTATCCCTGATACAGATTGATTAACTGTACTTCCCGGTTTAACCTGCTGATCATAGGAGACTGATTTACCATTATCATCAATTATATAGATAACCACATGGCGTGAATTGCCGTTTTTAGGAATAGTAATATTAACGCTCCCTGTTTTTTTCTGCGTTTTTTCTTTTTTCCCGATAGTAAGATTTACGGAAGATTCATTCGTAGATACGCCACCGGTGGGATTTTGCGCCAAAACAACAGCAGAATCATCTGCAGCAACCCCGTCAGAAGATGAAATAGTTCCTAATGTAAGATGTACGGAATCCAATGCATTTTTTGCATCTGCCAATGTCATACCTACCAAATTAGGAACATTTACCGGTTGGCGCAAGTTAATAACAATATTGACAAGTGTTCCTTTTGCCACTTTCGAGAAAGACTGCGGGCTCTGAGAGATAATGATTTCGGCCGGCTGGGATTGGTCGCTACCATTTTCAACAGCCCCTAAAGCAAGATCCAGTTTTCCTAACCGTTCTTTTGCCTGATCTAAAGTAAGCCCTTTTAAATCAGGAACCAAAATAACAGCTCCACCTTTGCTGACTGTCAGATGAATGATCCTCTGTTCTTTTACACTTGCTCCGCCAACCGGTGTTTGGGATATTACCTGTCCGGCCGGAATATCATCACTGGCAATTTCATCAATGGAAAACTTAAGATTCATTTCCTTCAGTGTCTTTTGTGCCACTTCCACAGGCTCTCCGACAAGCATTGGTACCGTTACATTTGAGGTACTCCAAAAATTTCCAAAGCTAAAAAATGCCCACAAAAAACAGGAAATAAATAAAAGCACCATGGCGATCCAAATATACTTTTGAGGGAAATTTGTAATCAGATGAGAAAGCTTACCTTCCGTCTTTGTTCGTGCAATTTTTTCTGTTTTTTGTGCAATTGGTTTCGTCATCGCAGCAAACTCGGGCTGTGCAGGTTTATAAATGGACGTAGTAAATCCCTGCGCCATTTTTAACTCAGAAATAAAATCAGAAACAGAATTGTATCTCTTATCAGGATCTTTCTGCAACGCGGTCAAAACGCATTCTTCCAGCATGGGTGTAATGGCAGGATTAAATTTAGTTGGCCGTGGTACTTCTCCGCGCATATGCTGCAGTGCAATACTGACTGCTGTTTCACCTTCAAACGGTAAATGGTGTGTAAGCATTTCATAGAGCACAACACCTAAAGAATAAATATCTGTTTTCTCTGTAACTTTATCCCCAGCCGCTTGTTCTGGTGATAAATAATGAACAGATCCCAAAATAGATTTTTTATCAATTACTGTTGCAGAATTGATTGCTCGTGCGATGCCAAAGTCAGTCACTTTCACCTTACCGGTTTCAGTCAGAAGAATGTTATGCGGCTTAATGTCGCAATGAACAATACCATTCTCATGGGCTGCTTCAAGTGCGCTGCCGATTTCAACAGCAATACGTACAGCCATATCGACAGATATACTGCTGTGATCTTGAATATATTGTTTAAGGGTCACCCCTTCGACATACTCCATAACAATATAATGTACTCCCTGATCATCCCCAACATCATATATCCCCACAATATTAGGATGTGTAAGTTTCCCTGCAGACTGCGCTTCATGTCGAAAACGTACAATGAAATCATTGTCTTCTGCAAAACTGCTATGAAGCACTTTTACAGCAACTACCCTATCAAGTAATAAATCGGTAGCCATATAGACATCTGCCATGCCCCCCGAGCCTATTTTCTTTTCCAATTTATAGCGATTGTCAAGTGTTTTACCAACCATTAGCCTTCTCCGCCTTTTCTACCCCAGTAGTCAATTAATATAAGAGATACATTATCTGCCGCACCTGCATTATAAGCGGCATTGAATAAATGTTCTCCGCAATTCATTAAATCTTCTTTGGTAAAATTTCTATATTCCGACAGAATTTTTGCGATATGTGTATCATCCACCATCCCTGTCAATCCGTCAGTACAAAGCAGTATTAATGTATTATTTTTTAACCGGATCGTACCTGTATCCACTTCTAATGCCTTCTTGATTCCCACAGCACGGGTAATTTCATTCTTCCGTGGATGTTCATGCATTTCATCCTCGGTAATCTTGCCTTTTCTTAGAAGTTCCATAACAAAAGAATGGTCTGTTGTCACTTGCTGGAGAATTTCTTTATGATAAATATATAACCGGCTATCTCCGACATGTGCCCAACTCAGCACATTATCATTGATACCTACTGTAATCATGGTTGTTCCCATACCATCAAGTTCAGGTTTCTTCATTTTTTCGGTCAGAACAACTTGATTTGCATGCAAAATAGACTCCTTCAAGAGTCCTTCTGAAATTTTTTCCAAAGGTACATTCTTCAAGAAGCCGGTTCCACTTTCAACAGCAAGCCTACTGGCCACTTGACCACCTACGTAGCCTCCCATGCCATCCGCTAAGATAAAAACGGGACCGGAACAATCCGAAATACTGTCTTCATTTACTTTGCGAATCAGTCCGACACGGGAATCGCCGTATGCAATAAACATAGATGCCAGATTCTTTCTATAACTCAAATACAATAAATGCTATTTACAATTCATAGTAGCATGTTGAAAAAACACAGTCAACAAAAGCCTTTAAGGATACTAAGTGACACTGTTTAAATATCTCCGTTTTAACTGTCCGCAAGCCGCTTGTATTTCATCCCCCATTTGTTTGCGCACAGTCGTTTCCTTTCCTTTTTTCAGCAAAATATCCTGAAATCGTTTGATTTCTTTCCATTCTGGCGGATACAATTTAATATGCTCTGTACCGTTGATAGGGATTAAATTAATATGGCACGACATTTTACCTATTAAGCGGCAAAGTTCTTTTGCGTTTTCCACACTTGCATTCATATCCTTGATAAGAATATATTCAAAAGTGACCCTTCTCTTTGTTTTCTTAAAGTAATATTCTGCCGCACTCACTACATCTTTAATTCTAAAATTTTTACTTATAGGAACCAAAACATTACGAATCCGATCATTCGGCGCATGCAAAGAAATAGCAAGGGTAATAGGGATATTTTCATCAGCTAATCGATAAATTTGAGGTACGATCCCGCATGTAGAAATAGTTATATTACGATAACTGATATTCAATAGTTCAGGATCATTCGCAAGATGGATAAAATGCAAAACCTCTTCATAATTAGTAAGCGGTTCCCCTGCTCCCATCAGAACGATGGAATGGAACGGTATATCGTAAAGTTCTTTAAATGCATACATCTGTGCAAGAATTTCTCCTGCCGTTAAATTTCTTTCCAACCCTTTTCTTGTGGAAGCGCAAAATATACATCCCATTGCACAGCCGACCTGGGTGGAGACGCAAATAGAATTTCCATAATGGTGACACATACAAACGGTCTCAACCAAGGAGCCATCTTTTAATTTAAGAAGTAATTTTATAGTCTTTTCATCATCGGATTGAGCCCGGCTTATAATGACCGGCTTATCAATCTGTCCGTTCTCTTTTAACCAGTCTCGCATTTTCTGCGAAAACTGAGTCATTTCATCAAAATGGAATATATGCCTTTTGTATAGGTAATCTCGTAATTGCTTTGCTCTGAAACGGGGAAACCCGTTTCCCACAACCCATGTTTCTAGCTCCTGCAAATTTAGTCCCCATATATTACGCTTCATGAGATACCTTTCTTAATTTTGCCACAAAAAAACCATCACTTCTGACTAAATCAGGATAAAGGGTCATCATCCCATTTAAAGATTTTCCCAAAACGGGAAAGTTAAATTCTTCCGGCGCAAACTCCGAATGTAAAGAAAGAAACTCATTAATAATATGTTCGTTCTCATCAGGATTAAGTGTGCAAGTACTATAAACCAATACGCCGCCTGTTTTTGTATATTTAGCCGCCTGCTCAATTAATTGTTTTTGTAATGGTGGAAATACGGATAAGTCACTTTCCTTTCTTCTCCACCGAAGTTCCACCTTATGTCCTAAGACCCCTAATCCTGAACAAGGTGCATCTAAAAGGACCTTATCATAAGTTTCATACAGGAATGGTAACGGTTTGACGGAATCTCTTACCTCTGTATGGATAATAGATATTCCCAAACGTTTTGCATTGTCTTTTATCAATTTGACTTTATGCGGATAAACATCCCAAGCGTCAATACTGCCTCTATTTCCCATCAACGCTGCTATATGCGTTGTTTTACTTCCTGGCGCCGCACACATATCAAGAACATGGTCTCCTGCATCCGGTCCAAGTACTTTGGCAGGAATCATGGAAGATGCCGTCTGTATATATATAAGTCCTGTCTGCAGAAACTCTGAAAACAGAATATCCGTCCCCGCTTTTATTGCCAGTGCTTCCGGCATATAAGAAATATCTCCTACACTTATATTTCTTAATTTTAACTGTTTTTTGATATCATCCGTTTCTATTTTAAGCGTATTTACTCTAATGCATGTGTCCGAAATAGTATTAAAGGCTTTCAGAATCTTTTCAGATTGTCCCATACCGTATTCTTTTTCAAAAAATCGAATCAGCCATTCAGGTTGGTTATAGATTAAAGATTCATAAAAGACACGGTTGGAAGTTCTATCCGGCAACGTAAGTGATTCCCTTCGGCGAAGAAAATTTCGGAGAACTCCATTAATAAATTTTACATTTCCGATATGAGTTACTTTTTTTGCAATTTTTACTGTTTCGTTGACAGCTGCAGACTCAGGGATACGATCTAAAAAGACAATCTGATATATCCCAAGGGCTAAAAGAATACGTACTGCAGGATGAATTTTAAACATCGGCCGGTCACTTATCAAACTGATCAGCCAAAGGCAATAATTATATTTACGACAAACCCCATAAATAAGTTCCGTCAATAAATGTCGTTCTTCCTTTTTTAAAGGGCACCACCGCAAAATACTCTGAATCGTTAAATTAGCGTAAGCATTTTTTTCAAAGATTTCATAAAGTGCCTCAAATGCCAATGTTCTCGCTGATTTTATTTTTTCAGTACTCGAAGCAATCATTGGTTTTTACCTGATATCCATTGATAAAATCAATCGTTTTCATTCGCTTATGATTCTCCGGTTGAACCATTGTTAAGTATATGATTCCATGCATCGCAGCAACACCTATATTCCCATCTTTTAAAGAAACAACAGTTCCCTTGGGGATCGCAGCGGTATCGCTGTTCTCATAAAAAGCAGCATGAATTTTTATCCGTTTGCCATGAAAATAGGTGTATGTCCCCGGGGAAGGATACATTCCTCGAATAAGGGCATCAATAACCGATGCCTCTTGCTCCCAATCAATATGCCCCATCTCTTTTGTAACTTTTTCCGCATAAGTTGCTTTAGCATGATCTTGCGGTTTCGCACCAGCCATACTTTCAGGTAGATTCTTCAAGACATAGAGAAGCTCTTTCGCCCCCAACACGGAAAGTGATTCAAATAATTCCCCCGCTGTCATATGCGGCAGGATTTTCAATGTAGCCATACGAATGATATCGCCTGTATCCATCCCGGCATCAAGTTTCATGATACTGATACCAGTCTCACTTTTACGGTCTATAATAGCCCTTTGTATAGGGGCAGAACCTCTATACTCCGGCAAAAGAGAGGCGTGAATATTAATCGCTCCATAAACGGCGGCATCTATAACTGCGACCGGAAGAATTTTTCCATAAGCCACTACAATAATAAGATCTGGCTTTAATGCAGCCAATTCCCGAATAGTATCTTTACTTTTAAAAGTCGTCGGTTGGTATACCGGGATATTCTCTTCAATTGCTAATTTTTTTACATCAGAAAAAGTTATCCTGTTCCCTCTTCCATTTATTTTGTCAGGCTGAGTATAAACAGCAATAGGTCTATATCCATTTTCACACAGTGTTTTTAATTGCACAGCCGCAAAATCAGGTGTTCCCATAAATATAATCCGATATGGATTACTCATCAGACGCTCCTTTATGCAACGAGTTTGCCTTTTCGATAAAAAGAATCCCATTCAGATGATCTGTTTCATGTTGTATACAACGTGCCAGAAGTCCCGTCGCTTTCTTTTGTTTTCTTTTCCCGTGAATATCCTGATATTTTACAGTCACATTAGCATAACGTTCTACTTCTCCATACCAATTTGGAACAGACAAACAACCTTCCGTATCAGTTACTTTCTCATCTCCGTCAGGAGTCCATCTCGGATTAATATAAGCTTCAAATCCGGATTCTCCATCATCAGCAACAAAGACACGTTTTGAAACAGCAATTTGCGGTGCTGCCAATCCTACTCCGTTAGATTCGTACATTGTCTTTTTCATTTCATTAACTAAGAACTTCAGTTTCTTATCAAATGCGGTAACAGGCATGGCAACAGACTTCAAAATCGGATCGCCTGCAATAATTATTTTACTCAATTCATTTCCCTTCACTTTCACTAAAATATTATAGGGGATCTACATCTATAATTATATCATTTTCCTGAAATATCTTAGAATTCTGCATGGAAAGCTTCAAACGCCTTAGTGTGTTTCCTTTTATAAGCAAGGAAACATTATATATATTTCTTACCTTTTTGACAGGTTCATCATAAGGTGGTGTTACAGAAATATAATCCGGTATATCAGGCAGCATTTCCCGAATATAACGATAAATCTTTTCAGCATGATTTCTGGCGATGCTTTCTTTTTTATTAAAACAGGTGATTTTCATCAGCCTGGTAAACGGCGGATAATGGAGAGTTCTTCGATATTCCAATTCCTGCTGATAAAAAGCATCATAGTCCTGTTTTGCAGCAGTTAATATAACATAGTGTTCTGTATTATATGTTTGAAGAATGACTCGTCCCTGTTCCAAATTCCTGCCTGCCCGCCCCGCACATTGTGTAATCAGATTAAAAGTCTGTTCTGCTGCAAGATAAGTAGGCATATTCAAGGTGCTATCCACAGAAAGGATCCCTACAGACTGCACGCCCGGTATATCATGTCCCTTGGCTACCATCTGTGTGCCGAATAAGATGTCAAATTTTCCATCTCGAAAATTGGATAATATTTTTGCAGCGCTATACTTCTTGGCAGTACTATCTGCATCAAAGCGGCAACATTTCGCTTCCGGAAGTAATTTTTTCAAATCTTCTTCAATCCGCTGTGTTCCCCATCCTAAATATAATATATCTTGAGAACTGCACACAGGACACTGCCTGGGCAAAGGAAATGTACTCTCACAATAATGGCAGTTCAATCGATGTTTATCTTTATGATAGACAAGCGGAACATCACAATGGGTGCATTTGAATACATATCCGCAATGTTTACACATCAAAGTCGGTGCAAACCCTCTTCGATTCAGCAGCAGAATCGCTTTATGATTCTTTTGAACCGTATCTCTCAAAAGATCAATCAGCGGTCTTGATAAGTTGGTCGCATGCCCTATATCTGCTTCGCTCCGCATATCATAAACATATATTTGAGGCAGTGGTATTTTATGAACACGTTGCCGCATTTCCAGCAATTCAATCTTCTTATTTTTAGCCGCAAAAAAAGTAGTAACAGAAGGCGTAGCCGCCCCAAGAACAATAGGGCAATTATAAATAACAGCCATTACCTTTGCCACATCTCTGCCATTATAGCGGGGAGTCTCCGTTTGTTTATAAGATGAATCATATTCCTCATCAACAATAATAAGTTTCAGATTCTTAAACGGCATGAAAAGGGCAGAACGGGAACCAATAATAATAGAACTTTCTTCATTTGCAATTCTTTGACGATTATTATACCGCTCACCTTTACTTAAATTACTGTGCATAAAAACCACTTTATCGCCAAAGTAATCGGCAAAATAAGAAACCATCTGGTTCGTCAAAGCAATCTCAGGTACTTCAAGCAGCACTGTTCCCCCTGCTGCAATCGCACTCTCCGCCGCGCGGAGATAAACTTCCGTCTTCCCACTTCCTGTTACACCATAAAGGAGTATACCCTTGTATCTTTCCTCATTAACAGCACCGATTATATATTCTACCGCATATTTTTGTTCCTCCGTTAGTTTACGTGGGTTGTCACTCTTTTTGTTTTCCACAAGCGAAAACGTTTTCTTCCCTCGATAAAATAGATGTCCATTGCCATTCCTGCAAAAGCGTCGAATAACATCCCGTGAAAAGCCCGCTGATATCAGGCTTGAAATCGAATCCTGCCCGATTTGACACAGATGCGACCATAAGGCTTTTTGTCTTCCCCCTCTTTTCATGGACTCCGATTCCGATTTGTTATTAATGGCTAACCATTCTTCCAATGGTTCTTTATAGACTTTTTGCAATAATTCTGTTTCTTTTATAAATCCTTTCGCAAGATATCGGTTACAACGAGTTTTACCCAAAACTAAAACCGCGTCTTCTTTCGAAATGATTTCAACAGAGATATCGATCAGTCCCCATATATCCTCACATTCCGGAATTTCCTTCCAATTAATCTCATATAAGACCTCTGTTCGTATTCCTTTTTTATCAATAAGAAAAAGACGAAGAGCATCTATCAATGTGCACATATAATATTGTGAAATCCATTTTGCTGTTTTAATCATTGCATCCGTAAACCAAGGTACTGAATCAATGGCATCATAAATTTCCAGCAATTTGTAAGAAATATGAGAGAATTCCTCTTCATGACATGATAGAATAATTCCTTCTTCCTGCTTGCCGGCAAACGGTACTATGCACCGCCAGCCGGAACCCACATAACTGAGATGATCCGGGATTTTATAAGAAAATGTTTTGTTTAAATGTTTCGAAGGCCGATTAATTAATATCTCCGCAATTGTACCAATCATCGATCATTTTCCTTATTTCGTGACTCCTAAAGAAACTCTTTTATATCGATATAAAACGATGTCTATATATTATCATAAAATGCTATCCTTATTCATTATTTATTTTAATGCGGCAGGATATTTTTCACGACAATAAAAAACTTCTTTGGATAAAAAACGATTCTGTCACCACAAAGAAGTTTCTCAAAAATTATATCCCAACTTGTCTTTTCAATGATTCCGCCTTGTCTGTATGCTCCCACGGTAAATCTATATCATCTCTTCCAAAATGTCCATATGCTGCAGTCTGTCTATAAATCGGATGACGTAGATTAAGCATATCAATGATACCGGCAGGTCGAAGTTCAAAATTTTCCTCAACCAGATTTACGATTTGTTCTTCATCAATTTTCCCTGTTCCGAATGTATCGACTAAAATAGATACCGGACGTGCTACACCAATTGCATAAGCCAATTGAATTTCACATTTATCCGCAAGACCTGCTGCCACGATATTCTTTGCCACATATCGCGCAGCATATGCCGCTGAGCGATCCACTTTTGTCGGATCTTTTCCAGAGAAGGCACCGCCGCCATGGCGAGCCATTCCGCCGTAAGTATCAACAATAATTTTCCTTCCAGTGAGTCCCGCATCTCCCTGCGGCCCACCAATAACAAAGCGGCCTGTCGGATTAATCAGGTATTTTGTATTTTCATCAATAAATTGGGCCGGTAAGACAGCTTTTATCACATGCTCAATCATATCTTCTCTGATTGCTTTCTGTGTAATATCCGGTGCATGTTGCGTTGAAATAACAATCGTATCAATACGCACCGGTTTCCCATCAATATATTCTACGGTTACTTGTGTTTTCCCGTCTGGTCTGAGATATGCGAGTTGTCCATTTTTCCTGACTTCTGCCAAACGGCGTGAAAGTCTGTGTGCAAACGCAATAGGAAGAGGTAAAAATTCAGGGGTTTCATTGCACGCATAACCGAACATCATCCCCTGATCGCCGGCTCCGATATCATAAGAATCCGCTTTAGCTTCCTTTGATTCCAGAGAATGATCCACCCCCATTGCGATATCAGGAGACTGTTCATCCAGAGAAATGAGAATCGCACAGGTTTCACTGTCAAATCCATAACTTGCATCAGTATACCCGATGTCCCCAATCGTTTTGCGAATCACCCGTGGAATATCCACTTTGGCATCAGTTGTTATTTCGCCAAACACATGCACCTGCCCGGTTGTGACAATGGTTTCACAAGCAACACGCCCATTGGGATCCTGCTCAAGAATAGAATCCAATATGGCGTCTGAAATCTGATCAGCTATTTTATCCGGATGCCCTTCTGTAACAGATTCTGACGTAAATAAAACCTTTTTCGGCATATTTTTATCCTCCGATTATGTAAAAAAATAAAAATTCCTCCGCGCAGGGAGGACTTCCTCTCATCTGCCAGCAAATGCTGATGGAATTAGCACCTTTTCCCTATATAGAATGGTTGCTGCAGCATCATGGGGCCAAATCCCTCCGCTGCTCTCGATGAGTATTATGAAATTTATTATATCATATCATTGAAATTAATCAATAGAGTTTACAACAAAGGTATCTTCTGCGATTTACGTAGCTCAAAAACAGGATGTCTTCTTTTATTAAATAATCAATTACATTTTTCCGCAATTTTCTCTATGATGATTTTCCCTAATTCTTCCTTTGACATTTTAGGATATTGCTGTAATGTACCATCTTTATATAATATGGCGGCAATATTAGTCGTTACATTAAATCCTGCGCCGGGCATCGCCACATCATTGGCAATAAGCATATCTAAATTCTTTCTTTCCACCTTGTTTCGGCCATGGGCAATAACATCATTCGTTTCTGCCGCAAAACCAACAAGGAACTGGTGAGTCTTTTTTTGCCCCAGATCAAAAAGAATATCCGGATTAAGCAACAGGTGAATCATAAGATCATCATTTTCTTCTTTTTTAATTTTTTGATTCACCGCAGCAATCGGTCTGTAATCTGAAACTGCCGCTGCCATAATGACTATATCACTTTCTTCATAGAGACTCTTCATTGCTTTATCCAATTCACGGGCATCCCGAACATAAATCATTCTAACATCTTCCGGCGCGGGCAGTGCTTCCGTACAACTTACCAGAACCACGTCAGCTGCTTCTATTGCAGCGGCCCTGGCGATAGCATAACCCATCCGTCCGCTGGAACGATTTCCTATATAACGTACCGGATCAATATTCTCTTTTGTCCCACCCGCGCTTATGACTACACGCTTCCCCTTTAACAACTGCCTTCCCGATAAAATCCGTTCAATCCGGAAAATAATTTTTTCCAGCGAAGGAAACCGGCCTTTACCGGAAGTATTACATGCCAAGTGTCCGCTTTCAGGTTCTACAAATATATAGCCAAGTTTGCGCAACTTTTTAATATTCTCTTGGACAATAGGATTCTCATACATGTTTGTATTCATGGATGGAACAAAAATAACCTTTGCAGTTGTCGCCATAATTGTTGTCGAAAGCATATCATCAGCAATTCCATTGGCTATTTTCCCAATGATATCAGCTGTTGCAGGAGCAATAACAAAAACATCCGCTAATTGGGCAAGCGAAATATGCTCTACATCCCATTTGTTGATATTGGCAAACATATCGACAGTAACATCATTACCTGAAAGTTCTCCGAATGTAATAGGTGTAATCAATTTTGCTGCATGTTCAGTCATAATGCAATGTACATCTGCACCGCGCTGCCTAAGCTGGCTTACAAGTCCGGCCGCTTTATACGCCGCAATACCGCCGCAAACTCCTACGACAATATGCTTATTTATAAACATCATAAAAATCCTTTCAGTAAGGTGAGTAAGAAACAAGTAATTACACCGTAAATTTATTTTTTATTTTCATAATAAGAAATCTTATCGTGATATATCTCTTCAAGCGCCACAGTCACCGTTTTTTTCCCTTTATCATCAAGTAATGCCGGAGCTCCATCCGTTAATTCTCTCGCTCTCAGGGCAGCCAATGTGACAAGGGTATATTTTGTATCAACTTTTTTCACAAGAGCATCAATTGCTGGATAACACATCATTTTAAAGGAACCTCCTTATTTATATACTGCTGAAAAATTGTTTCTATCTGATTCTGATTCCTGGATAGTTTACATCTTTCTGCCTCTATAATTGCGCAGGTTTTATGAACTGCATCCTTTAGTACATCATTTACGACTATGTAATCATATTTATGCGCCATAGATAATTCACCGGTGATTTGAGCCAAACGCTTTTGGATGGTATCTTCCGAATCTGTCCCTCTGCCGTGTAAACGCGCTGAAAGCGTCCTTAAGGATGGTGGAACTATATAAATAAAAACACCTTTAGGATATCTTTCCTTAACCTGCATAGCACCTTGGATATCAATTTCAAGCAAAACTGATTTTCCTCTTTCAATTAGATCAAGAACACTTTTCTTTGGTGTTCCGTAATAATTGCCGTATACACATGCATACTCCAAAAAGGCCTCTTCTTTTATCAGTCTTTCAAACTCTTCCTTTGATCTGAAAAAGTAGCTGACCCCCTCTTCTTCCCCCACTCTTGCCGTTCTGGTTGTCATAGAAATGGAATAATTCAATTCAGGATAAATATTTCTGATTTCATTGCAAATAGTGCCTTTCCCTGCTCCCGACGGACCGGAAACGACAAGCAGAATTCCCTCATCCTTTTTCCCCATATACCTTTACCCCTCATCAGCCGCTTCCATAATTGCCGTTTCCTTATTCATTAAACGGTGAGAAATTGTTTCAGGCTGAACAGCGGAAAGAATAGTTTGCCCACTGTCCATAATCAAAACTGCCCGTGTTTTTCTCCCGTAAGTAGCATCAATCAGCTCGCCTTTGTCTCGGCAGTCTTGAATCATTCGTTTGACCGGTGCTGATTCTGGACTGATAATTGCAATAACTCTGGTTGCCGCCGCCATGTTTCCAAAGCCTATGTTAATAAGCTGAACTCCCATTATTATCTCCTTATTCGATATTTTGAACCTGTTCCCTGATTTTCTCCAATTCTGTTTTGATTATTATAACACAGTCAATCACACTGATGTCATTGGCTTTTGATGCGGTTGTATTGATTTCCCGGTTAATTTCCTGGAGCAGAAAATCAAGCTTCCGTCCTATAGGTTCCGTACTGTCTAAGGCAGCAGCGAACTGATTTAAATGACTCTCAAACCGGGTAAGTTCTTCTGTATAATCCGTTTTTTCAGAATAAACAGCGACCTCTTGCAATAAACGTGTCTCATCCCAAGCATTCCCACTGTCTTCCAATAATTTGATCATGCGGCTGCGAAGTCTTTTTTCGTAATCCTCTACAATGATATTTTGTTTACTTTTCAGATACAGAAGTTTTTCCCTCAATAGATCAATTCTTTTATTTAAATCAGCCGCTAAATTTTCTCCTTCCCGACGCCTCATTTCATTCACTCCAGCTAGTGCGGCAAATACAGCCTCGCGGGCAAGAGAAATCAATTCTTCATCAGTAATGGATTCTATTGCTACATGAAGAAAAGGAGTCGGCAACGACAAAAGATCGGAAACTGAAGGTTTCCGGCACCTGATCTCATCTTTATGCCTCAGCATGTGAAATACATCCAAATAAGCAGATAAAAGGTCTTCATCTAAAGAAACATGAATGTTTTTTCTGCTTCCGTCTGATGTGAATGTGAGATTAACGTATATCTTGCCCCGGTGTACCTGTTCTTTGATTAAAGATTTTATGCTTTCTTCCGCGGCTGCAGAAAAATGGTCAGTACGTATATTTAACTCAAGAAATCAATTGTTAACAGTTTTTATTTCAGCCGTTACTATTCCCTTAGTACCAGTTGCCGTCCCATGCCCGAAACCGGTCATGCTCTTCATACTTTACGCCCCTTTTCCAAATAATTAAATGATATATTCACCCTCAAACACTTTTTCTGCCGGTCCTGTCATAAATACATGCGCAGAACTATCACCCTCCCATGAAATATGAAGATTTCCTCCATCAAGAATAACCTCTGCTTCTTTTTCTACAAGTCCATTCAGGATTGCAGCAACAACAGTCGCGCAGGTTCCTGTACCACAAGCCATCGTAACACCAGTACCACGTTCCCATACACGCATGCGCAGTAAATTTTTTTTCAGGAGCTGCGCAAACTCCACATTTGTTTTTCGAGGAAAATGAGCGTCTGCTTCTAATCGGGAACCGATTTCTTCAAGCGAAATTCGATCAATATCGTCAGTAAAAATAACACAATGTGGATTCCCCATTGATACACAAGTAATACGGTATGTATGCAAGTCATTTGTAAGTTTCCGGTTCACCACCATACCGTCACCAAATTCTGTCACAGGAATCTCGCTGCTGTTTAAATGCGGCACGCCCATATCGACACGAACCTTTCCATCCGGAAGCAGTTCAGGGAATAAAATCCCTGCACCGGTTTCTACGGAAAAATGATGCTTTGATACCAGCCCCAGCTCATGAGCCCACTTGGCAAAAGCACGAATACCGTTACCGCACATTTCTGCTTCACTTCCATCACTATTGAAAATTCTCATCTGAAGCGTTGCCTTTTCCGAAGGAAGAACAAAGATTATTCCATCGGCACCTATACCAAAATTTCTGTTACAAATAGAAACACATTTTTTTACCACCGGCCGGATATCCATTGTCATTGCATTGACAAAAACAAAGTCATTTCCACAGGCCTGCCATTTCGTAAAATGCATAAACCCCTCCTGCATATCATTCATTAGTTTTTTATTTTAACATCTATACTAAACAGAGTCGAGCATATTTCTGCAGAAAACAGGCTATCCTCCCCAATGGATTATGCTATACTGATTCAGAACAAGAAAGGAGTTATTTCATGCAAATTGACAGTGCAGTTCTTTACATATTCAGAAAAGAATTGGCAGCTAAAATCATACCGGCACAGGTACGCCAAATTCATCAAATAGATAACCGGATTATTGACATAGAACTATTTCGTTCATACGAAAAACCTATACACTTAATCTTTGACACTTACCGTCCTTTAATCTACATCACCGAAAACCTAAAAAAGGACACCGGATATATGCCCTCTCAAACGTTTTGCATGACATTGCGTAAACAGCTGGAAGGCTCCAGGCTTTCATCCATTGAACAACCGGATTTTGATCGGTTCTTAAAATTTAATTTCGATCGTATAGAAGCAGGTGGGAAGATTATTACCAAATCCCTATGTATGGAATTAATTCCCTCGGCACCCAATTTAATTTTAACAGAAGATAATGTAATTATTGATGCCTGTCTTCGAGGGAAAAAGATGGAACGAATTCTTGCACCGGGAAAACCCTATGTCCGTAATTCATATGCAAGCAGAAATAACTTTCTTCTTTTTTCAGCAGAAGAAATCCTCCAAATATTGAAATTCGGTCAATTGCAAGATTCTTCAGTTCAGCAGTGGATTTTTGATACGTTTAATGGCTTCAGCAGCTTTTTGGCAGAGGAATTATTTTCCCGAACAAAAATTAAAGCTGATCTGCCACTAAATCATCTAAATGAGGAAGAATCTACTATCTTGGCAAATACAATTTACGATATAGCGCAAGAGATTTTAAGTGCAAAAGCTCTTTATATTTACAAGAAACCAAATAACAAAACCTGGGCAACGCCCATTACGCTCTCTGCGGGAGAACCCATCAGAAAAATTTCTGCTGACAGATGGATTCGTGAAGAACTGCAAAAAGATGGCGGCATTCTCTCTGCTGAAACTTCACAGATGGCCCAAAAGATATCCTCTCTCTTAAAAAAAGAGACCAGAAAGATGAATAAAATAAAAGATGAATTGAAAGAAACGAAAAAAACGGAGACCTATAAACTTTGGGGAACACTGCTTTCCATTTATGCGCATGAAAAACTTAACGGAATGCATGAATTGACAGTAAGCAATGTTTTTAATGAACCTCCGACAGACGAGAGCATCCCTGTCAATCCGCTTTTATCGGTAAGTCAAAATAGTCAGTTATATTTTAAAAAATATTCCAAAATGAAGACAAGATTGCAAGTCGGGCAGGATAAATTAAATGAATGTTTTGCAAAAATCCGCTATCTGGAAAATATTTCTTATTTCCTTGAGAATATAAAAACAAAAAATGAGCTTATTCAATTAAAGGATGAATTAAAAGATTCCGGAGCAACTATTCAGCGTCACTCTTCCAGACAGAGAAAGAAAGAAAAAGAACCTTCTTTCATCTCACTGACTATAGATGGATTTCATGTCCTCCTCGGAAAAAATAATGTACAAAATGAATACTTGACATTTCACAAAGCAGGAAAAGAAGATTTGTGGTTTCATGCACAAGCCCTTCCGGGATCCCATGTTGTTCTAATAGCGGAAGGACAAGTTATTCCTAAGGAATTAATTGCAAAAACAGCTGCACTGGCTGCCTTCTACAGCAAAGGAAAATCATCCGGAAAGGTTAATGTTGACTATACTCGTATAAAATATGTCAAAAAGATTCCCAACAGTCCCCCCGGACTGGTCAATTATACCCACCAATCTACTGTCACTGTAATTCCGGAAGATTTCAAAATATCCATATAAGCACTTATAAAAAAACGGCCTGTTATAGGAAACCTCAACATGACAGACCGTTTTTATCATATACAATTGTAGCGTAAAGTTTTATGATTCCTTTTATAGAAGAAATCCGTAATTCTCTAATAGAGTCCGCACATGTGACTCTTCTTCTTTTGTCGGGGCAACCATGGGAAGCCGGAAATTTCCGCCCGGTTGTCCAATTAAATTAACAGCAGTCTTAACGGGAATAGGGCTTGCAATAAAAAACATTCCTTTCATAATCGGATACATTTTCAAATGCAGTCTCCGCGCGGCAGCCAAGTTTCCTTTTTCAAAAGCGTCAATCATAGAAAGAAGATCCTCTCCGATCACATGGCTCGCCACAGAAATAACACCTACACCGCCTGCTGCTAAAACAGGCAAAGTAAATGCATCATCTCCACTGTATATCATGAAATCATCTGGAAGCAGAATCTTTTCCTTTGTTACCTGATCCCAATTCCCGGCAGCATCCTTCACACCTATTATATTGGGGCAAACATCTGTCAACCGTTTGATTGTTTCCGGTTGGATACTAACACCGACACGCCCCGGTACGTTATATAGAATAATTGGCAGTTCAGTAGATTCCGCAATGGCTTTAAAATGTTGATACATCCCCTCCTGCGTCGGTTTAACATAAAATGGAACAATAACCAGAGCCGCATCTATCCCTGTTTTTTCTGCTGCTTTTAAAAACCCGATTGTTTCCTTCGTCCCAATGGTGCCTACATTCCCTATAACAGATACTCTCTTTTCTGTTCCATTTTTACCAACCGCATCAACAATTATCTTATACAGCTTTAGTTTTTCTTCACTGGACATGGTCGCACCTTCACCGGTTGTTCCACCGACAAGAATTCCCTCAGATCCATGATTAACTAAATATTTAGACAAAGAAGATGCGCCTTCATAATTTACATCTCCATTTTCTTTAAATGGAGTAATCATTGCGGTTATAACTCGTCCAAACTTTGCTATTGCCATGATTTTTTCCCTTCTTTCTGTATAAACTGCTGTCCTATCAACTAAAACATATCATGAGCAATCATATATTCTGCAATTTGTAAGGTGTTTAAAGCAGCTCCTTTTCTGATCTGATCTCCGCAAACCCACAGATTGATTCCCCTTTTATTATATAGATCCTTTCTAATTCTTCCTACCGCCACATCGGTCTTATTAGATGTATCCAGTGGCATAGGATATACTTGTTTTTTTATATCATCTACAAGAACTACACCGGGAAATGATTTCATTGCCTCTTTAATCTGTTTAGTCGAAAGAGGAGCAGCAGTCTCAACATAAATTGATTCTGCATGGCTTCTTATAACAGGTACTCGAACTGCGGTCGGCGTAATTGCAATATCCTCATCATGAAGAATTTTACGGGTTTCATTGACCATTTTCATTTCTTCTTTGGTATATTCATTATCCAAAAATATATCAATCTGCGGTATTAGGTTATAGGCAATCGGGTAGTGTTTAGGAAGGCTGGCAGAGGGAAGAATCTTCGGTTCATATACAATCCCTTTTGATACGGCTTCTGTTTCCCCGTAAAGTTCGTCAATTCCTTCTTTCCCTGCTCCTGATACGGCTTGATAGGTGCTGACAATAACACGCTTTATAGGAGATAAATCATAAATCGGCTTCAACGCCATAAGCATGATAATTGTAGAGCAATTGGGATTAGCAATAATTCCCCTATGTTTTTCTATATCTTCCGGATTAATTTCAGGGATAATCAGCGGCACTTGGGGATCCATTCTGAACGCACTTGAATTATCTATTACTACAGCGCCGCGCCTTACTGCTTCCGGTGCTAATACTTCACTTACTTTGCCGCCGGCAAACAATGCAATGTCAATATCCTTGAAAGAATCTGGTTTTGCCTCTTCTACAGTATATTCCTCACCACAAACCATTAATTTTTTACCGGCAGATTTGGCAGATGCCAAAAGTTTGAGTGAAGCAAATGAAAAATTTCTTTCTTCAAATAAACGTATAAATTCCTGACCAACAGCACCTGTTGCTCCTAAAACAGATACATGGGGCAATTTGTTCATTACAAACACCTCACTTTAAATAATTTTCAAGACCATAAACAAGCCCTGGAATTTTCATAACTTTATGACATGCAAGCATTACTCCCGGCATAAAAGACTTCCGATCAAGCGAATCATGTCGGATCGTAAGTATTTCCCCATATCCTCCAAAAAGTACTTCCTGATGAGCGACATATCCTGGAAGCCTTACACTATGAATCGGAATATCTTCATACTTGCCACCTCTTACCCCCGGCAGGCCTTCTTTTGTTTCATCTTCATCGGGACGCAATGTACGGGCTGCAGCAATTTTTTCTGCTGTCAATTTAGCCGTTCCGGAAGGCGCATCAAATTTATGATTATGGTGAAGTTCTATAATTTCAGCATTAGGAAAATATTTAGCTATTTCTTCAGATACTTTCATCATTAATACCGCACCAAGAGAAAAATTGGGGGCAATCAGGCAATGAGAACTATTTTTATCGCAAACAGCAGACAAACTTTTTCTTTCTTCCGTTTTCAAGCCAGTTGTGCCAATAACCATATTTATGCCAGCTGCAAGAACCGTCTGTGCATTTGAATAAATAACTTTAGGTGAAGTAAAATCAACGACTACATCAGGCTTACCACAAACAAAAGCTTCTTCCAGGCTTCCATAAATCTGTATTCCTTTATATCCAATACCCACGACGTCCCCAATATCCTGCCCCGTACATTTAGGATCTACCGCTCCGCAAAGGATAAGCCCTTCTTCTTTCTCAATAGAACGAACCACTTCACTGCCCATCCTGCCGCTGGCACCGTTAACCAGAACCTTTATCACTACAGTCCCCTTCTTTCTATTTACCACCCCAAAATAATATAATTACATCTGTTATTAAATTATAAGAATCGTAGTATAAACAAAAGGAGAAGTCAATCATCAGATAGTATTTTTTGCATTTCCAATGCTGATCGAATCGCGTTTTCTGATTTAGACGTTCCTGAAATCATTTGAGCAATATTTTCTACTTGCTGCCGCCCATCTAAAAGCATGGCCTTGGAAGATGTCTGCCCGCGGCTAATGATTTTTTCAATTTTATAATAGCGTCCGGGAATACTTGCAGTCTGCGGCAAATGTGTAATAATAAGCACCTGCAGATATTTTGACAAAATTTTTATTTTTTTTGCAATCTGTATTCCTATTTTTCCGCTGATTCCCACATCAATTTCATCAAAAACAAGAGTTTGTCCTCTCATCAACCGTGAAATTACGATTTCTATGGCTAATGCAATTCTCGATAGTTCTCCTCCTGAAGCGGTTTCTTTCATAGAACGTAAAGATTCTCCCCTATTAGCAGAAAAATACAGCTCCATTTCTTCAACACCGGATGATACAGGTGCCGTTGCGGGGATTAAATGTAAAGTCATCCTTGGATCATCCATCCCCATATCTTGCAATAAAGATATGATCTTTTCCGTAAATTCACAGCCTGTAAGAATACGTTGTCGATTTAGTGCTTCCGCCTTTTTCATCACCGCTTCTGTCAATAATTTGTATTTTTCTTGCATCTCTTTATTTTCATAAATGAGATTTTTAAGGCTAGTACATTCTTTCTCTGCATTCTCTTCATAATGAATTACATCTGCCAATGTAGGGCCAAATTTTCGCTTCAACCCTATCAATATGTTGCTTCTTGATTGCAGTTCTGATAATTCTTCATCTGAAAAATCCGCAGCGGATATATAAGTATCTAATTTCCCTTCTATATCTTCTAATGAATATAATACCGTTCTCAGTTCTTCATCTGTTTCCTTCATTTCTTTATCATAACGGGATGCCGTTGATACCGCTTTAGATGCTGATGCCAATAAATCTCGGGCACCACCTTCATCACTGAGAGCAGAAAGAGCTGCTTTTACGGAATAGATAATTTTTTCATAATTTTGCAAAATGGAAAGGCGTCTATCTATTTCTTCATCTTCCCCGTTTATGATATTAGCCGTCCGAATTTGCTCTAATTCCCATTCAAGAATATCAATACGTCGTTCATTTTCCTGCCTATGCGCATGAAATTCCTCTAAATTTTTTTTAGTTTCTTTCCATTCCTGATATATATGGTCATATTCATCACGGAGCGTTGAGATTTCAGGCGTAAACCTGTCAATAATCCTCCTGCAGTATTCAGAAGAAAGAAGTTCAATAGCATCATTTTGTTCATGTAGACGAACCAGTTTTCTACCGATAAATTCCAATTGTTTTACAGTACAGAAATCTCCATTAATCGTGCAGATTCCCCGACCGGACCGATTTAATTTTCGAGTAATAATAATCTGTGAATCTGCTGCATCAAAGCCAAATGATGATAAAATAGAAACTATTTCATCATCAGCAGAGAAAACGCCTTCCACTTTAAAAAATTCTGCACCAGTACGAATCAAATCGGTCCGTGCGCGTCGCCCCAAGAGTATCGCAAGCGCATCAATCAAAATAGATTTACCGGCTCCCGTCTCTCCGGTAAATACTGTCGCACCATCAGTTAATTCAATAATGGTATCTTCAATAATCGCAAAATTAACAATATGTAAACTTTGAAGCATATTTCCTCCTATGCTTTCAGAAGCTCCTGTATTTTTTTCTTAAACAACTCCACATCATCCGGATTTCTCATGATAAGGAGAATCGTATCATCTCCTGCAAGTGTTCCCATAATCTCACTATATCTGGTCTGATCGATAGCGGCTGCTACGGATTGTGCCGATCCCGGCAATGTATGAATCACAATTAGGTTCATGCTGCTTTCAATTCCGATAACCGCTTCTTGGAAAAGAAATGATGTATGGTTCTTAGACATGATCCCCGGTTTCTCTGTGGACAGAGCATATCGATAATGACCATCTTTATATGGGATTTTAATAAGCATGAGATCTTTGATATCTCTTGAAACGGTTGCTTGCGTGACAATAATCCCCTCTCTCTTTAGAGCAGCCGCCAGTTCTTCCTGTGTTTCAATGATCTGATGCTGTATAATTTCTTTTATTTTCATGCTTCTATATCTTTTCATCGCATATCCTCCTACACCTTATTTCATATAGATCTTTATTAACAGTTTATTGATTTATTTTATAGTATTTAATGCATAAGGTCAATAAATATTGCATAAAAATAAAATCCTTAACTTACTTGCTTATGACTATCAACAGATTCCGTTAATTGTCAAAAATGTACAAATAGCACAGAAACTTCCTATCCGCGCTATTTGTACATTTATTTGATAATTGACCTTTAATCGGAATCAGGATTTCTTCATAAGTTTACCGGAAAGCGTACCCCAAAAATCATGATCAAAGAAACGAACAAAACGAATAGGTTTACTAACACCCTGTACAAGCAGGATATCATTCGTTTTTAGCTCGTAACTCCCATTACCGTCTGCTGATATATATAGAATATGTTCCCGTGATGGCAATGTAATTTTTACGATATCCTTTTCGGATAATACAGATGCAAATCGTGACAAAGTATGGGGACATATCGGAACCACCATCATCTGCTTTACGGAAGGAGACAGGATTGGTCCGCCGCAAGAAAATGCATATCCCGTAGAGCCGGTTGCTGTCGATATAATCAAGCCGTCGGCAGGATACTGTTGTGCAAAAATATCATTGATATACAGGTTGACTCTTACCATTTTGCCAATTTGTGCACGACCGATTACGATATCATTTAAAACATCAGGCAGAAAAGTTCTTGTGCCATCAGCATGCAATATGCAGGAACTCAAAAACATACGATCTTCTAAAACATATTTTTGCGATATAATCTGATCCAATCGCTCTTCCACGTCAGACTGGCGTATTGAATTTAAAAAACCAAGTTCTCCCAAATGGATACCGATTAAAATAACAGAGTAATCTGAAAAAGCCTTAGCAGCTTCTAAATATGAACCATCACCCCCAATAGAAAGAATATATTTTAAATTTTTGCCCATCCAGTTTGTGCTTTTATACCGGTCTTTATCAATAGCTATATCCCGTGACTCAAAACCGCCTCGTGCATACTCAGCCACATAATATTCAATATGTTTGGCTTGAAGAATCGAAATCAACTTGCCCCAAAAAGTATAAAGTGCTTCCTTTCCCATATTAGGAAATATACCGATCTTCATGACATTTCTCCCTTAAATACCTGATGTGATTCTTCTACTATATCGTGAATAATATCTGTATTCACCATAGACCGTTCCGGCCTATCTTTCTTCAGCAATGCTAAAAATTCAATATTCCCGGATCCGCCTTTAATGGGTGAATATGTTATCCCCCATACGTGGAATCCTTCTGTTTCAAATGCTGACAAAGTATCCCTTATTACGTCTTCATGGATATTCTTATCACGAATAACTCCGCCCTTTCCAACCTTTTCTTTCCCCGCTTCAAACTGCGGTTTAATCAGAATAACTACGGATCCCTCTGGTTTAAGTATAGAATGTACGGCCGGCAGAATTTTTAATACGGAAATAAAAGAAATATCAGTTGAAATGAAATCTACTTTTTCTCCTATCATATCTTCAGTTACCTGTTTGATATTTGTTTTTTCCAAATTAATTACATGAGGATTAGTACGTAATTTCCAATCAAGCTGATTGGTTCCCACATCAATAGCATACACTTTGGCAATGCCGTTTTGAAGCGCACAATCGGTGAATCCACCCGTGGAAGCGCCGATATCAGCCATCACAAGATTTTTTAAATCAAGATGAAATTCTTTTATCGCCTTTTCCAGTTTATATCCCCCACGCCCGACATATGGCATAACATGCCCTTTAATTCTGAGTCTGACATCAGACGGTATCTTCGTTCCCGGTTTATCAACAGGAACATCATTCACCAGAATAATTCCTGCCATAATATGCCGTTTCGCATTTTCCCGGGTTTCAAAAAAACCTCGTTCTACCAAAAGAACATCCAGTCGTTCTTTTTTTACTTTATTCATATCTTTTATTCCTTTATCTGTTGTAAATCAAAGCAAATATTGCGCAAGAAACTTATTTTCTCCGGCAAAGGATCATTTCCGGCAGCTCTCTCAACGGCTTAAATTCTTCTCCGAAAGCCCCCAGGCTCTGTACAGCAGCAACAGCTTCCTTCCGTGCTCTCTGTTGTGCCTGATGTTTCCCCAAAAGCGTCACATAGGTGCATTTATGTTCTGAAATATCCTGTAATGGAACTTTCCCCATTTCCTGAAAAACTCCATTGAAATCCAAAAGATCATCCGTAATTTGAAATAGAAGCCCTATATGCTTTCCATATGTATGAATCGCTTCCTTATCATTTTTAGAAAGCCCAGCAATTTCTGATGCCATATCCAAGGAAGCGCATATCAGTTTACCTGTCTTACATTGATCTAAAAACATTAATTCTGACAGAGGGAGTGTTTTACCTTCTGCCCCTTTATCATGTGCCTGCCCTCCTACCATTCCAGCAGGACCTGCCGCGGCTGTTAAAATTTTTATCAATGCTATACGTTTGAAAAACGATATATTGTTTTCACAGGCAAGGAGTTCAAATGCATAGGTTAAGAGCCCATCTCCCGCCATAGTTGCAATACCTACCCCATATTTTTTATGATTGGCCAACTTTCCCCGCCGATAGTCATCATTATCCATGCCCGGTAAATCGTCATGAATGAGTGAATATGTATGAACACATTCCAATGCGCAGGCCACATTTATATATAAATTCGAATCCACACCCAATATATCTAGAAGTACCAAAAATAAACAGGGGCGTATCCGTTTTCCCCCTGCCATTAAACTATATTGCATAGATGCGTATAATGAATCATGTGCCGGATCTGACGGCATAAGAAGACATTCCAATGCATCATCAACTAGTATCTTCTTATTTACCATCATTTCTTTTATCACGCGTTTCCTCCCCTTGCTGGATTAATTTTTCTATTTCAACAGAAATATCATGTATATCTCTCTCGGTTTCTTTCAATATAGTAAGACAAGCCATTGCTGCTTCTGTCCCCTTTTTATATTGGACAAGCATTTCTTCCAACGGTGTCTCTTCCTTCTGCAGTTGAGAAACTACAGAACTTAATTCTTCCATGCAATCTTCAAATTTCTTTTCCATCATCTGCTCCTTTTATATGTTTACTGCAGATAAGAATATCTTCCATTCCACACCTTGAAAGAAACTGCATTCGCTCTAAAATATCCAATTTTTTATTGCTGATAACCTTTTTTAGTTTTCGATCCAGTATAATCCAATTATATAAAATATCTTTACGTACAGCAGTTACTTTTCCACTTTGTGCCAATATGTTAAAGATAGTTAAAGTATGCTGCAATTTAAGCTTGGATATATTCAGCTTGTCTCGAATAATTTTCTGTAAAACCAAGTACAAGCATATTATACGCTCTTCAATATATTTTTTATCAGGGACAGCAATTTCCGCTGCCTGCGTTGGCGTAGAGGCTCTCACATCAGCGGCCAAATCAAGTAAAGTCACATCTGTTTCATGTCCTACTGCAGATATAACCGGTATCTTAGAACAGAACACTGCATCCAATAAAACTCTTTGATTAAAAGGTGCTAAATCCTCTTCCGCGCCGCCGCCTCTAGCAATAATAAGAATATCCGGCGGCTCTGTTTCTTCATTTGCCCTAATAACCATTTCTGCCATATCGGCCGCAGCATCCTCCCCTTGCACAGTTGTACTGTATAAAGAATATCTTACTGAATTATTCCGTAAAAATCCCGTCCGTATAATGTCATGGATAACCGCCCCTGACGCTGATGTAACAATTCCTACTCTAAAGGGGAATAAGGGTAATCTTTTTTTCTTTTCAATATCAAAATATCCTGAAGCTTTAAGTTCTTTCTTCAGCATATCCAATTTTCCCAGAATTGGACTCTCAGTAGAAGAAAGGATTCTATCTACCTGAAAAATCGGTCTACCGCTTATTTTGTCATATTTAATATTTCCAAGAATAAGAATTTCCGTCCCATTCTTAATCCTGCGTCCAAGGAACGCGCTTCTCATTTTACCGATACGGCAGGTAATACGAGACTCTTCATCAATTAAAGAAAAGAATATGACCCCTGAAAAATGAAAGCGTAAATTGCTGACAGTTCCCGATATAGTTATATTTTTAAAAATATAATCTTTTTGAAGAGCACCTCCCACAAGGCTGCTGCATTCACGAACCGAGTAGACTTTCATATGTATACCTCATAAATGCCCCGAACGCATTTCCTGTCGCATTGTCACTGCTATACTTCACTTCCGCGAAGCATGGATGCAAAGATTTATACCTGCATATTTCCGTAATACTCTTTCGCAGATACCCATTGCTCATTACTCCGCCGACCGCAATAAAGGTTCTCCCTTCTATAAAGCCATTATATGAGTCCAAGACTTTATGTAATGACTTGCCAATAGAGGAAAAAACGCCATAAGCAATATCTTCTGGTGTATAACGCTTAGTTTGTATATCACGCTGTACCTGCGCTTCCGGGCCGGCAAAACTGAATCCATTTTTAACATTTGCTACCGGTACTTTATATAATTGCTGATGTTTCATTGCTAATCGTTCCATAGACGGGCCTGCAGGAAAAGGCATTCCTAAAGAAACACCTACACGATCAATGAATTGTCCGGCGGTAATGTCCGCAGAATGAATCAGATCCACAATTTGCATAATATCCTTTTCCCATTCCACTGAAAGAACATCTTGTGTCCCCCCGGAAAGATGCATCATATAAAAAGGTGTTCCCCATATTTCAGGCATATTTTGAATGGCTGCCAATGCATGATTTTCCTGATGACTGAATTCGAAAACAGGTACACGTAGCACATAAGACAGCGATTCTGCCATACCTTTGCCGACAAGAAAAGCGGGCATGTAAGAATCTGCCCGCCGACGTGGAAATACTGATACGCCGATACCATTAATCTGATCAATCCATGGCTCTAATTGTTCCAAAATCACAGGGAGATTTCTGACATGCTGGAATACCATTTCTGACTGGGATAACCCTCTTTTTCCAGCCTTTACAGATAAAATAATGCGTGACTCTCCCACTATACCTTCAGTACTGTCATATACAGCCGCAGATGTCGTATAGCAGCTTGTATCAATACCAAGGAATTTAGCCATTTTTTTCCCCTGTTACCGCACTTAAAATTCCATTGATAAAACGATAGGAATTTTCACCGCCATAAACTTTCGCAAGTTCAACAGCTTCATTGATGATAACTTTTCTATCCGCCTTATCCTCATAAGTATAATTAAATTCGGCAATCGCTATCCGCAAAATATTTTTATCTACAATATTTAACTGGCTTAGTGACCATTTTTTTAAAAACCTGACAATCTCCCCATCGATCTCATCCCGATGCCGCTGCACCTGTTCAACTAAAAAATCAGAAAAGGATTTTCCTTTCTCAGATAAAGCATCAGAGATATCTGCTGATATTTCTGCCGTATTAGGATTTATCTCCTTTGCATATAAAACTTTTAATGCATGTTCTCTGGCTTTACTTCTGCTCATTGTTCTGCTTTCTTTATTTAATAACTTCTGTCACGGCTACATCAACTGATAAAACAGGTTCATCAGTCAGTAGTAAAATTTCGCGTTGTACTTGTTTTTGTACAAGATATCCCACCTCATGGACATGACAGCCATAAATGAGCGAGATAAAAATATTAATAGTCATTCCATTTTTATCATGGCGGATTAAAATCCCTTTATGCGCCTTTTTGCCAAATGCTGAAGTAATTCCCTTGACGATATTCTGAAGACCTTCCGATGTAAATCCCTTAACCTCCGGAATAGCAAGAATAGTTTCTTCAATTTTCAGATAAAGTTCTTCATCTGAAACAACAGAATGCAAATCTTCCACCATATCGCTTACCTTGCTGGACCAAAAACAATCTGCTGCACATTTACATTAACCTCCGCAACAGTAATTCCCGTATATTGAAAAATATCTTCTTTGACAGTTTCCTGTAACTGCAAGGCAACAGCAGGGATTCTCACCCCATGTTTCACGCAAATATATAAATCAATAATTACATTTTTATTTCTTATGGAGACACGAACACCTTCCGCATCCCCATCGCCAATCACAGAAGAAATTCCATGCGAATATCGACCATCCATGGACATAACCTCATTAATTTGAAGCGCTGTATCCCTGGCAATGGTAGCAAGCACCTGTTCAGAAATACTGATAACCCCCAATAATGTTTTAATTTCTGCAGCTGCCATCAAAAAGATCTCACTTTACACGTTCAATATAGTCGCCGGTACGTGTATCAATACGGAGCACTTCCCCTTCATTAATAAAAAGTGGAACGGATACGGTATATCCAGTTTCCAGTTTGGCAGGTTTTGACCCGCCGGTCGCCGTATCGCCGCGAATCCCTGGTTCTGTTTCAACAACTTTCAGCTCAACAGAGTTCGGAATATCAATCCCGATAATATCCCCATTGAAAAACATAACAGAACATTCCATCTCTTCCTTAAGGAAATTAATCTTATCTCCCAATTGATCCTTGCGAAGCATAATCTGTTCATACGTTTCCGTATCCATAAAACAATAGGATTCATCAGCCTCATACAAATACTGCATCGGCTTACGTTCTACAATGGCCGGCTGCAATTTAATCCCGGCATTAAACTTACGCTCAACAACCGAACCATTTACCATGTTCTTCAGCTTTGCACGTACAAATGCCGCACCTTTCCCCGGTTTTACATGTAAAAATTCGACACACTGCCATACAGATCCATCGAGTTCAATGGTAATACCCGGTCGCAAATCATTACTGGAAATCATTTACTTTCTTCCTCCTGCTACATTCTTAAAAATTTTTTCGGGAATTTTGTTAAGACTTCAATACCGTCTTTTTTTATAACAACCGTATCTTCAATACGGACTCCACCAATTCCTGGAATATATACCCCAGGTTCCACCGTTTCTATCATATTTTCTTTCAATACCGTATGGTCCCGTGCTGATAAAAATGGAGATTCATGAATCTCCAGCCCCACACTATGTCCAAGTGAATGGATGAAATAAGACTCAAATCCATCTTTCTTCAGATACTCTCGCGCCGATTTATCCACTTCCGAACAAATAATTCCCTCCTTAAGCTGCATTTCAATATGCTCATTGCAGCGTAAGACACTGCCATAAATCTTCTGCAGTCGCTCTGAAACATCTCCTATGGCGACCGTCCGTGTAATGTCAGAATGGTACCCCTTATAAATAGCACCAAAATCAAAAGTGACCAAATCACCATCTTCCAAAACCTTTCCTGTGGCTACACCATGAGGATATGCGGACCGTTCACCCGATGCGACAATAGTATCAAAAGATTTTCCTTCCGATCCTTCTTCAAGCATAGCGCACTCAAGGATAGTCCTCAACCGTGCCTCAGTTATTCCTGCCCTGATAAAAGGAAGAGTTGCCTTAAATCCCGCATCTGATATACGACAAGCCTCTTTTATACAGGAAATTTCTTCTTCTGATTTAATTTGCCGCAATTGATCAATTTGACAAAACTTGAATTCCATATCCGGCATACGTTCATAAAAAGACAGGTACATCTGATAGGAAAAAACTGTTTCCATTCCCATGGTTTTAACATGGTATTCATCAACAAGCTTTGCAACCGTTTCTGCCAAATGACTTTCGTAATCCACCACGATATAATCGGCAGCTTCTTTTCTTGCCTGCTCCGTATATCTGCTGTCTGTCAGAAGGTATAATCCCTCTTTCGTCAGAAACAAATAGCTGTCGGAACCTGTAAATTTACTTAAATATCTGCAGTTTTCATCCTTTTGCACAAAAATTGCATCTAATTGATTCTCCGTAAGAAAATCAATAATTTTTATTTCTTCAGTCATTGAATCACCACTTTTCCGTTTCTTTATGATACCGTAAAAGTGTATATTTGTCCATTTTGCTTTAGTTTAAGCAATAATTTCACATGTTTTGAAATCCTCTTTCTTGCTACCGAAGTTTCCAATAAAAGGATTCCATTATCCAATATCTGTAAATCACTCTGAAAGATGATCCGTAAAATTATGAAAAGTCAAAATTGTCCTATCCCCTGTATAGTGTGTCATACAGGTAATACCAGCATTATACAAACTAAAATTCCAAGCTGTTTTCAGCGGTATATCCAAAAGACCGCAAATAATTGCCCTGATAGCCGCACCATGGCTTACAATTACATAAGTCTTATTATCCCCGCGGTCAATGATCTCTTCAACCGCCTGTATCGTCCTCCTCTGTAAATCGGCAAAAGACTCGCCGTGAGGCAGCTGCAATAGTTCCGGATGATGATACATCTCCTCAATCATTCCCGGCCAGCAATGCTCAATCTCTTCAAAAGTTTTTCCTTCCCAGTCGCCAAAATGAAGTTCCTGCAACGCATCAATCACTTCGACATTCATACTCTTCAATTTTGCAATTTCTTTCGCCGTTTCCATGGCTCTTCCCAAACTGCTGGATATTATTCCATTCAGAGAAATTCCTTCAAACCAATGAGCTGTCAGCTTCGCCTGTTCTTTCCCCAATGCACTCAGTGCCACCTCAGTACTGCCTTGGTACCTTCCAGATTCATTCCAGACCGTTTGTCCATGACGAACAAAATATAGCGTGATCATCTATTCAAGAACCTTTCTCAATGCATTAACTAATCGCAGATTTTCTTCCTTTATCTTTACTGCAATCCGAAAATAACTTTCATCCAACCCCGCATAATTACCGCATTGCCGCAAAATAATTTTATAAGGCCATAGTGCTTGTTGCAGTTCATATGCTGATTTGAACTTTCTCGTCAGTTTGCATAAAAAGAAATTAACACTTCCCGGATATACCTTAATACTATCGATTGCAGACAAATCCGTAATCATCCTATTCCTTTCCGTTTTACAATATTCTCGTGTTCTCTGAATATACGCATCATCTGCCAATGCACTCTTCATATAAGTCTGAACAAGTCCATTTACATGCCAAGGAATTAATTGCTCCTGGCATTTCTTAGCAATTTCTTCTGTAGAAAAACTGCATCCGATTCTTAGCCCCGGGACAGCATAAAATTTCGTTAAGGAAGAAACTATAATAACCTGTCTATGGCAAAGGCAAAGTTTTCGGTAGGAAAAAAAGTCTCCTAAAAAGTCCACAAAAGACTCATCCAAAATCAAATAGCTTTGCGTTTTTTCTACAAGCGGAAGTATCTGTTTCAACCTCTCCTCATTAAGTATTTGTCCGTCAGGATTGTTGGGGTTCCCTAAATATACAACAGATTTCGGTTCTATCTTTGTAAAAAACTCCACAGGAATTTTGAAATCTGTTTTTGCAGACAACGGTATTTCCTCTACCTTTGCGTTGACAGATTCAGCTGATAGACGATACTCGCTAAATGACGGTGCCGGTACATAAACCTTGCCAGGCAGCAGCACACGGAGCAGAGTATACATAATTTCTGTAGCACCATTTCCAACCGTTATCATTCGGTCAGGCATGCCATACCTGTTTGCCAAAGCAGAAATAAGCTCTCGACATTCCATATCAGGATACCGCAATACCTCTTTTTCCCAGGATCGAATAAGTGCTTCTTTGCCTTTCGGGGAAAGTCCTAACGGATTGATATTGATACTGAAATCTAAAAAAACATCCCGTTCTACTCCCGGCAATTTAAATATATCACCACCATGCCTACTTTGTGAAAGGATCATCCAATTTACACCTTCTGATCTGCATACCTTGATTTGTCAACCGTACTGTATCTAGATAAAAAACTCCTAAATCATAATCTTTAATTTTCGTCCGGATTGCTTCAATATCTGCACCAGGTGCTACGATTAACCCAAGAACAGTTCCACTGTGTGCGCAAATAACCCCTTTTCCGCCTAATGCGCTTCCCCTCGTATAAAAATCTTCCAGCGGCTTTTTAAAAAGTATCTTCTGGTTTGCAAACGCGCTGATTGTAGCCGCCTTTCCGATAATTTCCAATGACTGATTTTTTAATCCTTCCACCAAAAAAGACATCGCTTTCTCTATTTCGGTTTGATTGCTCTTTTGCAATGAAATCAGATCTTTCCTATTGTTAAAAGACATCGTATCAACTTCACCGCCACAATCGTAAATTAAAATCTGCATATCAGGACAATGCCCCATTTCCCGAATCACTTTCCCGTCACGGTAATCAAACTCCACAATCCCCTCAAAAAACGTAGCATCACTGGGTTCAATAGAAAGCGCGATCGTTGCTAATTCACGCGGAGAAAGAATTTCCCCGACACTTAACGCTGTCGCCTGGCATACCGCACTTATATCGGCCGTACTTGACGCCAATCCCTTTCCCCTCGGAATATAGGATTTTAGCTTAATCGGAACAATCGTATCGGGTCTTTTCAGATAAACTAATGTACGTTTCACGGCCTCCGCCGCCTTATCAGGCAAAATGTCACCAATTCCGTCGAATCCGCTATAAGCATAAGAATATCGATTAATCGGGCAAGTCACCATAAAGGAGTATCCATTCGCATACCCCTGAATAAACTCTCCGCATGATCCGGGAGATATAACTAAATATGCCATGCCCCACCTTTAACCAATAACACAAATAAGAATGCTATAAACGCTTCGGTGATTTCTGTAATAAACCCATAAGTATCACCGGTTGTTCCGCCAATCTTTTCAACTATCCACGAATTTAAATAAAGACCAAACAATATAGCCGCGCTGAAGAGAATAATATAGTCAAGCCCAAAACAAACTGCCGGCAGAATAGCTGTAAAAAATGCATAAAAAACTGCATTTTTAGACCTATAGGCCGAAAAGGACTTCCCGATTCCATATGGTCTGGCATAAGGATATTCACATATACTGATAACCAGATTTAACCTTCCCAGTGTCGGCATCGCGATAAGGACAAAATATAGCGCAGTATCAGCAGAAGCCAGCGCGAATGTTTTTAAGAGAACTATCAATAAGACAGAAAGTACCCCAAAAGCTCCTACATGGCTGTCTTTCATAATTTCCAGGCTTCTCTCTTTACTGCGTCCCGAAAATAAGCCGTCAGCGGAATCCATAAGCCCGTCAAGCAATAATGCCCCTGTAATAAAAAGTTCCGATATAACCAAAATAAACCCAATCAAAAGAGGGCTGCCGAGTGGTCGTATCAAAAAGAAAACACCGCATAACAGGAGTCCTATAATCCATCCAATTACAGGAAACCATGTTACACTTTTCCCAAAGTCTTCATCTTTCCATTCAGTTTGTGTGTCAAGGCGAAGCCGCGTCAAAAACTGCAGCCCGACAAGAAAACTTTTCATTCCATCACCAAAATAATAGAATCAACGATTCCATAAAGGCAAAAATAATAGTAGCCAGATACATCATCCAAATAGTAGTCTTAATGTGCTCCGCCCGCAAAGTTTGATCCGAATCCCCCATATAAGCACGAAACTCCGGTTTCCCATTATAATAATTATATCCGCCAAGCTGCACATGCATTGCACCCGCCACAGTAGCTTCAGCATAACCCCCATTGGGGCTCGGATGTTTGTTCGCATCACGAAATCCGATCACGCATGCGTTTCGCCAATCTAGCCGAAGAATAAAAGCGACTATAATAAAAAGTAAATAAGTAACCCTTGCGGGTATGTAATTCAAAACATCATCAAGCCGTGCAGCAGCTCTGCCGAAGAAAAGATAGCGTTCGTTTTTATAGCCGATCATGGAATCCATCGTATTGCTTGCTCGATATACAATAGCGCCAATTGGGCCCAAAAGCAGAAAATAAAATAGTGGGGAAATAATTCCATCAGTCGTATTTTCTGCAACAGTTTCTATCGTCCCTCTTGAAATTTCACTTTCATTTAATCTGTCAGTATCTCTTCCTACAATCCAAGATAACCGGGCACGCGCTGTTTCTACATTTCCTTTTTTCAGAAGATTGTATATTTCCATCCCATCACGGGCAAGCGCACGCGGAGTAATCGAAACATAGAGTAAAACCGCACTAAGCAGAAAATAACAGAAAATTCCTGCTTTCGCAGCAATATACAATATTACCGTAGATACAATACCTACGCTCACCAAGACAAGAAGAACCACACCACATCCGTAAAGGAACAGCTTCATATTATCCGTATGATGCTTCGGATACAATTTATTTTCCCATGTGGAGATCAGTTTCCCGATGAGAACTACCGGATGCCAGTCCGATCGGGGATCTCCTATTACTGCATCTATTATCAATGCCATAAACGGAACCAACGCATAAGGGAGAGTTTCCAATTCACTCACCCCAAGACTTCATAAAACTTCTTCATATCAAAATGTTTTCGTACCGTATCGGCAAGACGGTCAAATTCCGATTCTTTATATTGGCGATAACGGAACTGCACAGGAAGCGTCTCCAATCCTTTTCTTTTACGAAGTGCGTTAATTATCGCCCGCCTAAGATCATCATTATCAAAGATACCATGGCAGTATGTACCAAATATATGATGTGTTTCATTGATATATCCGTCTTGCACTTGCACCGATTGACTACTTCTCCGCACTATATTAAAAAGGCTTTGTGCTGAATGGGTAAGTACCGTTTCCCCCATATGTATTTCATACCCTTTTAAATGGCTTCCTTTAAAATCCATACCAAGAAATGGCAAGGCTTCACAATTAAACTCTACCTGATATGTATTTTTTTCCCCCTGCATGGTTGTAACATAAGGCATTAACCCCAGTCCTTCCACTGCATCATTACTGCTTTCTACATGTAATGGATCACAAACCTTTTCTCCAAGCATCTGATAGCCGCCGCAAATTCCAACCACGGGAATACCTTTTGCTGCAAGCGCTTTAATATCATGATCGTACCCCTGTCGCTTCAGATAAAGCAAGTCCTCTGTCGTATTTTTACTGCCCGGCAGTATAATAAGATCCGGACTCCCAATCAAATCTCCCTGCTGAATAAAACGCACGTTTACATCCGGTTCATGGGTAAATGCATCAAAGTCCGTGAAATTTGAGATTTTAGGCGTTTGGATAATAGCAATATGAACATCATGCATAATCTGATTCCGTGGCATTTCCTGAAGTGACACGGAATCTTCATCATCAATCCCCAGCTTATCCAAATAAGGAATAACACCTAAGACCGGAATCCCCGTATGTTCCTCAAGGAATGTCAATGCCGGTTCCAAAAGTGTAATATCCCCGCGAAATTTATTAATAATAAGTCCCTTCACAAGTTTACGTTCTTCAGGCTCTAACAGTTCAAGGGTTCCTACAATAGACGCCAACGCCCCGCCACGATCAATATCTGCGATCAAAAATACGGGAGACCGGCATTCTTTTGCAATCCGCATATTAACAATATCATTCTTTTTCAGATTGACTTCAGCAGGACTTCCCGCCCCCTCAATCACCAGCACATCATAATGTGTTTCCATGAAATCAAGACTCTTTTTTACGGAAGACCATGCCTCTTGGCTATATTTATTTTGATATTCTGAAGCGCTATAATTACCGACCGATTTACCGAGAAGAATCACCTGAGAGCAGGAATTCCCCGTGGGTTTCAAAAGTACAGGATTCATCTGCACAATAGGATCTTCCCCTGCGGCTTCCGCCTGGGCAACGGTAGAACGGCCGATTTCTCCACCAGAATGCGTAACATAGGAATTTAGTGCCATATTCTGCGCCTTAAATGGGGCAACATGATACCCATCTTGTTTGAGAATTCTACAAAATGCCGTTGTTAAAATACTTTTACCCACATGAGAGCTTGTTCCCTGAAACATAACTTTTTTGGCAATTTTTCTCACCATGGTTCCACTCCTCTGCTTTTAAGCTCCACTGTAATTCCTGCAATTGATAGATATACCTTATCTGCCTTTTGGGCCACATACTGATTTGCCAATCCCACCAAATCGCGGTATACCCGGCTCATTGCGTTGGCCGGTACGATGCCCATCCCCAACTCGTCAGAAACAAAGATAATTTCCTTGTTATCCGTCTGGGAAATGATATTAAAGAGCAATTCCAAATCTTTCTCCAGTAATGTTTGTAATGCCGTCAGATCGTTAATTCCAAGTGTTTCATTATCTTTATTCGCCAAATGCTCCATAAGAATATTGTTGACATACATCGTAATGCAATCAAAAAGAACCGTGTCCGCTTCCATAAGAACAAATCCTATTTTGCCGCTGACTTCTCCTAAAATTTCAAATGTTTTCCAGTCTTCCGGGCGCCTTTTTTGATGCAAGATAACGCGGTATTTCATTTCATCATCTAAGATTCGGCTTGTTGCGACATATCCTTTTCTTTTCCCTGTAGAATGATACATCAGCTCTTCGGCAAACTCACTCTTGCCGCTTCTTGACCCGCCTAACACTAAAAATATCTTATTGCCCATCTGTGCCTTACCACCTTAAATCCCGAGTATGTCTTTTACATAATAACATATGTAAAATTCCTATGCCAATTAGACGGATTCCACCACTCGTCTTGCTTAAAAGTGCTACAATGTAAATATATTTTAAGTTATGGAGGATATCATGACAGAAGAATTGAATCAAGATCCTTACCACATTGATTTAATGCGAACCTTATGGGAAAACACTTATCGTGGAACCGTTTTCGATTATAAAGAGCAATATGTTGCAACCATACGATTAATCCTAAGCATTCCCCTTGATCGCAGCGAAGTCCCTGAAAATGCTCCGAAAGTTAATCCCTCAGTTATTGTACTCATTGAAGACACTATTCTTTCTCCGCTTGAAGTCGTGGAATTTGAACAAATTATGTCCAAGATCATCACGAAAAAAGTATCAAGTGAATATTTTCAACCAGACCGTATTATGTACTTTTACCCAAGCCCTTCTGATGGTGCAGAAACAGCAAATAGAAATGTAGATAATGTAAACTAATTATTTTGTTAAAAAGATCTTATACTACAAGAAAACGGTGCTATGTGTGATATAAATCACTGCACCGTTTTAAATTTCTCAAAATATATTATTCTGCTGAAATAAACATCGGATATAGCGGTTGTCCGCCATCATACATCTCAAACTCTATATCTGAATAAATTTTCTCCACTGCTGCCAACTCACGACCACATGTATCTTTCGACATATCTTTTCCATAATATACAGTAACCACACCCGTATCTTCATCAATAAGGGATTCCAGTAACTTCCGAAAACACTTATTGAAATCTTTTTCTGTAAAAACCTGGTGATCTTTTGTTATCCCCATGTAATCTCCCTTATGGATAACAATATCCCCAATAAGGCTATCCCTCACTGCAGCAGTAATCATTCCTGTTTTTATCTGCTGCACTCTCTTTGACATTTCATTCAAATTTTCCTCAATACCGATATTATCCATAAATGCCATCGCAGCAGCTAACCCTTCCATAGGATTAACAGATGGCACGATGTGTATTTTCTCACCAAGCATTTTCTGGAGTTGCTGTGCTGCTAAAATAATATTTTTATTATTAGGCAATAGGATATATTTATCATACCTTCCATTTTCTATACCTGCATTCAATTCCTGAACGGAAGGATTCATCGACTGCCCGCCAGATACAACATCGCAACCGAGTTTTTGGTATAATTCTGTCCAACCGTCACCGGATACAACTGCTAGAACCCCTAACGGACGTTTAGGTTCATCTTGTTGCTTTTCTTTATTTTTATGAAACTGGTCAACCATATTGTCACATTTAATATCATGCAATGTCCCCCAAGAGGCAGCCATATCTAAAACATGCCCCGGCCGTTGGGCGTGAATATGGACTTTGATAAGATTATCTCCTTCCGCCACAATCATAGATTCACCCCAGGTTCCCAATTTCTGGCGTATTTCTTTTGCCGCCAATTTACAAGGACTGATAATAAACTCCGTGCAGTATGGATACTCGATAGAAAAAGATTCTCCTTTTGCTTCCAACCGACTGATTACCGGTTTAATCTCCAAATTTACTTCGCTTACTTTTCCGGTCAATCCATTAAGGCATCCTATGAGGAAGAATATCAGGCCTTGTCCTCCGGCATCGACAACATTTGCATCTTTTAAGATCTTTAACTGCTCCGGCGTTTTTGCCAAAGCATCATTGCCATGACCAATGGCAGACTCCAAAACCTTGCTGAAATCAGGTTCCTGCCTGATCACTTCATATGTTCCTTTGGCAATTCCCCTTGCAACGGAAAGAATAGTCCCTTCTACCGGCTTGGTTACTGCACGATAAGCATATAAAATACCATACTGAAAAGCCTTTCCCATTTGGGTTCCTGATGCTGTCTTTTTACCACGTAATCCACGGCTTATCCCATGAATAATCTGAGAAAGGATAACACCAGAATTCCCTCTTGCCCCCATAATTGCACCGGCGGAAGCCTTTTCCGCAATCATACCTACCGGCTCATCCGCACTGACATCACTGATCATACTATACATCGATTTCAGCGTATTCAGCATATTATTTCCTGTATCCCCATCAGGAACAGGAAAAACATTCAGCTGATTTAATATTTCATATTTTTGTTCAAACATCTGATATGCGCCAATCAACATATTCTTAAAACAACCACCATCAATAATCGTATACATGCAATTCTCCCCCATCTCAGGCGCTCTCAAAAATAATACCTATCAGTCCCGGTCCTAAATAGCAAGCCAATACTGGTGTCCCTGTCGTCAAAGTGACATCAATATCAGGATACTTTTCCTGAACGATAGACTGTAATTCTTTTCCGCCTTCCGGATTCTCAATATGGACGATACCGATACGTTTGCAAGGAGCATTCTCATCTAAGTACTTTATTAAACTGGCTACCGCTTTCTTCCTTGTACGCACTTTGTCCAAAACATCCACTTCATTGTTCTTATTTAGATAAATACAGGGTTTTATCTTTAATATACTTCCAATTAACCCCGCAGCCTTACCAATTCTTCCTCCACGACGAAGGTAATCCAAGGTATCCACAGTAAAAGTTGTTCTCATATGTTCAGCAACTTCCGTCAATTTATCCGTGATTTCTGCAAAAGAATTACTACTTTCAATGAATTCCAAAGCATCCTGAACCATTTGGAGCATTCCAACAGCCGTTGTCTTGGTATTAATTACTGATATATTTCCCCTTCCAGATTGTTTTGCAGCCAAAACCGCACCATTGTATGTACCACTGACTGCAGTTGTGATGCATAAAACAATAATGTCATCTTTTTCGGGAATCAAATTAAATGCACTTAAAAAATCTCCCGTGCTCGGCTGGCTTGTAGGTATTGCTTGATTTGTCTTTTCAGAGTATTCAATAACCTGCCTGATTGTTGCTTCATTCTCAGGAATATACTCTCCTTTAATAGATAAACTAAGAGGGATAACATGCAAATTTGAATATTTAGACAACATTTCTTGAGGAATAGCAGATGTGCTGTCCGCAATGATATGAATCATACAATACAATCCTTCCTGTTATTTATTTTCGTGCCTTATTTTATATTCTTTCAATAGCTGCTGATATGCATATTCATCATATCCATTGGTGGCAAGGATATATTCTTTCAATTTGTTACGGCCTAAAGCGACATTCATAGCTGAAATTTCAAAGGGATCTAAAGAAATTCGAGCCAACTGTTCCCCCGTAGAAGAATATCCAACAACCCCATGTCCTAAAAGATCAAGAAGAGGCTCTTTCTTTACAATTTCACAAAAGCCTTTGAAAAACTTCTCTGCTTCTTTTTCCATCCGTTCCTTTGTTTTTCTATACTCTTCTGCTTTGTCCGCGGGAATTCTATAACCATCTACAATTACAAACTTTTCCGGTAAATTAAACATATTTGCCTGCCCATATTTTTATACAACTTTCCACTGTATTTAAATATATATCTACATAAACATTTGGTCAAGCATATGAATCAATTAAAATACACATCTGTAACGCCTGCTCCTCCATTTTGAGGTTCTGCCATCCGAAAATCAGTTATAAACGGAAGCGTTTTCAAGTAATCATGAATTCCCTTCCGCAAGCTTCCCGTCCCTTTTCCATGAATGATTTGCACAGGGGAAACTCCCGCCATTATACAATCATTTAAAAATTTATCTATTTCAGGAATTGCCTCATATACAGTTTTGCCAATCACATTTACCGATGTACTTACTTCCTCATGTCGTAAATTTGATACATTTTTCTTTTGGTGTGATATTTTTTGTGGAATCATCTTCACCAACTGTTCTGCAGCAAAACAATGGCTTATATCCACACATATATTGGCTACTCCACAGGCAACCGTGATTTTCTTACCAGTTACAGAAATCACCTTTCCATTACTGCCTAACGTATCTATATAAATAATATCTCCCCGTTTGATTTCATTAGCAACAAGCCCCCGCTTCGACCGACTCTCCGGAATCTTCATATTTTCAATGGCACTTCTTGTAGTTCCCACATGTTTCATAAAAGCATCTTTATCGAGACTTGATGCCTTTTTAACATCTCTAATTATTTTTTCAGCCTGAATCCTCAAATTACGTTTTATATCAGAGGATTCTTCCCGCATTTTTGACAGTATGGCATTTTTCTTCAATAAAAACTCCTCCTGCTCCTCCTGCAATTGAGCTTTTACTCTGTCTGACTCTTGCCGAATGATACGGATAGATTCTTTCTCCTGCTCCAATTCTTTTCGCTGCTCATTTAGATGATTCATCACCATCTCCATATTATGAAAAGGTGATCTTTGCTGAAGCCCAACTGCCCGATTCAATATACTCTCCTGCATACCAAGCCGCCGACAGATATTAAATGCGTTGCTGTTTCCGGCAACTCCAATAATCAAATGATAAGTCGGTGATAACGTTTCCTTATCAAATTCAACAAACGCATTTTCAACTTCTGACAATTCATAGGCAAGCTTCTTCATCTCGCTAAAATGTGACGTAATAATAGAGTTCACATTTTTGTTTACCAAATATTCCGTAACCGCCTGTGCCAACATGGCACCTTCAATTGGATCCGTCCCTGCTCCCAATTCATCTAAAAGTACAAGATCCTTTTCATTCACATAAGGTAGAAATGAAACCAACTGCGTAATATAGCTGGAGAAAGTCGATAAATTATATTGAATACTCTGGTCATCACCAATAATCGAATAAATGTGGTTATATACAGGCATCATTGAGCCTTCTGCAGCAGGGATAAATAAACCTGATTGATTCATCAATGCCAATACGCCCACCGTTTTGATAGCAATTGTTTTCCCGCCGGCATTGGAACCTGTTATGACAAGTATTTTGAAAGCTTTACCTAATGTAAGCGAAATAGGAACAACTCTATCCGCAGGAATCAACGGATGTCTCGCGTCCTTTAAATCCAATATACCGGCAGCTGAGAAAGTCGCCCGAACTCCATTCATGGCAAGCGCCAATTGTCCCCGCGCAAAGATAAACTCCATATCCGAAACAATATGGCAATCTTTTCGAATAACTGCACTATTATTTTTGATCTGCCGTGTAAGCTCCCTCAGAACTTCCATCACTTCTTGCTTTTCTGCCAGTACCAGCTCAATAAGATCATTATTCAGACGCACGGAAATCATCGGCTCCATAAAGAGTGTTTGCCCGGTAGAGGAACGATCGTGAACGATTCCATCAAATTTATATCGATACTCTTCTTTGACAGGCACTACATACCGCCCGTTGCGCTGTGTAATAATCTCATCCTGCAGGTATAATGCGGTATCTTTATCATGCAGTATCTGCCTGAAAGATTTCCGTATCCTGCTTTTAACTGTTTCTATATCTCCTCTGATACGGGACAGCTTCATAGATGCCTTATCCCGTATATCGCCTTTATCATCAAAAACCTGCCGGATTCTGTTGAGCAAACCATCCAAGGGAAGGATTAAAGACGCTTTTTCTTCCAAAATCGGATAGCGTAAATGTCTTTCCCCACTAAAATACTCATGCATCTTTTGATAGGTTTCAAGCGATGAAGAAATTTCCATAAACTCTCCAGCAAGAAGTATCATTTCTTTCTCCGCCCTATCTATAAATGGAATGATGTCATAGGTCTCTCCCAAGGGTGATGATATCTCTTTTTGCAAACAAATTGAAGCCTCTTCCGTTTCCTGCAGATGTTCTGCAATTATCCGTGGTTCCGAAGACGGCTGCAGATCCATAGCTTTTGCTTTTGATAAAGAAGAAGGGCATAATTGGGCAAGCATACGCCTGATTTCATTAAATTCAAGAATCTGCAATATATCTTGTTCCATCCTGTAACACTCCAAAATATTAACAAAATTCATTCGTATTATAATATCCATTAAATATCTTCTGTTCCGAATATAAATTTTAATGAAAAACATAAGAGGAGATATCCATCAGTCCGAATATCTCCTCTTAGTTTAGCATATTTATTGAATAACTTTTACTTCACTTCTGTTTCATAACGGGACAAAGTAAAGCATAAATCAGAAAGCCGATTAAGATAGCGAATCCCCGATTCATGAACCTCTTCCGTTTCAGAAAGTCTCCACATACTCCGCTCAGCACGACGGACTACGGCACGGGCTACATCAAGAAACGCGGCCCCCTGTGTTTCTCCGGGAACCAAAAAATGATCCAAAGGCTCTAATTCTTCCGTATACTTATCAATAGTCTGCTCTAAGTCTTTCACATGATCACTGCCAATATTAGGTTCTTTCCCAAGACTGGCAACATCCGCCATTAGTAGCCAAAGATCTTTCTGAATCTTAAAAATGGTTTCTTTTACATTCTGATGAACAACAAAAGCACGAGCGCTTCCTAAGACAGAGTCTACCTCATCAATTGTGCCATACGTTTCAACACGAAGACTTCCTTTGGACACACGTTCTCCGGTATATAGACTGGTTTGCCCTCTATCCCCGGTACGAGTATAAACTTTTGCCATAACAGCCCTCCCTGCTAATTTAATTCAGGGAACCACAGAGCAATTTCCCTTGCTGCAGTTTCCGGAGCATCAGATGCATGAACAACGTTTTCATCAATAGAAGTGGCAAAATCACCACGGATAGACCCCGGGACTGCCTTAATAGGATCTGTTGCGCCATTAATCTGACGGACGGCTGCTACTGCATTTTCCCCTTCAATAACCATTGCCAATACAGGTCCGGATGTAATAAAAGAAATCAGATCATTGAAGAAGCCTTTCCCTGCATGTTCTGCATAGTGTTTTTTCGCTAATTCTTCCGGAACCTGTATCATTTTTACGGAATGAAGAATGAGTCCCTTTCTCTCAAAACGAGAAATTACTTCACCGCAAATGTGTTTTTTTACACCATCCGGTTTCACCAATACAAGAGTTTTCTCTACATTAGCCATACTATTATCCTCCTTAGAATAAATTCTTTTGGGCTGCTATTTCATGCAGCTTTTTAACACGCTCCTCTGTAGAAGGATGCGTAGAAAACAATGTTGCATAACCGCCAACAGCCGCAAGCGGATTGATAATAAATAATCCGGAGGAAGCCGGTTTTGCATAAGGCATAACTTTTTGACGTGAATAACTGTCCAATTTCTGTAATGCACGGGCAAGCGCTAAAGGCTTACCGCTTATTTCTGCCCCGGAAGCATCTGCCATAAATTCTCGTGACCTCGATAATGCCATTTGAACCAGTGATGCAGCTAAAGGAGCGATAATAATGGTAGCAATCAACGCAAATGGATTATTACTTCTTCCTTCGCTGTCACGTCCACTTCCAAATATAGCGGCCCATTGTGCGGCTTGCGCAAGATAACTGATAGCAGTCGCAAAGGTAGCTGCCAGGGTCATAATAAGTGTATCATGATGACGGATATGGGACAATTCATGACCGATTACACCCGCGATTTCATCTCTGTCAAGCAACGATATTAATCCCTCTGTCACAGCCACAGCGGCATGATTTTCATTCCGGCCGGTAGCAAAAGCATTCGGAATTTCTGTGGGAATAATATACAATCGCGGCATAGGGATTCCCGCATTTCTTGATAATCCTTTTACCAGTGAAAATAATTCCGGCACTTGATTCTCCGACAACTCTTTTGCATTATATGCTTTCAGCACTATTTTATCAGAATTCCAATAACTGTAAAAATTTAAAATGAGAGCAATGATAAACATCATTGTCGCCCCATTTTGCCCGCCCACATATCCGCCAGCTGATACCAGAATCAAACCGAGCAGTGTCATAAGCATGACTGATTTTACTCTATTCAACATAAAACCTCGCTTTATAACAAATACTTATTCAAAAAAGCTTATTTTTAGAATAATATCATGCAATAAAAATGGTCGGAACGACATGATTCGAACATGCGACCTCTACCACCCCAAGGTAGCGCTCTACCAAACTGAGCTACGTCCCGACATTTACTACGTTATATACAATACACATGTTATCAGTAATTGTCAAGCTGTATTAGCCGTACGCCCTCTTGATCAAAATCCAAAACCATAAATTTTGATTTTACATGATGCAGCTTGAATCCGTCTACCATCGCAGCACCAATCTCATATGCTTTCTCCGCTGAAGAGAAAGCAATAATCGTCGGACCGGATCCGCTTATTGTTACACCGTAACATCCTTTTTTATCAGCATTTTTCATTGCCTCTTCAGCCCCACTGATTAATGGCAAACGATAAGGTACATGGATACGATCCGCCAATCCTACCTTCAGTAATTCACCTCTCCGCATCATAACAGCTGCCATTAAAAAGGAAACCGCCCCTATGTTTTGCACTAAGTCCTCTCTGGAATAAGTATCCGGCAATGCACACCGTGCATCTTCTGTTCTAAGTTCAAAATCGGGAACAGCAACGACCGCCTTCCAAGTGTCCGGGATTTTCCACTGCTCCGTAAGAACAAATTTATCTTTAACAATGGAGAAACAAAATCCGCCAAAAATAGCAGGAGCAACATTATCAGGATGACCTTCCAATTCAGTAACGATATTTAAGATTTCATGTCTGTTTAATACGTTTCCGCACAATTGGTTGGCAAGATACGCGCCGGAAACAAGTGCTGCAGAACTGCTTCCCATTCCTCGTGCCAAAGGAATTTGATTAATAAGCTTCAGTTCACCGCCGGGAATTTCCTTTCCTACTTTTCCCGCCACTGCCTGCATGGCCTGTAAAACCATATTATCAGCACCAGGTTTAATCTTGCCGGCACCTTCTCCTTGAATATCAATATGAGACTTCATAAGTGATAACTCATTTACAGGCGTAAAATAAGCTTCGTTATATAATCCAAGCGCCATTCCCAGCGTATCAAATCCGCTTCCTATATTGGCCGTAGTTGCAGGGACACGCACACCGTATTTCTTATTTATTTTCATCTCACATAACCCTTATCACATTAGCAACCTTACGCATACAAGGAAGTACCTGGAGAGCTTTCTCCACCTGCAATATGCTTTCCCGGCTCGCCAGTTCCGTAATAAGCACTAACTCCGCCAAACCTTTTGTTTTTCGTTTTTGGACGACTTCGCAAATACTGATGTCATTTTCTGCGAAAGCCGCCGCAATTTGAGAAAGCACACCGGTAACATCATCAACATCTAAACGAAAATAATATGAATTTTGAAGTTTTAATGATGAATAAAATGGAATTCTTTTTGTATCAGTCATTATCATGCCGGTTCCTGTTGAGCCATTCAATATATGCTGTGCCGTGCTGATAACATCCCCCATCACTGCACTTGCCGTAGGTAATGCGCCGGCTCCTCTGCCATAAAACATAACGTCATCGACAATATTTCCAGTTACATAAATCGCATTATATGCCCCCTTTACTGAAGACAATGGATGATTATCGGGCAAAAAGGCCGGATAAACGTTTAGTGCAATCCCATTTTCCTGTCTGAGCGCAACCGTTAAAAGTTTAATTGTATATCCCATATCTTTCGCATATTGAATATCACTTTTATCTATCTTTTCAATGCCTTCCACCAAAACATCATCAAAGGTTATATTAGCTCTAAATCCAATAGAGGATAAAATAGCAAGTTTTCTGGCCGCATCAAAACCACACACATCATTTGTCGGATCAGCCTCGGCAAATCCTTGTTTTTGGGCATCTGCCAATGCGTTTGCATAGTTGACACCGGTTTCTGTCATCTGTGACAATATATAATTTGTTGTTCCATTCAATATGCCCACGATACTTTCAATCTGATTTGCTGCAAGTGACTGATGGAGTGGCATCAAAATAGGAATTCCTCCACCGACACTCGCCTCACAACTGAAATTTACATGGTTCTCAATCGCCTTATGGATAATATCCGGGCCATATAAAGCTACTAAATCCTTATTTGCGCTGACGACGCTCAATCCATGCTCCAATGCACTGAAAATATACTCCTTGGCTGGGGTAATCCCTCCCATCACTTCAACAATGATATCCAGGGATTCATCTTCTATTATCTCCGAAAAGTTATCGGTTAAATGAATATCTTCCAATACGGGAAATTTAGTATATTTGTTTACCTCTCGAACCAGAACATATTTTATCAATAAATGCACGCCCAGCCGCTCTTTGATAATGTCGGAATTTCTCTTAATCGTTTCTGCCACACCGCTTCCAACCGTACCAAATCCGAGTAAAGCGATATTTATATTTTTCATCGGCTACCTTCCTCTTCTGAAACGACGATTCGTATGATCCCCTTAATCCTGCGAATACTTTCTGCCAATAAATTGATATCCGCCAGGGTCATCTTTGTCTTAAATGAAATTATAGTCGGAACATTTTCGCCAAAAGCTACCCCGCTATTTATGGATAGCACATCATTATTTTCCTTTTTTATTTTTCTCATTATTTTATTTAAAAGAGAAAAATCATTTTGCATCATTATAAAGTATGTGATACTGCGTTCTTTAACGGCTCCCGTTACCGGTTCCACATGATCTTTATATTTATAATAAGCACTCCTGCTTATATTCATCGCAGATAATGCTTCATTTATTGTCTTCACCCTTCCATTTTTCAAAGATTCTTTAATACGAATTGTTTTTTTTATTGCTTCCGGTAATACTTGAAAATCCACCAAATAAAACTGCTTTTCATTATTTTTCATTTTGCAGAAATCCCTTCTATTGCCACATCTCGATAAGATATTAAATCAATACTCTCTTCATCAATCTTTTCCTTTACCGTTGTCGATAATAATGCCTGTAGTTCCGATTCCCCATGATATCCCCACCGAAATTGCCTATCCATTTCCTGTTCATTCGATGAAGGATGGCACATAATCTCTGTAACGCCAGACTTAACCCTGCTCAATAAATTGATTATTCTATCTTCCGTCAAATGTCCCCCGTAGAGCATTCCGTAAAAATAATCATTCGTTTTCACATTCATCTGCTTTAATACACTTCTATGTCTTCGGGCAATAAAGGCCAATCCGGTTCCTGCCATTGATCGTAAAATATTTTTTGCGCTTATATCAAAAAAAAAGCTTTCATCAGGTACTCTCATACATGGAATTTTATATTTCTTCCCTAATGCAAGGGCAATAGGAAAAAATTTATTCCACATATGAAGATGTTGATGCCCATCAATGTGCGTAATCGAAATTCCTGCATCAAGAACCTTACGGATTTGTGCATCCCACTCCCTGTAAACGTCGTCAAGACTAATGAGGCCTTTCATATCTCGGAGAATTAATTCTAAATAATCTTTACAAAGGACTCCTTTCTCCCAAGTTAGCGTCGGAACTTCTTCAGCAGGTAAAACCGTTGCCAGTGTTCCTACTAAGGTTAGATGGATTCCTATCCCAATATTTCCCATTTCGCGAGATAGCCTCACCGCTGAGGAAAAAGCATCCCCACCTGCCATAATCGAAGTACTGGTTAAAATTCCTGACTCAAAACCTCTATAAACAGCAAGATTCACAGCCTCATGTATCCCAAAATCATCGGCATTAATTATCAGCTGTTTTTTCATCATCTTTCCTTTCAATCGTACACACTATAATCAAGCATTTTTGAATTAATATGTCCAAACTCTACTAAATACTATTAATTATTAAATTCATTATCATCTAAATAATAGAATAAAATAATTGCCGCTGTCGAAGAAACATTCAATGATTCCACAGTACCTGCCATAGGGATAAACACATTCCAATCCGTCAAGTCTAATATTTCCGGACTTATTCCACTTCCTTCATTTCCAAAGATAAAAACCCCCTCTGTCACAAACTTGGCATGGCGATAATTTTGGGAAGCGCTAAGTGATGTTCCAATAAAAGGAACCTTCGAAAAAGATTTAATTTCTTTTAAAAATTCTATGTCCAAATCATGATATATCGGAAGTCTAAGAATACTGCCCATAGAACTCCTTACCACTTTCTCCGAGTATGGATCTGCACTCCCCTTTGTCAAAAAAACTCCACTACACCCAGCCGCAGCGGCCGTCCTGATAATCGCCCCAACATTTCCGGGATCCTGGACTGTATCCAACAAAACATATTTACCATGCAAACCATTTAATAACTGGGGATAATCCATAACATATGGCTGTTTCACCAATAAGATGATTCCCTGTCCATTTTCTGTACCCGAAATTAAACGCATCAGTGATTCTTCAACTTCACAAAATAGCCAGTGCAGATTTTCCCCTCGTTCAAAAATGTGCTGCACTGATCCATTCTCTGCTCTTCCCGACTGAACCAGGCATACAATATCACTTATCTCTTGATTCTGAACATCTTCCGCATTACGGAGCCCCTCCATCAGAAACATTTTATTCTTATCCCTGTACTTTTTTTGTTTGAGACGGATTGCCAATCTGATCCAGCGGTTGTTTTTACTTGTGATATGCTCCAACCAAATTTCTCCTTATACATTACTTGTTTCTCCAACAATCTGATGCACAAACAATTCACAACGATAGTTTTTTCATACATGAATCATAAACAGCCTCTACTGAAATTGTACCCATATTTGTAACTTCATGGCCAGGGGTCTCCGCCAGAAGAACCTCACTATAACGATTTCCATAGGGACCGCTCCGATAAGGAAGTGTGGGGCCAAATAACGCAATAATAGGAGTTCCAACAGCATTGGCAATATGGAGCGGTCCTGTGTCCGATGATATATGGACAGCAGCCATCTTTTCCAATGCTATCAATTCTAATAAATTTGTTTTACCTATGAAATCTACTACATATTTTGACTGTGCTATTCTGCGGATTTCATCTGCCATAGGCTTTTCACCCACAGTTCCGGATATAATACAGAAAATCCCCTTCTTGGCCAATCGTTTTGCCAACTCTCCCCAATATTTAATAGGCCACTTTTTATTTTCACCTCTTGTTCCGGGTACAAGAAGTACATATTTCCCAATTACACCTGCCTCAGAAAGCTTTTTTCTCACAACTGACAATTCATTTTTATAGTCATGGAGCGGGAAATGGATTCCGTTTCCCTGCCATCCCAAGTAACGTATTACATCTAAAAGCTGTTCAATGATATGCCCATTTTTATATTTGCCGGAAATGGCACGGCTAAATAATCCACTGCATTCCCGTGCATCATTATAGCCAATCCGTTCATGACAGCCCGTTAGAAATGAAATTAATCCGCTCTTCGCAATCATTTGCAAATCAATCACAAGATCAAACTGTTTTTTATGCAAATCCTTCCTTACCTGGAGCAAATAATTTATTTTCTTTATTCGTTTTCGATCAATAACATATACATTGTCGATCCACGGTTTTCCCGGAAGTATCTTCGCAAAACTTTCATGTATCGCCCAGGTAATGCACGCATCTGGAAAGAGCTCCCTCAAAGCATAAAGTGAAGGCAATGCATGAATTATATCCCCCAATGAGCTCATTTTAATAACCAGTATATTTTTGTAATCTTTCATCTATCTAGTTATCCTTTTTCCCGAAAAATATTTTTCAGAAAAAGATTTAAATTATCCCCTTCAAATAAAAAACCTTTTATACCCGCACGGGCTGCTGCTTCTATATCTCTTCTGCTATCACCGACCAAAAATGTGTTTTCTTTAATCAATCCATACTTGTTAATCGCCTGTAAAATCATCCCCGGCTTAGGTTTCCTGCAGTCACAGTCCATGTTATAGTGGGAAATTTTTGCACCATTCAGATGTGGGCAAAAAAAGAATTCAGTAATATTTCCACCATATTTCCTAAATTCTTTATTCATTTGTTTATGCAGTTTCATCACATCTTTTTCCGTATAGAAACCACGCGCCACACCGCTTTGATTGGTAACAACAAACAAAAGCCATCCCTCTTCCGTTAACCGGGCAACCGCTTCTCTCGCACCATCAATCCAGCGGATATTTTCATATCGGTATACATATCCGGAATCAATATTAAGAACACCATCCCGATCAAAAAGTATCGCCTTTTTCCCAATACGCATTATTATTTACCCCAATCAAGGTCATCAATCAACTGACAAATGATATGGGCACATAATATATGCATTTCTTGAATTCTCGCCGTACTATCACTGGGAATCACAAGTGCAACATCACAAGTATCAACCATCTCCCCTCCAGTCTTACCAGTTGAGGCAATAGTTATCATCCTCTTGTTTTTAGCCTCTATAATCGCTTTATTCACATTTTCGCTATTTCCGCTGGTGGATATCCCCCAGAATACATCTCCAGCGCGCCCAAGTCCTTGTACTTGCCGGGAAAAAACTTGGGAATAGTCATAGTCATTTGCGATAGATGTCAAGATAGATGTATCTGTACTAAGGGCAATTGCAGGAAGCGCCCGCCGCTCGCTATGAAACCTTCCAATAAATTCCGCAGCAATATGCTGCGCGTCAGCAGCGCTGCCGCCATTACCACAGATAAGAATCTTATGTCCGGTTATCATTGCACCTTGACATATTTCAGCCATTTGGCGAATTACAGGGAAAAGTTTTTTCGTTGCCAATAAAGTTTCTTCGTGAGCATTAAAACACGTTTCTATCGTATTAATTTTGATCATTTTTACTATCGGTTCCTTCTGTTTTACCATTTTTCATTAGCGTTTCGAGTTCGCTCATGAAACTGCTTAAATCTTTAAACTCCCTATATACCGATGCAAAGCGGACATAGGCAACCTGATCCAATTTACGCAGTTCTTCCATGATAAGATTACCGATAACTTCAGTAGGAACCTCCTGTTTCAATTCATTTCTGACAGTTCGTTCTACAGAATTAACGATTTCTTCGATCTGACGGGATGAAATATTTCTTTTTTCACAAGCTCTGACAAGGCCATTTCTCAACTTATTCCTATCAAACATTTCACGGGATCCGTTCTTCTTCACTACGCGTAATGGTGCTTGTTCAACAGTTTCATAGGTTGTAAACCGACGATTACAAGATAAACACTGCCTCCTTCTGCGAATAGATGCACCATCATCTGTATCACGTGAATCAGTCACTTTTGTATCAAGACTGCTGCAAAAAGGACATCTCATAACATTCTCCTTACAAAAAAGCCACACTGCGATTGCGGTGTGGCCCTGCTTACTATCATTTTTTCAAAAATTCAGGAACCGCAATACCGGGTGTATGAATGCTGCCTCTAAACGTACTGGTTCCTACCGCAGTTTTTGCTCTTTCTTCAAATCCTGTTGCAATAACCGTAATTTTAACGGTATCATTATCAAGTGTCGAATCGACAGATGTTCCCCAAATAATATTTGCATCAGGGTCGGCGGCTTCCGTTATAATCTGAGATGCCTCATTGATTTCAAAAAGCCCGAGATCTTCATTTCCCGTGATATTGATAATAATACCTTTGGCACCGTCAATGCTACGTTCTAATAACGGACTGTTAATAGCCATGGTTGCTGCATCGCTTGCACGGTTATCACCTGTCCCCATGCCAATTCCCATCAGTGCTTCACCTTGATCACTCATAATCGTCCTGACATCTGCAAAGTCAAGATTAATAACCCCGGGAACAGTAATCAGATCAGAAATACCCTGAATCCCCTGACGAAGCACTTCATCAGCCGTTTTAAATGCATCTCTCAATGGTGTTTTTTTATCAAAAATCTGAAGCAATTTATCATTAGAAACAACCAAAATGGCATCTACATTTCCCTTTAACTTCTCAATGCCCTCCAGTGCATTTTTCATACGAACCTTACCTTCAAAACTAAACGGTTTTGTAACTACGGCAATGGTTAATGCGCCAAGTTCCCTGGCACAAAGAGCCGCTACAGGAGCCGCACCGGTTCCTGTGCCTCCCCCCATTCCTCCGGTAACGAATACCATATCGGCACCACTAAGGGCTTTTGATAAATCTTCACGCGACTCTTCTGCGGCCTGTTCACCAACAATAGGTTTAGCGCCTGCCCCCAGACCACGTGTCAGCTTCTCACCAATCTGTATCTTTGTCGGTGCATTGGACTGATTCAACACTTGAAGCTCCGTATTTACAGCAATAAATTCTACACCGGATATATTTGCCTCAATCATGCGGTTAACGGCATTATTTCCACCACCACCTACACCGATGACTTTAATTTTTGCGATTTCAGAATCTCCCATTTTCGCTCCTCCTTCTGGTACTTGCGATATACTACAATTATGTTCAATTTGTTTCATAATAATATATTTTATATTCTACAATACTTTGAAAAGATTCGCCATATATATTGTATATGTTCCCAAAATATTACACTACCTTTTCAATTTAATAAAGGGTGCTGCCAAATTGGCATCCAGATACTCAACAGACAATCCTCTCGCCTTGACATCGTTCACCATACTTTCCGCAAGCGCCGCCTTTTTTTCCATATCCGTTCCATTCTTTAAATGGACGGATATCCCATCTCTTGTATAGGCCATCAGATTATCCGTATTTCCCACATTCACTTCCGAAAATATTTTGATGCCGTCTTCAGTAAGCCCGTTAATGAATTCTAATGCTGTATGGATTTGTGCATCATCGAGTTTATCCCCAAGAAGGACATTTCCCAATTTCTTTCCTGTTATCATTGGAAAAACCATTCCTTTAATAGACGGTTCTGTTTGAATGACTGTTCCTTCTTTATCCAGAAATATGTAGGCATATTCCCCCTGCATGACAGCCACTACTTTTCTATCCGTAATCTCGACAGAAATTGTGAAAGGCGAGCCCCTCTTCACCCTAACGGTTTGAATTCGAATATCATGGGTAAGCCGTTCCTCTAGATTAGTTGTGCTGATTTGCAATATATTAATCGGTGTGGAAACATTTCCCTCAAACAGGACATCTTCCAACGTGATGCTCCGTGTTCCCGAGATCTGGATTTGCCCAAAGGGTATCGGAAATAATAGCAGTGTTAAAAATATCATAAAAAATAACGCAAACACTGATATGGCATACATTCTAATTTTTCCGGCACCATAAAAGGATACTGGATGCCTACCGTTTCTATGAGGTTTCTCTTTTAACAGCACTCGGCCGTCATCATAAACTCCCTTAACCCCCTCTTGAACAGATAGGGTGTCATTTTTTATGTGCTGCTTCTTTGGGAACTTCTTAAAAGCTTTCTTTTCACCCATGATTCTAGACCACCTTGATACGTATTATACTTTATCAACACCAGCTTTCAGCAAAATATTTTCGCACAAAGACGGAAAATCTATACCGATTGCCGCCGCAGCCTTAGGTACAAGACTTGTCTCCGTCATTCCCGGAATAGAATTCGCTTCAAGCAGGAAAGGCGTTCCTCTTTTATCGGTGCGAAAATCAAATCTGACCACCCCGCTGCACTCTGCAGCCTCATATCCTAAAATCGCCATATGAGTCATTTCATCAGCCGCGGCTTCCGGCAATGGTGCAGGTACTATATAATCGGTTGCACCACTCGTATATTTAGAGTGAAAATCATATTGTCCTGAATGAGGGCATATCTGAATAATCGGCAAAGCTTTACCATTCAGGACCGCTATGGTAAATTCCTTTCCATCTAAATAAGCTTCTGCCAAAATTCTGGATTCAATGGCAAATACTCTTTTTAATGCCTCTTTTAATTTCTCTTTTTCATAAACAATTTCGAGCCCAATCGTAGATCCCTCACATGCCGGTTTCAACACAACTGGAAACTTAAAATTCTTTTCAATGGATTCCGTCACGGTATCAATTCCGTTTTTTAAATAATACGGTTTTGAAAAAGCCATCCGGACACCGGCATCTTTAAAAACTCTACTGCTGATAATCTTATCCATCGTAATAGCACTTGAGGAAACTCCCGATCCTGTATACGGAATCCTGCTTAACTCAAGTATACTTTGAATTGTTCCATCTTCCCCATATTTTCCATGAAGTGCAATAAAAACAACTTCCGCCCCGACTGCTTTAAGCTGTTTAAGGACACAAGACGGATTATATTCAACTTTTACCGCATGGTACCCCAAAGACAACAGCGCCTGAAGAATAGCCGTTCCTGTTTTCCTGGATATATCCGCCTCACGAGATACGCCTCCCATTAAAACAGCTACTGTATTATTTTTTGTAATCACTGGATAAACCCTTTCCTTTCATAAGATTCGCAAGCATTTCGCCTGCCATATATATATTCCCTGCGCCCATAGTAATCAGCATATCATCAGGTTTTATGACCTTATAAAGCTCTTTGGGCAAATCTTCTACATTCTTCACGTAATTAATTGGTTTATCCGGGAACCGCCTTTTCACAAGATTTGGAATCAATGTTCCATCTATTCCCTGAATAGGGGATTCACCGGCTGCATAAATATCAGTAAAAAACAAGACATCAGCATCAATAAATGCTTCTGAAAACTCTTCTCGCAGCAATTTTGTCCGAGAATACCGATGTGGCTGAAATGCACAAATAACTCGATGCCTCCCCATCTCTTTGGCCGCTTTTAACGTTGCTGCTATTTCAGTCGGATGATGGGCATAATCATCTACGATCCAAACCCCATGCTCTTTCATTTTTGTCTGAAACCGACGCTTGACGCCGGAAAATACTGATAACGCTTTTACACTTGTTTCAAAAGAAATTCCACAATATAATGCTACCACAATGGCTCCCAAAGCATCTCTGACATTATGAATCCCTGGAATCTGCAAAGATACCGTTCCAAGTTTTTCTTTATAGTGATACACATCAAACAGCATATTCTGCTTTTCATATCTTTTATTCACCGCACGATATTCAGCAGAATCATTTATGCCAAAAGAAATAACCTTTTTCTTTATTTGCGGCAGTATAGCCTGTACACCTTCACTATCGGTACAAACAATTGCTCCCCCATCTTTATAAGTAACATGGTTAAGAAACTCAACAAAGGCTTTTCTTATATTTTCTACTGTCCCATAGTGGTCTAAATGATCATCCTCTATATTAGTTACTACAGAAAGAAACGTAGCGAATTTTAAAAAGGAGCCATCACTTTCATCAGCTTCCGCGATGATATGTTCACCATGTCCCAAACATGAGTTTCCTTTAAGATAATCCGTGAATCCGCCTAAAACAATTGTAGGATCCATCTTCGCCACATGAAAAATCTGCCCAATCATTGCTGACGTGGTTGATTTTCCATGTGCACCGGCTACTGCAATGCCTTTTCCCCATTTGAAAATGGCCGCCAATACATCAGATCGATGGAAAATCGGCAGGTCTCTACTTTTGGCCTCCTGCAGCTCAGGATTATCCATGCCAATGGCTGAAGAAACTACCAGTACATCTGCATCGTTTATATTTTCCCGCTTATGCCCAATAAAGACGGCAGCTCCTTTATTCCTAAGTTCCTGTAAAACAGCTGAATCCGACACATCAGAACCGGAAACAGTAATACCTTTTTCGATTAAGATTCTGGCAAGCGCACACATTCCCACACCGCCAAGCCCAACAAAATGAAACGCATGATAATTTTCCAATTCCATCATTTCTTATTCTCCGTCATTTCAAGCGCCAATTGCGCAATATCTGCCCCTGCATAGATCTTTTTAATCTTTTTTGTTGCTTCAGACATCCGTTCCAAGGTTTCAGGCTGGTGTCTGAAATCATTAATATCCTGAATAAGTTCCTTTTCAGTCACATACTTATCCGCAATCATTTTTGCAGCCTCAGCTTTAACAAAAACTCTTGCATTGAATGTCTGATGATCTCCTGACGCGTAGGGATATGGTATCAGAATAGAAGGGAGTTCCCGTGCAGCAAGTTCCGCAAGACTCACTGCCCCCGCCCTGCAGATAATTAGATCCGCAGCTGCTAATACCGCCGGCATATCATACTCATACTTAATAATCCGACTGCCTTCCCCAAAGGACTTACCATCTGTAAGTCCTAACTCTCGAACAATTTTATCGTATTCAAGATTCCCTGTTATGTGATAAAGACAGATTTCTTTATCTCCCTTAAAATGTTCATGTACACTAATCATTGCACGATTAATCGTTCTTGCACCACGGCTGCCGCCGGTAATTACTACCATAAACACTTCAGGTGATATCCCTAGTTTTCTCCTGGATTCCGCCCGTTGTGCAGATACTACATCCGGCCTAATCGGATTCCCCGTATAAATACATTTTTCCGGTTTGGGAAAGCGTATTCTCGCTTCTTCGTAGCCTAAGGCAACCTTATCAACCACTCGATTTAAAATTTTATTTGTAATACCGGGAATCACATTTTGCTCTTGAATAAGAGTCGGAATACGGCTCAATGCTGCAGCCATTAAAATAGGTCCGCACACATATCCGCCCGTTCCAATCACAATATCAGGTTTAAACTTATTCAAAACAGCTTTTGCTTTAAATAAACTATGTATTGCCTGCATTAAAATTTTTATATTATCAAATGTGATTTTCCTTTTTAATCCCGAAACCGGAATTGATGCAAAAGCAAATCCCTCTTCCGGAATAATTTTAGACTCCATCCCATCCGGAGTTCCGATAAATAAAATCTCCGCTTCTTTTATTTTTAGAATCTCGCGGGCAATCGTAATTGCCGGATAAATATGTCCACCTGTTCCGCCTCCGGATAAAATAATACGTTTCATCTATACTCCCATCACTTCAGCCTGTTTACAATCTTTTTAAAATCAAAGCCTCGCGCTTCATAATTAGCATACATATCAAAACTTGAACATGCCGGAGACAGCAATACAACATCCCCGCTACAGGCAATGGATTTCCCTTTTTCAACAGCGCCCCGCATATCATCAGCCAAAACAATAGTTTTTATCCCGGCTTTCTCTGCTTCATCTTTAAATCTTGCTGCTGCATTGCCTAATAAAATCAAACATTTGACACGCGCTTTCACCGTTTTCATAAACTTATCAAGTTTTGTGTGCTTGTCATATCCGCCTGCAATAAGAATGATTGGACGATCGAATGTTTCCATTCCCTTAATCGCCGCATCTGTATTTGTTGCCTTTGAGTCATTATAATATGAAACTCCATCCAGCTCTCGAACAAATTCGATACGATGCGGTAAGCCTTTGAATTCAATTATTCCATCATGAATGGCTTCAAGCGGGATTCCACCTTCATATGCTAAAAATGCTGCTGCTAAGACATTCTGGTAATTCTGATTTCCTGTCAGCTGCAATTCATCTATACCTGCCACCTTAAGAACTTTCCCCCTTCGCTTAATCACCAAGTCTGCTCCGTTAAGACAGGCGCCTTCTTCTACATCACGGCTTATACTGAACAAACATACAGTAGTATTTTTAGCTTTTTTCATCAGCATCGGAGTATATTCATCTTCCGCATTTAATAACAAGCAATTATCCTTTCCCATATTCTCAAAAATTCTTGCTTTTGCTGCCACATATCTTTCCATCGTATGATGACGTTCTATATGATCTGGAGTAATATTCAAGATCACTGCTGCCTTAGGGCAAAAATCTTTAATAAACTCCAGCTGGAAACTGGATACCTCTGCTGCAATCACTCCATCTTCAGCTACCAATTCTGCTTCACGGCTAAGTGAAATTCCTAGGTTTCCTGCTACTGCAAAAGGTATTGATGAATGGCCTATCATGCTGCCGAGTAAAGTTGTTGTAGTTGTTTTCCCATTTGTACCGGTAACTGCCAATATAGGAGCCTTCGTTACTCTATATGCCAGTTCAATTTCGCTAATTACAGGAATTCTACGCTTAAAAGCCTCCATCACAACTATATTCTCAGCAGAAATAACTGGTGAAACCACAACCGTATCGATTCCATCCAGTAACTCAACAGATTGCATGCCAAATTCAAATACGACCCCAAACGATTGAAGTATTTCTTTTTCTTTTATATCTTTTATATTGTCTTTTAAATCTGAAACAATAACATTACATTCATGTCTGAGCAATACATGCGCTGCCCCTAGGCCGCTAATCCCTGCACCAAGCACCAATACATTTTTCACTTTTACCGCCTCAAATAAAAACAACTACTACACTTATTGCTTCACTTTAATGCATGAATATATGTCTATATTTTTCTATGCTTTAAATGAAATCATGAGTGTGACACATGCCATAATGCAAGCAAAAATCCAAAATGACCAAACCACTCTAACTTCACTCCAGCCGGAAAGCTCAAAATGATGATGAAGTGGACTCATTTTAAATATTCGTTTTCCTGTTAATTGGAAAGATACAACCTGTAAAATCACAGAAAGTGCTTCAAGTACAAAAACCATCCCTAAAAAAATGAGAAGCAATTCGGTTTTTGTCACTATGGCAATTCCTGCAACTGCCCCTCCTAAAGCCAAAGAGCCGGTGTCTCCCATGAAAATTTCAGCCGGATGATAATTGAAAAATAAAAATCCCACACAGCCCCCCGCTAAGATTGCAGAAAACAAACCAATGTCATGTATCCCGTTTACATAGCAATAAACTGAGTAAGCTAAAAATGTTACAACACTGCATCCTGAAGCCAAGCCATCCAGCCCATCAGTCAGATTCACTGCATTGGAAGCCCCTACAACAACCAATACTGCAAAAATATAATACAGCGCTCCAATCTCGATCTCCATTGATGAGAATGGAATTGAGATTGAATATGGCAGATGAAGCGTCTCTACACATCCCCAGCAAAAAAAGGCCGCTAAAATCAATTGTCCCGCGATTTTCTGCTTAGCGGTTAATCCCAAATTCCTTTTCTTTTCCGCTTTTATCAAGTCGTCTAAAAAACCAAGCAAGCCATGTCCCAAAGTCAGAAACAGGAGCCAAAGTACCGATGGGTCTGCCAATCTGTTCCAAATAACGACAAGAACTACAGACAAGCACACAAATAGCCCCCCCATTGTGGGAGTTCCCGCCTTTAATCGATGCGATTTGGGTCCTTCTTCTCGAATAGACTGCTGCGCCTTATATTTTCGTGCGAGGGGAATTGCAATTACCCCAAGCATAACTGTTAATGCAATTGCTTCCCCCATGTAAAGTATATAAGTAAATTCCATCTTAATTTAAAGATTTCCTCCAAAGTTCCAGTATCGTTTCCATATGCATGTAACGGGATCCTTTGACTAAAACAACATCTCCAGACTGGATCATCTTTTGTAATCTCTGCCAAGCATCCTCACAAGTTGTGCATTCCATGATGTTCGTTTTTCCCGCATCGCGAGCCCCCATAGCTGTATGGCGGCTAAGCTTCCCCACCGTAATCATTCCGTCAAACCCTATATTTGCGGCTATTTTCCCCAGTTCATAATGAAATTGTTCCTCTTTTTCCCCCAATTCTCCCATATCCCCTAACACAAGGAAATAATGCTTTCCATTGACCTGACGCATAGCATGAAAAGCCATCTCCATTGATAATGGATTGGCATTATAAGAGTCATCAATCACAGTTACGCCATTAATCTCTGTAAAAAACTGTCTTTGCGCTCCAGGTAAAAACTCAGAAAGTGCTTTTTGAATACGATTTACATCAATCCCAAGCACTCTTGCCGTTGCCGTAGCCGCCAATGCATTATATACATTATGAATACCTAGCATATTCAGCTTAACTTTAAATGCCTCATCAAAGCAGGTACAAACATATTTGGTACAATTATTTTCATATTGAATTCTACTCCCATGGACAGTATAATTCCCATTTACGCCATACCCTATTATATTTCCGCTAAAAGTATCGCCCATTTTAATTACATAAGGATCATCTTCATTTAATATGGCAATCCCCTTATCAGGTAGTGATTCAATTAACTCTCCCTTCGCCTTCGCGATATTCTCCTGACTCCCTAAAATTCCTATATGCGAAGTCCCTACATTTGTTACAACACCGATAGTAGGCGCTGCAATTCGACACAGTTCTGCAATCTGCCCAAGACCTCTCATTCCCATTTCCACCACGCACGCTTCTGTTTCCGGCGTCATGGATAAAAGAGTCAACGAAAGTCCAATTTCATTATTAAAATTTTTTTGCGTTGCACATACATTCAATTTGGAAGCAACTAAAGCCGCAATCATATTTTTTGTCGTCGTTTTTCCATTAGATCCCGTTACCGCCACCACCGGAATATCAAACTTCATCCGATAGAAATGTGCTAATGCTTCCAGGGCTGTTTGGGTATTTTTTACCAGGATAACGGAAACTGTTCGAGGAACAGCCTTAAAAGAAGATCTTTCGGAAATAATGACCATTGATGCACCGTTAATACATGCATCATTTAAAAAATGATGTCCGTCAAATGTATTCCCTTGCAAAGCAATAAAAAGTTCTCCGGGAGAAATAGTGCGTGTATCAGTATTTACCCCTGTACAATATTCATGGCTCCCCTGCTGCAGTAAAACACCACTAACTGCCTTTAAAATTTCCCCCAGCGTAAATGATGCCATTTCCTAACCTCTTAATGCCTTCCTTACTTCTTCACGATCATCAAAATGAACCGTTTTATCTTTCAAAATCTGATAATCTTCATGCCCTTTACCCGCAATCAATACAATATCCTGATTGTGTGCTATCGACAGAGCATACTGTATGGCAGCACGCCTGTCAGTTACCGTTTTATAAAGTAAATTACTCTTATGTTGGGAAATATCCTGTACCCCGGCAGCTATTTCCCTAATAATTTCTTCCGGGTCTTCTGTTCTTGGATTATCACTAGTAATAACAACAACATCAGAATAATTGGCAGCGATGCGCCCCATAATAGGACGTTTCAATTTGTCCCTGTCTCCGCCACAGCCAAAACAGGTTATAAGACGCCCCTTCGCAATCTCTTTCGCAGTTGTTAATATTTTTTCCAACCCATCCGGTGTATGTGCATAATCTACGACGACGGAAAAAGATTGCCCTTCTTCAATAAGTTCAAACCGTCCTGCCACTGATACGAAATCAGAAAGAGCAGCTTGTATGTCTTTGATATCCACACCTTCTGACAGAGCTGCACCAATAGCTGCCATTACATTATATACGTTGAAACGGCCGATAAGCTTAGTTTTTATAACGTATCTTTTTTCACCAAGCTGAATTTTGAACGATGAGGATTTTCCGCTAAAATGAACATCACTTGCTTTTAGATCGGGATTACCATTAAAGCCATAAGTTGATACTTGGCAAAAATCCGGGTCTGAAATTGCGTTACTCATTACGGCTGCATATGGATCATCACTGTTAATCCACGCCGATTTCCCATCTTTAATCTGATCTTTGCCAGAAACCATTTTGAAAAGGATGGATTTTGCCTTGGCATAATTATCCATAGTCTTATGATAATCCAAATGATCTTCTGTCAGATTTGTAAAAACCGCTGTATCAAACTCACATCCGATAACACGCCCCATAACTAATGAATGAGAAGATACTTCCATACAAACATGGGTTACATTTTCTTTTAGCATCTGATACAAAATACGCTGCAGGTCTATAACATCCGGTGTTGTATTATGTGTCGGGATCTCTTTATCCCCAATCAAAGCATGCACCGTTCCAATGACACCGGTTTTATATCCGACATGATGCAGGATATGGGATATAATATGGGTTGTTGTAGTTTTTCCATTTGTTCCCGTCAAAGCAATCATTCTCATTTTTTTAGAGGGATAGTCAAAAAAATATGGAACTATATCTTCCATCGCTTTCCGTGTATCGGCAACATAGATAATTGTAACATCTGAGGCCACATCGATTTTCTTTTCCGCAATAATAGCTGCCGCTCCATTTTCAGCCGCCATATTTGCAAAACTATGTCCATCTACGTGTTCTCCACGCAAACAGAAAAATAAACTTCCTGTTTCTACCGCACGGGAATCCGCAGTTACATCAATTATTCTAACTTGGGAATTACCTTCCATTCTCTCGATAGGAGTTGCCTTTAATAAATCAATTAATTGCTTCACACCAATACCTTCTATTTGTCATCATAATCCTGTACATTGCCTTATATAGTATAACAATTTATATACAAGCACAATAGCGGTCCTATGAGGGCCGCTATTAACTCAATCTCTTATTTTCTGCTTTCCGCCTTCTGTCTCCATACGTCCATAAATAGCACTTGTAGCAACTTGCATACCAAGTTGTGTTTCCGCAATATTTTGAATTCTTGCCGGTGCTTCAAGCTTGGCAACATCCAGCTGTAAAGTTGCATTTTCTTTTGCAATAGAAATTACTTCAGAACGAAGAACTTGCATTTTATATTCTTGCTGTGCATTCATTCCCGAAAAAAAATACAATGCCAACACAGGAATAAATAATAAGGAAAGGCTTATAAATACTTGATAAAAGTTCCTGCGTTCAATGACGCCACTTTGTCCTGCTACTGCTACGTTTTCAGATATATAATTCATCATATTCACATTCTGTGATGTCATTTGAACTTCCCCTATCCCTTATTACACTTTTTCCACTACACGAAGCACAGCGCTTCGTGCTCTTGGATTCTCCTTAACCTCTTGCAGGGATGGCCTTATTGATTTCCCCACACTTCTGACCTGTCTTCTGTGATTACATATACAAATCGGAATTTCCGACGGACAAATACAGTCTTTAGACATGTCCCTAAAGGTATTTTTGATAATACGATCTTCCAATGAATGAAAAGTGATGACTCCTAACCGTCCTCCCTTATTCAGGTGATTTATGCAATCCTCCATGGCTTTTCGCAAAATACCAAGTTCATTATTTACTTCAATGCGAATGGCCTGAAAAGTCCTTTTCGCTGGATGCGGTCCATCTCTTCTTGCCGCAGAAGGGATTGCCGCTTTAATGACATGGACAAGTTCTTCTGTAGTAGAGATTGGTCTGCGCATCCTGGCTCTATCTATAAAATCAACAATACGACTCGCCCAACGTTCTTCCCCGTAATCACGAATAATATTTCTTAAATGCTCTTCCGTATATGTATTTATCACATCATATGCAGTCAACGAGTTCCTTTGATCCATTCTCATATCAAGCTTTCCATTATTCATATATGAGAATCCACGGGCTCCATCATCCAACTGATGCGATGATACCCCTAAATCAAAAATAAAACCATCAACTTTTTCTATTCCATTCTCTTTTAAAATTCCATTGATATTAGAAAAATTGTCTCTTACTGATATAAATTTACACTGGGCTCCACGGAGCCGTTCTTTAGCCGCCTCAATAGCCTCCCCATCCTGATCTACACCAATTATGCAGCCAAGATTTGAAAGCCCTTCAGCAAGAGCCAAAGAATGGCCTCCACCGCCCAATGTGCAATCCACATAAGTACCGTTTGTATTCGTCAATACATGACTAACCATCTCATTTTGCAAAACAGTAGTGTGGCTAAATTTCATAGATACCTCTTATATCAGAAATTCAGAGGAAGTTCTAACGATTCCGCCAAATCGGTAATAGATTCTTCTTCATTTAAATCCCGATCAAGAAGCTCAGGATCCCATATTTCAATCGTGCTTCCCGCACCAATAATTCTTGCATCTTTTTTTAAATCAGCAAGTTTCCTTAAATGTGCAGGAATCAATATCCGCCCCTGCTTATCGCACTCCATTTCACTTCCTTTTCCAATCAGATATCTTTTTACCTTTCTTACATTTTGATGTGTTGCCGACATTTGCTCAAACTTAGAAATAAGATTATTCCAATGTTCCATCGTATAGATGCAGAGACAGGAATCCAACCCTGGAGCTAAAACGAAATGATCCCCCAATTCTTCGCGAAATTTGGCAGGAAGAATCATCCGCCCTTTCGAATCTATACTGTGCGAATATTCTGACATAAACATGATTCTTCCACCTCCCTCCACTTTTAGCCACATTCTACCACAATCCCCCACTTATATACAATCCGGAACATTTATTCTCATATAACTATTATTTACCAATATTTCCTACCATCTCTTTCTTCGCTTTAATAAAGCCAGACATTTTTAACTCCCACTTTGTCTTTATACTGTGTAAAACAGAATAAAATTCACACAAAAAAACGTGATGAAAATCTCTTTCATCACGTTTCCTATTCTGCTACGATATACGCACTACCCAGCCTGGTACATGTATTAAACGGAATATTTATCAAAGCCGCCCTCGCATTTACAGACAGTGGTGTTTTCACTGCGCCAGACCAGTATAACATCCTACCTATAATCTCGCCAGGTGACTTCCCGTTTGCCCTCAGTTCCCGGATGGTAATTCCGCCTTGCCTCTTAGACAAACGTATACCATACTTATCTACCAGCAGAGGTAAATGTCCGTATAAGGGAATTTGATAGCCAAGCTTTCTCAAAAGATAAATTTGATAAAACGTTGAAGGCAATAGATCATTTCCTCTGAAAACATGAGTTACCTGCATTATCCCGTCATCCGCAGAAGCCGCCAATTGATATGATACGGCACCATCTGCCCGAAAAATAATAAAATCATCTTTCCCCTCTTCTAAGGTCTTTATCTGATTCCCGCAGAACATATCACAAAAAGAAATTTCTTGCTTTTTCATGCGGATTCTCCAAGATGGCTCTTTGTCGGTTTGTCCCCGTTCTGACCATGATAAGTTTCGACAATGCCCGTCATATACAGGTTTGTTTTCCCCTAAATGAGGAGCTGACGATATATTATGTATTCTTGCCCGCGAACAAAAGCAAGGGTATATGGAATCTTCAGCTTCCCACCGCTTCTTAATACCCTCATATATAGAGAACCGTTTACTTTGTATAGGCTCTCCATATGCATATACATGTCCGGGCTCTTCATCCCAATCTAACCCCAGCCAAGATAAATCTTCTTTAATTGCTGAGATATAGTCTGCCCTGCACCGGCTTTGATCGATATCCTCTATTCGCAGAATAATTCGCCCTTTATTTTGCCTCGTCCATAACCAGTTTAAAAACGCCACCCATACATTTCCCAAGTGCAAATAACCTGTTGGACTTGGTGCAAATCTTGTTTTTATCCCCATCACTTCGGCATAGACAGAATAGATGTGAATAGCGCTTTATTTTGTCTTATTTTTTCTTCGTTTCCCATTACACAAATATAAGGATCATCCATCACACTTCTGACAAGCGGTGCTAAACTTCTGATATTGTCAATTGTACAGTTAACAATTTCATCCCTTATTTTCATTCGGCTTTCTCGTGTATTCCCTGTCAGGTAGTATGCTAAAGCTCTTTCTCCCTTCATAAATGGTGTCAATTGAATTTCTTCAGCAGCCATCGTCCCAATAACATACTTGGTCATCTCGCGTTCAGATAAGACGAGTGCGCTTAAATAGTCAGGCAATTCTTCATAAACTTTTAAAGTTTCCGCTAAATTAGGATCACGGTAAGAACATAAAATAGCATTACCATTTCGCATAAACTGGGTAAACGCTCCATATGCTCCACCAAGGACTCTCACTTTTTTCCACAAATACTCATACCGAAGGATAGTTTCCATTACCCGGAGTGCTCCAGTATACGCAAAACCATGTCTTTTAAAATTTCCGCCTTTTGCCACATACTGTACTTTACCTGCTGTTTGAAAAGCCTCATTTATTACTACATTGGAGCAGGTCGTTTCTCGGTTGGCAGGTCCCAGCTCGTCGGGCATTTCTGAAACCATTTCAGGCAAAAACTTATTGACTGCCGTTTTTTCTTCTTCAGATCCAATTGTATGAATAAAAAGATTATGCCGTGTAAAAATTTGTTTCGCCAGCCATTGCAAGCAAGAAATCATTTCATCGCTAATTGCATCAAATCTTGCAACCACATCACTCAAAAAATAATAATAAGACAACCCTGTCGTCTCTGAATATCTACCTGCTTCAGAAAAATAAGATAATAATCGGCTTATACAAAGAGTATGTCCGCGGGCAAACGCTGTCATATCCCAATTTGCTTTTTCTTCCATTAAAATCTCTCTTAACCGAATTTTGTCAGTATAATCAGTATGCAGGATCACCTCTTTCAGCAGTCGAACCATTTTGTCTGCGTTAGATACGAGTGCTTTTCCTTTTACGATTAAATACGGCGTGCATTTTTGATCTGAATCGATATTACTGATCGACCCCACTTGAAAGTTAATTCCTCCAGTATACGCATTAGACTGTCTAACCAATTCAGAATATTCATAATTTACGGTATTCATCGATAATAGCAGTCTTGTCAATATATTGGCATAAAAGATATCCTTTTTTGACAATCCTTCTAAATTAAAATATAAATTTAGATAAACAATACCGTTTGAATTGATGTCATAGTGAAAATGACGGATTTCCTCAATTCTGCCATTCTCGATTTCATCATTCTCAATTTCACGATTTAAATCTTCCCGTCGAAGGAGAGGAATAGCAGTCAAAGCCTCTTCTGAATCCACAGATGCCTGTCGCTCTTTTAATACCCGTGTCTTTTCTATGATATCCGTAATCTGATTCTCTGAAAGGCTTTTTTTATAGGCGTCCAGTTGTTCCGCAACTTCAATTCT